>Ga0209797_10000354_pt1 | contig 22541 bp, 14 predicted proteins | sample DOMMetBare3Fresh_2_FD_187472 | JGI IMG/M metagenome (GOLD analysis project Ga0209797, IMG submission 187472) | Wetland sediment microbial communities from St. Louis River estuary, USA, under dissolved organic matter induced mercury methylation -... | ecosystem: Environmental > Aquatic >... | reverse complement strand
TTTAGGGGATTCAGGGGCAAATAATCATGGTAGATATTACTCATAAATCAAACAGCCTGCGCAAAGCAATTGCCACAGCAATAGTTTCTGTTTCAAAACAGGAAACGATCGATGCGGTGAAAAATAAAACGGTTCCGAAAGGAGATGTATTTGAATTTTCAAGAGCCGCAGGTTTATTTGCTATTAAAAAAACAAGTGATGTAATTCCTGATTGTCATCCTTTGCCTGTAGAATTTGCTGCAATCACTCATAAATTGGATGGTTTAAATATTATTATCACAGTTGAGGTTCATACTATTTATAAAACAGGGGTCGAAGTGGAAGCAATGCATGGTGCTGCTATTACAGCATTGACAATCTATGATATGCTGAAACCTTTGGATAAGGGAGTTGAAATTTCCGCAATCAAATTAGAAACAAAGAAAGGCGGCAAAACAGATTTCAAAGATCAGCAATCAAATGACCTTCGTTGTGCTGTTATTGTTTGTTCTGATGGTGTTGCTGCCGGGGTAAGAGAAGATAAAAGTGGTAAAACAATTATAGAAAAATTGGAGGAAATAAATTTAACTGTTAGTCATCACGAAATTATTCCTGATGATCTTTCAGCAATACAGGAGAAAGTAAGACAATTAAGCAAAGACGAATATGACCTTGTTCTTTTTACCGGCGGCACTGGTTTATCACCAAGAGATGTAACACCCGATGCAATAGCTCCATTGCTTGACAGAGAAATCCCTGGTATAATGGAAGCGGCCCGCAATTATGGACAGCAAAGAACGCCTTATGCAATGTTATCCCGTGGTGTTGCTGGCTTTATAAAAAATACATTGGTCATTACACTTCCCGGTTCTCCAAAAGGTGCTGCGGAAACTATTGATGCGATATTTCCTTATGTACTGCATGTGTTTCGGGTGAAAGAAGGAGTACAACATGAAAAATGACTCAAAAGAATCATTTTAAAAGAGACAGAAATTACTTATAAATTAAAACTTGAGCGCTGAAGGATTAAGAATAAATCCTCTCAATCGCATCCTTATATTTTTCCAATATCACTTTGCGTTTCAATTTCAAAGTAGGTGTGAGTTCGCCACCTTCAACACTCCATTCTCTTGGCAACAATTCAAATTTTTTTATTTGTTCTACCTGGTTAAAATTTTGATTGTATCGTTCCACCGCATCTTTAATTAATGCAACTACTTTTTCATTCTTAATGATCTTGTCATTACCGGTAAATTCTACTCCATGCTCATCACACCATTCTTTTAGTGCATTGAAAGCAGGAACGATCAAAGCACCAGTATATTTCTCGCCGGCTCCCGTCACCATCATTTGTTCTATCCATTTTGATTCTTTCATTTTATTCTCGATGGGCTGCGGCGCAACATATTTACCACCGGAGGTTTTAAAAATTTCTTTTTTACGGTCGGTGATCTTTAAAAACTTAGTATCGATCATTACACCAATATCACCTGTATGAAACCATCCGTCTTTTATTACTTCTTCGGTAAGATCAGGTCGTTTATAATATCCCATCATTACATTCGGGCCTTTGCATAATATTTCTCCGTCTTCAGCAATTTTCACTTCTACATTATCGATCAATGTTCCTACTGTGCCAAACATTCTGTTAGCAGGGTTCATTCTGTTCACACTTATTACCGGCGAAGTTTCTGTTAAGCCGTATCCTTCCAATATCGGCACTCTTGCAGCTGTAAATACTCTTAATAGTTTTACCTGGCATGCAGCAGAGCCGGTAACAATTGCTTTTACATTAGCACCCAATGCTTCTCTCCATTTACTGAAAATTAATTTATTGGCGATGCTTAATTGCATGTTATACCACATCCCCATGTTTTTATTAATATCATATTTCAATCCAAGGCTTAGTGCCCAGTTAAATAATTTTTTCTTTGTTCCGGTAAGTGTTGCGGCTTTTGCCATTATTCTTTCGTAAACTTTTTCAAGGAGGCGGGGTACAGTTGTAAAGATCAGCGGCTTTACTTCTTTAAGATTATCGCCGATCTTATCCATGTTTTCTGCATAATAAATGGAAACGCTGTTGTAAAGATATATGTAGCTGATCATCCTCTCAAACACATGATTCAATGGCAAAAAGCTTAAAGCTCTTTTTCCTTCTACACCAATTTCCTCAAACACACAATTGCTGTCAACTACATTACTTATAACATTGTGATGACTTAGCATAACTCCTTTAGGCGTGCCGGTTGTTCCTGATGTATAAATTATAGTTGCAAGATCTGATGGAGTGATCTTGGAAGATAACTGTTCGATGGAGTTTAATCTTTCTGAAGTAGCTGGTTGCAAACAATCTTTCCAGGAAATCGCATTCGGAACATGTTCAAGTGTAAAAACATGTTGTAATGAAGGCACATGATCTTTTATACTTTTTACTTTCAAAAACAATTCTTCATCATTTACAAAGATCACTTTTGCCTGCGAATCGTTTAAAATGAATTGTAATTCATTAACACTGATTGTTGGATAAACTGGCACCAGCACAGAACCTATCTTTTGTACAGCGAGATCAATCATTAACCATTCAGGGCGATTCTTACTAATGATAGCAACCTTGTCTCTTTTTTCCGCAGACATATCATTTGGTGAAATCCCAAGATGAAGCAATCCTGCAGCAAGCTGGTTCACGGTATCATTCACTTCACTTGTACTGAATTTTTTCCATTCGCCTCCTTCTTTTGCAGCAAACATATCGGTGAGGGGAAGTTGCTTTAACTGGTATTCAAGGCAATCAAATAATCGTGTAGGCTTTTGCATCAGCAAAAAATTTATCGGTTCAGATAATGGCAAGATGAATCCTTAACAAATTAGGTAAAAATCCAAAGAATAAAAAAGTCTCGCCTCAGGCGAGACCAATAGGATCAATTTTTTGCCTGGTAATATTGCCCGGGTGGTATTCTGAAGACCCGGCTCTTTTGAAAAGCCACAAAACCTTTGTATTCATCAGTATGAGATTTTGTCCAGCTATCGTAAGCGGTTAAATTTTCTACAGTTCCGAAAAGCCATTGATTGTATGCATCGAACATTCCTTCACGAAGCAACTGTTGCAGATAATCAAAAAGACGATGCGGATATTTTGATGCATTTGTTTCATACCAATCAAGAATAAACCTTGCTCTTACCATGGTGAGTGATGCTGTCGTTACACCTTTAGAAACAAGCGAAGATTGTTTATTCATTCCTTCAAGAAAAGCCTTTGCAAAAGCATTTTTGTTGTTCTCTTCTCCAGTCATCAGGTTTGCTTCTTTGAAAAGTTTTTCTTTATATCCCTTAAACAAAAGTTCTTTCATAGCTGCCCCACGCTGACTAAGGCTTTCCATATTCACAAAAATTTCGCCATAGATGAGGCTCCATACTTTGTCTTTTGTATAAAAATAATAAAGCGCTGCGTTGTAGTAGTTGCCGCTATAAGCAGGATCAATTTCAATTCCCTTTTCCCAAAGATCAATAGCGCTGTAATCTTTCTTTTGCCATAATAATTCGCCATATTCACTGTATAACGGGCCGCTTTTTGGAAATTTTTTTATACCTGCTTTATAAACCTTCTCACATTCTTTTGGGTCTTCAAGAGCTTTATAAACATTACCCGCTACCTGGAAAGTCATCACATCAGCATCATCACGATTTATAATAGTTTTTACACCTTCAACTGCTTTTTCAAAATCTCTTTTAAAATAATAGCATTGGATCATGTCTTTACTGTACTCAATATTATTTTTATCTGCCTGCAGTAAGCGATTCAACACAAGAATTGCATTATCCCAATCACCCTGGCCCATAAAATTCCGGGCAGTTTGATGCATTGTCTTTGGATCATCCTGTGCAAAGACTACGAATGAAGAAATGAAAAAAGTAAAGAGAAAGATAAGTTTGTTCATGGTACAAAGTAAATTAAAAGAACCTTTGTATAAAAGTCCCGGGTTAAAAGATTACAATTTATTTCACAGCATCAGATCAAATGTGTGAGCAAACCATCCCTTAGCTTTGGCTCAAACCATGTACTTTTGGGGGGCATCACTTTTCCGCTGTCAGCAATTGCAAAAAGTTGTTCGATGGTAACCGGATATAAGCTGAATGCTGCAGCCATTTCACCGCTTTTCACTCTTTTTTCTAATTCCTCAAGACCACGTATGCCACCAACAAAATCCACCCTGTTATCAGTTCTCGGGTCTTCTATATCAAGAATTTTATCAAGAATATTTTTTTGTAAAATGGTTACATCCAAAACACCGATTGGGTCGTTGCTGTAGGTTCCTTCTCTTGCTGTCAAAAAATACCACTCATCTTCAAGATACATACCAAATTCATGTAATACTGTTGGTTTTACCGGTTCAGGACTGTAAGTGATCCTGAAATCTTCCTGTAATGCGCCGATGAATTCTTCAGTTGTAAGATCATTCAGATCTTTTACTACACGGTTGTAATCGAGTATAGCCAATTCACTTGCAGGAAAAATTGTAGTAAGAAAAAATTTAGCATCAAAGCTGTCCATGAATTGTTTACTCACTTTAGCAGCTGAGGCAGCACGATGATGCCCATCGGCGATATAGGTATTAGGCACTTTGGTTGAAAATAAATTAGTAATTGAGTTGATCACATCATCACGGTTGATCACCCATATAGTGTGCCTGATGCCGTCGTTTGCAGTAAAATCATACTCAGGTGAATTCTTTGCTTTCCAACCGCTGATGAGAGCATTTATTTCCATTACATCCCGGTAAGCCATAAAAACATTACCGGTTTGTGCCCTGATCGTACTCATGTGATCGATACGGTCTTTTTCTTTTTCCGGTCTTGTCAGTTCATGTTTTTTAATCACATCATTAAAATAATCTCCAATTGAGGAAACGCAAACCAAACCTGTCTGGCTTTTGCCATTCATCACAAGCTGATAAATGTAGTAACAGGGCTTTTCTTCAGAATAAAGCGTACCATTTTGAATAAATAATTCAAGATTTGACTTTGCTTTATCATATACTTGCTGGCTATGCGTATCTATTCCATCGGGAAGATCTATTTCTGATTTTGTAATGCGGAGAAATGAATGATCATTACCTGCTGCTTCTTTTTTTGCTTCTTCAGAATTAAGAACATCATAAGGTCGTGAAGCTACTTTTTCTGCTAATTCTTTTTTTGGTTTTAAAGCCTTGAACGGTTTGATAATTGCCATTACTTATTTTGAAAATTTATTTTAGTTGAATCACAATTTCTTCTTTGCAAACTCTTTCATGAGATCAGTTATAGCAACCACACTTTCTAATGTAAGAGCATTATACATAGACACTCTGAAACCTCCCACACTGCGGTGACCTTTTATACCTACCATCCCTTCCTGTTTACAGAGTTCAAGAAATTCTTTTTCCAATGCGGTATCATCCATTACAAAAACTGCATTCATATTGCTGCGATCTTCTTTCGCAACAACTCCTTTAAAAATTGGCAAACTATCAAGCGTTGAGTAAAATAATTCTGCTTTTGCATTATTTAATTTCTCCACTGCTTCGACACCTCCAAGATTTTTTAACCAACGAAGCGTAAGCATGGCAACATATACCGCAAACACAGGAGGAGTATTCAGCATACTTCCTTCTTTTATATGATTTCTGTAATCAAGTATTGTTGGCAGAGCTCTTGTTACTTTTCCAAGAATATTTTTATTTACAACAACAAGGTTTACTCCAGCCGCCCCCATATTCTTTTGTGCGCCGGCATAAATAACATCAAATTTATTGTAGTCAAGAACACGACTCAAAATATCGCTGCTCATATCAGCTACTAACGGAACACCGCAATCATAAGGAATATTTTTCCATTGTGTGCCTGCAATAGTCTCATTGGTTGTAATGTGCAGATATGCAGCAGTCGGGCTTACAGATAATTCTTTCGGAATAGTTGTATAGTTGGTTTCTTTTGCTGAGCCAGCAATTTCAACATGACCAAACAACTTTGCTTCTTTGATCGCTTTGGAAGCCCAGGCACCTGTATCAGTATAAGCAGCCACTTCATTTTCATTCAGCAAATTCATCGGCACTTGCATAAACTGCGTTGTAGCGCCACCATGAAGAAAAAGAACTTCATGATCATTATCCAGATTCATCAATTCTTTTATAAGAGTTCTTGCTTCATCCATTACAGGTTGAAATAAAGTGGTACGATGACCAACCTCAAGAATAGAAAGGCCTGAGTTATTGAAATCAATTATAGAACGGCTTGCTTCTTCAAAAACTTCTTTTGGTAAAACAGAAGGGCCTGCGCCAAAATTATGTATCATCGCTGTAGTTGTCTTCACGGTTTTAAAAATTGAAGATGCAAAGAAACAAAATTGCAGCGGGATACCCCAAAGAAAAAGCCGGATCGTAAAAAAATGACCCGGCTTAAAACTAATTTTCTGTTTTATTAATCTAAAACTGCTATTTTCTGAACGAAAGGCTTTCCTTTTAATTTCATTCTGAGAAAATAAACTCCGTTTTGAAGATTATTTGTTTCAATGAAAAATGATTGACGGGAATTATATCTTGTGATAATCCTTCCTTTAATATCGATAAGTGTGATCTCAGTAGGAGTAACACTCCCTGATATCACAGAGATTTGTTGACCCTTATGTACAAGCGTCGGAATAACTTTTACAGATGCTCCTTTGGATGCTTCAATGGTTGCATTTGTAATTATATTACGACCAGCTCCCGAAACAGTAATATTGAACACATCAGATAAACAACTCAAGCCGTCATTTACCGTATAAGTTGTATTAACAACAGGAGAAACGATGATCGTTCTTGTTGTTTCACCAGTATTCCAACTATAATTTCCGATCCAGCTTGCAGTAAGTTCCGTTGGTGTGCCGGCAGGAATAGTCAGGCTGATAGTTTTATTTACATCTTTCATGATGGTGAAATTGTCGCGGATCACTCCATCAGCACAGATCCATTTTGCATCCAAACGATTTCCCTCCACTTCAAAAAATAATGTGCCGCCATTTGTTACATTAGAATAATACATGGCATCATGCGGATAACCGGTAGTAGTTCCGCCTAATTGACCAGCTGAACCAACAACTGCATAAACAATTCCATTTACTACATCAGCAGAGCTTTTAATATATGTGCATGAGTTTACAGTACCATCATATTTTGCACTCGATGTGCTGAGTGAATGTGTACCTGGGACGAATGTATTTTCAAGACCATAGTGGCCATTTATCAAATAACTTCTTTCATAGCTATGGCTATGTCCGTTAAGTACAAGGTCAACTTTATATCTTTCTAATATCCTTACTACACGTTCACGCATATTGATCAGCTCAGTTTCTGTATCACTGTTATGTGAACCTTTTGTATAAGGTGGATGATGGAAATATACGACGGTCCATGGTTGCGTGTTTGCAGCAAGATCTTGTTTCAACCAGACAACTTGAGGCCCGAGTGTATCGTACAATCTTGTATTACCTGTTTCCCAACCATAAGAATCCAATGCAACAAAATGAATATTGCCATAGTTATACGAATAAAATGCTTCCGTACCAGATGATACACCACCGGCCTGTCCGGAAGATGGCAATGTGAACATATCATAATAAGGAATTAAATGATCGGCCTGTCTTGCTGAACTGTTTGCATAATCATGATTGCCCGGTGCGGGCCAAAGCACATGATTCTTTGTTAAAGAGCCCTGGTAAATATTAAAGAAATTAGTTTGGTATTCTCCATCAGTACCATTTTGATATGCATTATCGCCGAGCAATATCCACGCATCTGTATAATTAGATCCATTGAAATTCAGATATGCATTTCTTACATTAACCTGGTTAGTAGAATTATTTCCCATGTCACCCATTGCAAGCACTCTTATTTTTTCTGTGCTGCCAACAACAGGCATTGTTTTAAAATAATTATTAGCATCTCCCTGTAACACCTGTGTTGTTGAACCGACACTGTAATAGTAAAGTGTATTTGTAGAAAGACCGGTTAATGTCACAATATGTTCTGTTGTGCTTGTATTGTCAGTTACAGATTGAGTCAAACTGCCGGGTGAAGTACCATAACTTACTTTACTCGTTGTAGGAATATCTGTTCTCCACCTGATAGTAATGCTATTTTGTAATGCACTGTTCATATAAGGTCCACGGGATAAAAGTGCTGCACCACCGGTATTTCCAATCAGTTCAAGATCAAAACTAATATCGCTGCTGGTGCCGGCATTCTGGTGTATTTCTACAGCGATCAAATTATTACCAGTTACAAAAACAGAAGGACTGAAACTGAAAGCTTGTGCAGTTGCTCCATCATCACTGGCAAGTGTAGCCAATGTATTATATGCTGCACCAGCGGCTAAATTATTTCTGTAAACTTCAGTTCCGTTTACATAAATAGCAATTCCGTCATCTCTCTTTACATTTCCTGAAATGGAAGTGAGTATGCTGGCATCGGTAATTGAAATTGTCTTACGGAAATAAGTGGTTATATATTTATTATTTGCATCAGGACCATAACTGACTACTGTCGCTTCATCACCATCGCCATAACCAAGCTGTGCAATTCCCGATACCCAGGTGGCATCATTAAATGAGGTTTCTTTCCATGTTGTGCCCTGGTTAGTTCCATTGTCAAGATATTTCCATGATGACCCATAAGCTACTAATGTTTGCGGTCCGGTTGGGGGCGCATCTTGTACAGTAAAGTTCCAGGTAGTGCCATCAGCAATACCTGCATAATTATTATTTGAAAGATCTTTAAAAGAACCTGCAGCAATTTCAATATTCACTGCTGCGCTGTAAGTAAGATCGGAGGGATTTATGGTTGCGGTGTTCCCGGCTACGGTAACAGTGGCAGATGTTACATCAATTGTTTGTGTAATAACACCAGCTTCCTTTACCAATATATTACCGGAACCTTTTTGAATATTTTCGTTGAAAGTGAGTATGAGGTTTGCATTGTTGGAAACATTGGTGGAATTATCAGCAGGTGAATAATTGCTGACAGTTGGCGGTGTAAGATCAGGAGCAACGACAGAAAAATTCCAGGTAGTAGCATCAGTAATGCCTGCATAATTATTATTAAAAAGATCTTTGAAAGAACCGGCAGCAATTTCAATATTTACAGCAGCACCTAAGGTAAAATCAGCTGGATTGATCGTAACTGTATTTCCTGAAACGGTAACTGTTGCAGATGTTACATCAATTGTTTGTGTTGTTACTCCACCTTCTTTTATAAAAATATTTCCAACACCTTTCTGAATATTCTCATTGAAAGTAAGAACAAGATTTGCGCTGGCGGAAACATTGGTTGAATTATCAGCAGGAGAATATGAATTTACAACAGGGGGAATAATATCACCATTACCTGTTAATTGAAGATCAAAAGAAAGGTCTGTACTATTGGCTGCCCGCTGATGAACCTCTACTGCTATTACGTTTGTACCTGTAACTAACGTTCCGGCAGCAAGTGTAATAGTTTGGGCTGTATTTCCGTCATCTGCAGCATCTGTAGATGCTTTAGTGGTGTAAGAAATTGTGCCTGAAGGCATGTTGGTGCGAAATCTTTCGGTACCATTTATATAAACTACAGCGCCATCATCTCTTTTTACATTTAATGTAAAATTGCTGAAGACGGATGCATCTGCAACTGTAATTGTTTTTCTGAAATAGGTGGTTATATATTTTTTGTTTGGATTAGATCCAAAGCTGACAACTGTTGCTTCATCGCCATCGCCATAACCAAGCTGGGCGGGTCCTTGAGCCCATGAGGCATCATTAAATGAAACTCCGCGCCATGCAGTTCCCTGGTTACTTCCATTATCAAGATATTTCCATGTTGAGTTGTAAGGTACTAATGTGGTTTGTGCAGTAAGTAAAAATGACAATAGCACGGCAGTCATTAACAATAATGAATTTTTCATAAAGCTTTAGAAGGTTTAAAAGTTAGATTATAAAAGTACAAAAAGGAAAAGTAAGATGGGGATTTTGATGGAGAAATCAAATCGTATATGTACGGATTATTCGTGATCTCTTCCTTTTATTGTGGCTTTTCTCCAGGCATTATTTAAGTCTTCAAATTCTTTGAGATCAGCTTCTGAAAGTTCTTTACCAGAAAGTTGTTTTAAGTCTGGCTGGCCTGCATTTACCCATGCCGTGTACCAGAAAGAAGCGATGGCATAAATTGATTGACGCATTCTCCTTTCAATCATTCCATTTAATTTTTTGTCGTAAGCAATGGAGAAGGCACTAGAATATTGCCTTATAGTTATACCGTTCCTTTCTTCAAATGAAAATTTTTGATCGGCAGGAAAAATTTTGCTTAGTTCTTTTTCAAAAAGCAAAACCGAATCTGCAGCCCTGGCACTTTCCAAAACTCTTTGCCAAATAAAATCACCGGGATTTTTTATATGGTCAGCTTTACCAATAAAAAAATCCCATTCTTTTTCTGCAAGCAATTCCGGTACCCGGCTTTCCCAAAAACCATGAATGCCTCTTTGATCAGTAAACTGCCCGTTATGATTGCTGCTTGCATGAAGCGGTACATGTGCATCTGCAATATAATGTCCGATCTCAGCTGATAATTTTAAAATTTTTGCCTGGTGTTTTTCTTTGAATGCATCGGTAAGTTTATAAAGCATCGTTTGCACCCACCAGGGCGCAATCCCATATTGCATCAATGTATCTTCAGAAAACTTTGTAACAGCATCGTTCCATCTTCTTGGCAATTCATTATATGGATAAGCGCCATAGTGATCAATATCGATATAATGGCGAGGGCCTTCTTCTGTTATTGCATAACGACGCATATCAGGATCAACGGCATGTTCAGTTATAAAATCAATGTTAGGTTTATACAGTTGCATCATTTCAGGAGGCAAAAGAAAAACAGCATAGTTATTTATTTTTCTATGACCATAAAACCCCCAGCAAAAAGCATGAAGTGTAATGAAAGAGAATACTATACTGAATAAAGTCTTTCTCATTAGCTTGTTTGCAACTATTAATTCAATTCTTTTAATTCTTCCTTTTTTTTCTCATCAGTCAAATCAACTACGCCGCCTGTAACTGCATACTTCATCGCATCACTGGAAGAAATATTATTTATTTTTCTTACTTTATCTCTTGGTAAAATATAAAGCTGTCCTGCAAAATTGTATGCCTGCGGTACATATACTGCCACTTTATCTGATCCTAAATCAAATTTCTGCATTTCTTCATCAGTAAGAAAACCAACGATCCAAACATCTTCCGCAAAAACATTTGCCAGCACCGATTTATTAAATCTTTTTTTATCGCCGGCAAATGCTTCAAAAAAATCTCTTGTGCTTGTATAAATGAACTTGACGCCTGGAGTTTTTTCCAGCCAATGATCAAAAAGATTGAACAACTTTGATTGGATAAAAAAAGAGCTCAGGTAGCCGATAGTAATTACAGCTGCAAGAATAATTAAAAACCCGAGGCCATAATTTTTCACTTCATATCCAATTACCTTTCCCTGGGCATCTTTTACAGCTTCACGAAATATTGGCACCCAACCATCTACAGTGGAGATGACCCAGTAAATGGCATATATGGTAATGGCTAAAGGTGCGATGATCAGTAATCCCTGCAACAGGTATTGAATGACTTTTTTCCAACGAAAAGGCTCTTTAGGGCGGATGTTCTTAAACGAGAAATGATTTTCCATAGGTCAAATTTAGGATAAAGAAAAATGGACTGACGGTAAAAAATACGGATGGAAACTTTGGCAACGTAAAAAGTTTCCTTAGTTTTGTGCCCCTCTGATAGCAACCGGAATTGAGAATTATGGAAATACAAGAAAGAATAAGGTTAAAGGCGGATGAACTGTTCAGACGCTACGGTATCCGCTCCGTGACGATGGATGACATTGCAGCGCAGCTGGGCATGTCAAAAAAAACCATTTACCAGTATTATGCTGATAAGGATCAATTGGTAGATGCGGTGGCTGTCGATGAAATTCATTATTCACAGGAATGCTGTCTGAAGGATGCCGCTACTTCGGTAAACGCCATTGAAGAAATATTTCGGGTAATGGAGTTTGTGGAAGTGATGTTTAGAAATATGAATCCTTCTATGCTTCATGATCTTGAAAAGTATCATCCGCTTGGTTATAGGAAATTTCTTGAGCATAAGAACAAGTTCCTCTATGACATGATAAAGAAGAATATCGAAAGAGGAATACAAGAAGAACTGTACCGGCCAGAAATTGACATCGAAATAATGGTACGCTACAGACTTGAAAGTTTGATGCTTGGGTTTAATACAAGCTTGTTTCCTACTGCAAAGTTCAATCTTGTAAAACTTCAGCAGGAAATATTGGAACATTTTTTATACGGGCTTGCCACATTAAAAGGATATAAACTGATCTTAAAATATAAGCAACAACGATTAAACAAATGATCTATGGGATATAAAACGAAAACCATTTTAACCGCTCTTCTTCTTTTAAACATAGTGCAAATAAACCTGAACGCACAGCAGGTTTATGAGATCTCGGCAAAAGAGGCAGTCGATATTGCATTTAAAAATGTAAATGACCTTAAAAATGCAAAGCTTGATTATAAAATATCGGATGCAAGAAATAAAGAGATCACCGGAATGGCGTTACCCCAGGTATCGGGTTCTTTGACCGGGAATCATTATTTATCATTACCCCTGATACAATTCCCTGATGCAACTGAATCTTTTATTTACGAGGTACTGAAGGATAATGATATAAGAGACGGCTCAGGCAATCCGATCATAAAAACAGTTGACCCCACTGTGAGAAATGTAAGTTTTCTGACTCCCTGGAATGTAAGTGCAGGGTTGGCGGTGAATCAATTGTTGTTCGAACCACAGGTGTTTGTGGGTTTACAGGCAAGGAAAGAATTGCTTGTAACCAGTGATCTTCAAATAAAAGTAACAGAAGATAGGGTAAGAGAGTCAGTCTATAAAAGTTACTATGCCGTCTTGATCTCTCAAAAGCAATTGATTTTTGTTCAGGAAAGTATCAAGCGGCTTGAAAAACTTGCCAGCGACCAAAATGAAATGTTTAAAAATGGATTTGTTGAACGTTTAGATATCGATAAAACTACAGTTACATTAAATAACACAAAGACTACGGAAACACAATTGCGCAATGCAATAATCATTGGTCTTGCTATTCTAAAAATGAATTTAGGGTTACCACAGGCTGATAGCATTCTGCTGAAAGACACCCTTACCTCTGATTATATTAAAGAAAATATACTTGATGATTCTTTTAAATATGAAGACAGGAATGAAGTTAAATTGTTGAATAGTGCGGTAAAGCTGCAGGGATTTGATGTTCGCCGTTATAAGCTGTCTTATTATCCTACGGTATCTGCATTTTATAATTTCCAGAAAAATGGCCAACGCCGTGCTTCCGATGGTAGCGGCAACTCACCATGGTTTTGGTACAATACCAATCTTATCGGCCTTTCCGTGAGTGTTCCCCTTTTCGATGGCTTTCAGAAAAAATATAAGATCAGGCAATCGCAGTTCACATTAGAAAAAACACAAAACACACTTGACCAGACAAAAAAAGGAATTGACCTGGAAAAGACTATTGCAAAAAATACATTGAACAATGCTATTCTGAGTATGGATGCCCAGGAAAATAATATGCAGTTAGCCGAAAGAGTGTATAGCACTGTAAAGAAAAAATATGAGCAGGGTGTAGGTTCAAGTTTTGAAATACTGATGGCTGATACTGAATTCCAGCAAGCCCAATCTAATTATTTCAGAGCATTGTATGATGCGATCATCGCCAAAATAAGCTACCTCAAAGCAATTGGTAAATTATAACAAACAAAATATTTAAAATAAAACCGGAAACCATGAATAAAGTATTGATGATTTTAATAGTTGGCACTGCAGTGACCATTACATCATGCAGTGGCGGGGCAAAAGATGCGAAAGGAGATCTGAATGATAAAAAAGTGAAGTTGGAAAAGTTAAAGGCAGACAAAACAAAAATGGATGCTGATATTAAAAAGCTGGAAGATGAAATTGCACAGTTAGATCCATCAGCAAGGAAAGACAGGGCAAAGCTTGTGTCAGCTTCCCCGGTAACGCAGCAGGATTTTACTCACTACATAGAACTACAGGGAAAGGTGGATGCTAATAATGTAGTTGTTGTTACTCCAAGAGGAATGCCTGCACAAGTGAAAGAGATCTATGTAAAAAGAGGAGACATGGTGAAGAAAGGACAACTATTGCTTAAACTCGACGACGCCATCATGCTGCAACAATTAGAAGGTCTGAATACACAATTAGAATACGCTAAGAATTTATACAACAGGCAAAAAAATCTTTGGGACCAGGGAATCGGCACCGAAGTACAATTGATCTCAGCAAAAAATTCGGTGGATAACCTGGAAAAGCAAATTGCCACTTTGAAAGAAAACTGGAAAACATCTTTCGTATATGCACCGATCAGTGGTATTGCAGACATGGTAAATATAAAGGCAGGAGAAACTTTCAACGGTGTATCTGCTATTGGCCCCCAGATACAAATTGTAAATACCAGCAGTATGAAAGTGATAACCGAGGTTCCGGAGAATTACCAGGAAAGAGTTAAGAAGGGCTCACAGTTAGTAATTGCTATACCTGATGCCGGCATTGATAGTTTGAATGCGACGATCTCTGTAGTGGGTGCAAGCATTGCAAGTACAACAAGAGGGTTTGTTACAGAAGCGGCTATTCCATCAGACTCAAGGTTAAGATTGAACCAGGTGGCATTAGTAAGGATCAAAGATTATTATGCACCCAATGCAATTACAGTTCCATTGAATGTGGTTCAAACCGATGAAAAAGGAAAATATGTTTATGTGATCGCAACAGAAGGCGCTGTAAAGAAGGCAAGAAAAAAATCAGTGACCGTTGGAGAAAACTTTGGCGGCATGGTGGAGATAAAAGGAAATTCCTTATCTGCAGGTGATATGATCATTACAGAAGGTTACCAGACAGTTTATGACGGACAAACAGTAACTACTGATACAGCAAAATGATGAAAGAAAACCAATTGGCCAATTATAAAGGCAGGAAACACAAAACATTTTTATGAAAGTTTTTGAACAGGCAGTCCGGAAGTTCAAGGAGTTTAAACCAACAAGCTGGAGTATTGACAACCGCACTGCTATTTATCTGATAGCGATAATAATTACGGTGTTTAGTTTATGGAGGTTCAACACAATGCCGAAGGAGCAGTTCCCGGATATTGTGGTACCTACCATTTCTGTTACCACTGTTTATGTCGGCAATTCACCCCAGGATATTGAGAACCTTGTAACCCGTCCTATTGAAAAACAATTAAAGGGTATCAGTGGCGCTAAGGTGAATAAAATAACAAGTACATCGCAGGCTGATTATAGTTTGATCATTATTGAATTTGATACGGATGTAAAAACAGAAATAGCAAAACAAAAAGTAAAGGATGCAATTGATAAGGCAAGAACAGATCTGCCAACTGATCTTACATCCGAACCCAACGCCCAGGAATTTGCATTCAGTGAAATGCCGATCATGTTTGTAAACATCAGCGGCGATTATGATGGGCTGAAACTAAAAACCTATGCTGATAAAATGCAGGACAGGTTTGAAGAATTGACAGAGATCACAAGAGCTGAAATAGTTGGTGCACCGGAAAGAGAAATACAGGTAAATGTTGATCCCTATAAAATGACTGCTGCAAGAGTGAGTTTCATGGATATTGAAAATGCGGTAAGCAGGGAGAACAGTGATATTACCGGTGGATTGATCGAGGTAGGAAATATGCAAAGAACCCTGAAGCTGAAAGGACAATTTACCAGCGCATTGAATTTGAAAGATATTGTTGTGCGTAGCGGTGCACAAGGCGCTACAGTTTATTTAAGAGATATTGCTGAAATAAAAGATACGGTTAAAGAGAAAGAAAACTTTGCAAGACTGGATGGAAAAAACGTCATCACTCTCAATATTGTAAAACGTGCCGGCGAGAACCTTATCAATGCCGCTGATAAAATAAAAGCAGTGGTTGCAGACATGCAGGATAGGGAAGAATTGCCGCAGGATCTGAAAGTTGTATTTACCGGCGATCAGAGTAAATTGACAAAAACATCTTTTGAAGAACTTGTAAATACCATCGTTATTGGTTTTGTTCTCGTACTTATCATTCTTATGTTTTTTATGGGAGTCACCAATGCATTCTTTGTTGCATTGAGTGTACCGTTGAGTGTATTCGTGGCATTTCTCTTTTTACCAATTGCTGATAGTATTATTGGCACTGATGTTACCCTAAACTTTATTGTACTCTTTGCATTGCTCTTTGGACTTGGAATTATTGTTGATGATGCCATTGTAGTAATTGAAAACACGCATCGTATATATAATAATGGAAGAGTACCGATAGTAAGAGCTGCCAAGGAAGCGGCAGGTGAAGTATTTGTTCCTGTACTTGCGGGTACCGCTACTACATTGGCGCCATTCTTTCCTTTACTTTTTTGGAAAGGGCTTATTGGTAAATTCATGATCTACCTGCCAACAATTCTTATTCTTACGTTGGCGGCCTCATTGATCGTGGCTTTCATCTTCAACCCGGTGTTTGCTGTAAGCTTTATGAGACCGGAGGGAAAAGAATATGAAAAACCAAAACACAAAATATTTACAAATAAATGGTTTCTTGTTTTTGCCATCGCAGGAGTGCTGCTTCATTTTGCAAGCATGCCAGGTCTTGCAAACTTTTTATTACTGATGGCGATCCTGATGGTGTTCAATGCTTATGTATTAAACGGCCTTATTCATGCATTCCAGCAAAGAGCATTACCTAAATTAATGAGCAGTTATGAAAAGATGTTGCGCTGGGTATTAAAAGGTGCAAGACCGGTATGGATGTTTATTTCATTGTTTGGTGTATTTGTTTTGGCAGTAATACTTCTTGCTGTAAGGGGAAATAAACAAACATTTTTTCCCAGCGGCGATCCAAACTTTATTTATGTGTATTTAAAAATGCCTGTTGGTACTGATGTAAAATATACTGACAGCATTACCCGTTTGTTAGAAAAAAGAGTTTATAAAGTTTTAGAAAAAGAAAAACCCGGTACTGAGGGAAGCATTGTTGAGAGCATCATTACAAATGTTGCGGTAAGCGCAAACAATCCGAGAGATAATAACCGGAGTGTACAATCTCATCTTGGAAGGATACAGGTTTCATTTGTTGAATATAAACACAGGCAGGGAGTAAAAACGAAACCATACATGGATGCAATTCGTGAACAAGTAAAAGGTATTCCGGGAGCAAGCATTGAAGTGGAGCAGGAAGCTGGCGGACCTCCAACTGAACCGCCGGTTAATATCGAAATATCAGGAGATAATTTTGAAAACATTGCAAAAACGGCCACTCAATTATTCAACTATCTTGATACGAACAGGATATTTGGAATTGAGAACCTGCAGCCAGATGTTGACCTTAATAATCCCGAGATAACGATCAATGTTGATAGGGAACGGGCAATGCTGGAAGGTCTTTCATCCGGCCAGATAGGGATGGAGATAAGAACAGCTGTATTTGGAAAAGAGATCAGTAAGCTAAAAGAAGGAGAGGATGAATTCAAAATACAGTTGCGTTATTCTGATCTGATTCGTAATAATGTGAACGACCTGATGAATATGCGTATCACTTTTATGGACATGAATACAATGCGGGTAAAATCCGTTCCGATCAGCGCCGTTGCTTCCATAGATTATACAAATACTACCGGTGGAGTAAAACGTAAGAACGTAAAAAGAACGATCCAGTTGCAAAGTAATGTGCTTGATCCAACGATGGTGGCGAAAGTAAATGCCGAGTTACAAACAGAGATCGATGAGTTTAAGACTAAACAAAAAATTCTACCTGATGTTACTATTAAATTAAGCGGCCAGAGTGAACAGGAAAAGGAAACCAACAACTTTTTGATCTTATCATTTTTCATTGCTATTGGCCTTATATTCCTCATTCTTGTATTGCAGTTCAATTCCATGAGTAAACCATTTATAGTGGTTACCGAAATATTCTTCTCGGTCATTGGTGTTTTACTTGGCTATGCATTTACCGGGATGACAATAGCAACGATCATGGTGCTTGTTGGTGTAGTAGGTCTTGCGGGTATCGTTATTAAGAACGGCATCCTGTTAATTGAATTTACTGACGAATTGCGCGGCAGGGGCATGCGTATAAGAGAAGCGGCTATACAAGCGGGCAAGATCAGGATCATCCCTGTATTGCTTACTGCAGTTGCAACAATACTTGGTTTGTTACCACTGGCTGTCGGTTTTAATATTGACTTTGTTTCATTGTTTCAGCATTTACAGCCAAATATTTTCTTTGGCGGAGATAGTGTTGTGTTTTGGGGGCCATTAAGCTGGACCATCATCTTCGGTCTAATTTTTTCATTTTTCCTTACGCTTATGATGGTACCAAGCATGTACCTTATCGCAGAAAGACTGCGCCGCCCAATGAGCCGGTTTTACGGAACTAAATGGGTTGCCCTGCTTGGTTTCGCCGGTCCGTTCTTCTTTATTTTTGTGGGAATAATGTATTTGGTAAGGTGGATCCAGGGAAAACCAGTATGGCTCGGAAAAATGAAGCAGCGAAAACAGAATTAGCATTGTCATTACAGCATAGTTGGTTTTATCCCGCCTAAGGCGGGAGCCCGCCGGGTACTCTTATCGGGCAGGCAAGGTGAAAATAAAAAGCGACCCCTAAATTTATTCTGACTGCTTATGTATACTCGGGGGTCGTTTTTTTTATGCCTGCACCTGTCAATACTTCCCCTTAAATGTTGTTACAGCATCGATGTTTTGAAATCCCCGGTTATAATTATTTTCGCGCCATTATTTAAAATCAAAATTCAATTCTATGAGATCTGCTTTGCTATTTGTCATTGTTAGTCTTTTCATGATCAGTTGTGGTAACAAGAAAACAGCTAATCTTCCCCCGGTGCCTGCTGACGTAAATTCTGTTGCGGCCACTATTAAGGGCAAAAAATACAAGGCAACAGAGCTTGCTCTTATCTCAACTCTTATTTCCGATAAGAATAATCCTTATGAATGGTTTGATGAGATAAAGGATACGACCCCTTTTTTTAAGAACTATGAAAAACAAAAGATGAAGTTCGCTCTTCATTTTATTAATGATACTGCTGCTGAAATAATTGAGGATACCCTGGTAAACAAAGCATCATGGAAAATAGATAACGATCCCAAGAGTGATGAAACGCCAGGCATTTTTATGAGACTGTCGATGGAAAAAGAAGAATCGCTATTTCCGGGTCAAACAGGAAAATCAACAATTACATTTTCCTACAAAGTGTTAGGTCTTGATGACAAACAGATATTTTTGGAAACACCAAATATGTTTAACAGCAGGAAGCTCGCCGCTTTAATGAAAACGGAGTAAGAATCTTAAAAAGATCAATGTACTCGTAAGCGCCGATGTCTGGATATTAATTGATTTTTTTAAACCGTAACAAAAAACCTCCACCGGGAGCCAAATGAATTTTTACAGAATCCCTTTTCTGAACTATGTTTTCCGTCAATTCATAATCGGCAGCATAATTGTGAGCATTCAATCCATCTTTACAAATGGTAGTCTTATAATTACCATCATTTAAAAAGTCAAGCGGTAATAAAATATCTCTTGGTGTATTATTATTCAATGCAGCGATATACCAATCATTACCTTTTTTTCTTGACGTAACTATGTATTCACCAATCTTACCCTGGAGTACTTTGGTGTCATCCCATGTAGTAGGCAAAGAACCTAGCAGCTCCATGAATTTTGGTTCCAGCAATCCCTGGCTTATATTTCCACTGAAAATTTGTAAAGGACTATCATAAACCACAAACATAGCAAGCTGGTTACTTCTTGTTCCCATGCTCATCGGATTTTTTCCGATCGGCCTGAACTGATCTTTTTGTGCATTCAATAATAAACCGGGCTCATAATCCAACGGACCCGCAAGCATTCGTGTATAGGCAATGGCTACATTATGTTCGGGAGTCGGCAACTCACTCCATATATTCCACTCTGATCCCAGTACACCTTCATGTGTAATTGAATTTGGCCAGGTACGATTAAAACCTTTTGGCGGAAAGGCTCCATGAAACATCACAGCTATTTTATTTTCAGCACATGATTTTGCAACCCGATGATAAAAGTTTACCGTTTTCTGATCATCTCTGTCCATAAAATCAGTCATAATAGACGCTACACCCCATTTATTAAATTGTTTTAATGCGCTGTCGAGTTGCTTATCAAGCGTTGAACAAAGCGTCCATAACATCAGCCTGATATTATTCTTCTTTGCATATGCTACCAGTTCTTCCATGTCAATGTTGGGATTGATCTTAAATAGATCTTTCACATCACTCCATCCGGCATCCAGCATTACCTGGTCAAAACCGAATCGTTTGGCAAAGTCAATATAATATTTATAAGTGGCGGTATTTAATCCTGCTACAAAAGGTATGTTGAATATATTGATGCCAATGATCCATTCATCAGTTCCTTTAGCAGGTTTTATCCATGATACGTCTTTCAGTGGGGTAGGATCGCCGAGTAAGTAAAGCAGATCATTGGTGGGCAAGTCAATCTCATTCTTTTCAACCAGTATAGCCCGCCAGGGGAACTTTCTTGTGCCGGCAGTTTTGGCAATATAGTTTTCCCTTTTGCTTACCATTAATTGGGGGTACTCGCCTCCGGTCAACACTTCTTCCAATGGATAAGGAGCAAATGAACCTGTGAAGCCGTTTTTTGTTTTTTGTAAGAACATTCCCGGGTAATCATAAAGATTAGCATCGCAAATCGCAAGATGATATCCATTCGGTAAGGAAACTGTCAGCGGGGGATAAGTAAACACCGTATCTGGAATAGATGCAAATTTCTGCTTTGAATAAACAGCTTCAAAGCTTGTATGATACTTGTCCTGGTCTGCCCGTTTGTTTAATTGGGCAAACCAAACTGCGGCACTGTCGTCCAGTTCAAATAACGCTTCTTCATTATCTACAGTTATTGAATCTTTAAACCTGGCACCGACCCGGTAAGCAAATCCTTCGTTATACATTCTGAACTGAATCGAAAATGGTTCTTTAAAGTTCAATTCAAGTTGCTTGTAATGCTCAGCAATGATCTTTTTTCTGTAAGGAACCGGAACGGTAACCGATCTATTTGATTCGCTATACTTGTGTGTTGATAACGGAAGTTTGTCGGTTAGTTTTTTTGAGCCTTTCAAAAAAAGATTAACTGACGAAGAGTTGACAAGCAGATTACCTCCTGCATACAATGACCAGGATATCTTTTCTTTAACCTGAACTTCGACCCTGAGTAAGGAATCCGGAGAATATAATAAAAATGATCGTTGGGAAAATAACGTTGAAGAACATGTAAATAGAAAAGCAATTACCAGTAAATATTTCATTCAACGGATATTTTATCGATCAGTATTTTATTTTACCCAATTAACTTTCCCCTTCTTAACATCTCTTGAATTGCCACCGATCATTATTTCAAATTCACCGGCTTCCCAATCATATACAAGATTACTGCTGCCGGTATTGGTTTGATAGTAATACTTCAGGTCGTTCGGTTTGATGTTGAAGGAAACAGTTTTGGTTTCACCCGCCTTCAACTCTATTTTTTGAAAGCCTTTTAATTCTTTCAAAGGCCTTGTATTGGTGCCCACCATATCGCGGATATATAGTTGAACAACTTCTTTTCCGTCATACTTACCATTGTTGGTCACGGTAATGGTTGCCGTTAACGTTTGATTTCCTTTCAATGAGGTGGAACTTAATTTCAGATCGCCATAAGAAAAGCTTGAATAACCCAATCCATAACCAAAAGGATAAACAGGCTCATTACTTACATCGAGATAGTTGCTCTGGAATTTTTGAAACCAGGGCCCGCTTAATGGACGTCCTGTGTTTTTTTGATTATAGAAAAGAGGAACCTGTCCAACATTTTGCGGCCATGTAGTGGTGAGTTTACCTGAGGGGTTCACATCACCGAACAATACATCGGCAATGGCGTATCCTGCTTCACTTCCGCCAAACCACACATTTAATATTGCAGGCACATTTTCATTTTCCCATTTTATGGTTAAGGGTCTCCCTGTAAATAATACGATTACAACCGGCTTACCTGTTTTTAATAATGCTTTCAGCAAATCTTTTTGCACTTCGGGAATATCGAGGTTTGTCCGGCTTGATGCTTCACCGGTCATCTCAGCGGCTTCACCCAACGCTGCAACCACCACATCAGATTGATTGGCGATATTCACTGCTTCGGCAATAATATCTGCAGCCGGACGATTATCTCTTTGTAATGATTTGCCAAACATTGTGGCTCTTTGTTCAAAAGTGGAATCAGCATCAAGGTTTGAACCTTTTGCATAAAGAATTTTTGCTTTATCACCCACTACTGATGTAATTCCTGATAACACCGACGTAGCTTTTGAAAAATTAGCAGCTACACTCCAGGTGCCCGGCA
>Ga0209797_10000353_pt1 | contig 22542 bp, 20 predicted proteins | sample DOMMetBare3Fresh_2_FD_187472 | JGI IMG/M metagenome (GOLD analysis project Ga0209797, IMG submission 187472) | Wetland sediment microbial communities from St. Louis River estuary, USA, under dissolved organic matter induced mercury methylation -... | ecosystem: Environmental > Aquatic >... | reverse complement strand
GGAATTTGCCGATGCCTGGCGGCTGCGCGCGCTGGTGCGGCGCTACTCCGACCACATCGCGTTTCCGGTGCTGATGCCGAAAGAAGGCGAAGCCTCCGCGGAATGGGAGCCGGTCAACCAGGGCAAGGCGCTGTGGACCCGCGCCCGGACCGACATCAAGGATGACGAGTACCAGGAGTTCTACAAGCACCTGACCCACGATTTCGAGGAGCCGCTCGCCTGGAGCCACAACAAGGTCGAGGGCAAGCGCGAGTACACCAGCCTGTTATACGTGCCGGCGCATGCGCCTTTCGACCTGCAGCAGCGCGATGCGGTGCGTGGTCTCAAGCTCTATGTGCGCCGCGTTTTCATCATGGATGACGCCGAGCAATTCCTGCCGCTGTACCTGCGCTTCATCAAGGGCGTAGTGGACTCCTCCGACCTGCCGCTCAACGTGTCGCGCGAGCTGCTGCAGAAGGACGCCGAGGTCGAGGCGATGCGCGGCGCACTCACCAAGCGTGCGCTCGATCTGCTGGCACGGGTCGCCAAGGAAGAACCGGAAAAATACGCGACCATCTGGCGCGAATTTGGCGTGGTCATGAAGGAAGGCCTGGCCGAGGACGGCACCAACCGCGACAAGCTGCTGCCGCTGCTGCGTTTTGCCAGCACCGCGAGCGAGGACGACAAACCGGCCACCGGCCTCAACGACTATGCCGGCCGGATGAAAGAGGGCCAGAAGCACATCTACTACGTCATCGGCGACTCGATCGCTGCGGCGCGTGGCAGCCCGTTCATCGAGAAGCTCCGGGCGCGCGGCATCGAGGTTCTTTTGTTAGGTGACCGGATCGACGAGTGGGCGTTGAGCTTCGTTCAGGAGTTCGACGGCAAGAAGCTTAAGGACGCGGCACGTGGCGACCTGGACCTCGGTACGCTCGCCGACGCCGCCGACGATGCCGCGGCCGAGGCCGCGCTGAAAGAGAACAAGGGCCTGTTGAAGCGCATCAAGGACGCACTCGGCGACCGGGTCAGTGAAGTCAGGATCAGCAGGCGGCTGGCGGATTCGCCGGCCTGCCTGGTGCGTTCCGACCAGGACATGGGCGCGCAACTGCGCCGCGTCATGGCCGCAGCCGGACAGTCCGTGCCGGAAGACAAGCCGGTGTTCGAGGTCAACGTCGCGCACGCCCTGCTGAAACGGCTGGATTCGACGACCGCGGCGACCGATTTTGAGGACCTGGCGCTGTACATCTTCGAGCAGGCGCAACTGGCGGAAGGTTCGCAACTGGCCAATCCGGCGGCGCACGTGCGGCGGGTCAACCAGCTGCTGAGCAAGCTGTTAGCTACGGGCTGACAACCGCCCGTGATCCAGCTAAGCGATGTCAGCCTGCGGCGCGGGCCGGAGCCGCTCATCGAAAATGCCAACCTGAGCATTTTCCCGGGTGACAAGCTCGGCATCGTCGGCCGCAACGGCTCGGGCAAGTCGAGCCTGCTGGCGCTGCTGCAGGGGGAACTGCACGCCGACAAGGGCGACGTCAGCCTGCCGCCCAATCTGCGGATCTCTGCGGTGGCGCAATCGTTGCCGGCCGGCCCGCGCGCCGTGGTCGATTATGTAATCGATGGCGACCAGAACCTGCGCGCGGTCGAGCGGCAGCTGGCTGAGGCGCATGCACGCGACGACGGCCTCGCCCAGGCACGGCTGCTGCACGATCTCGAGGTGTTAGGTGGCTATACCGCGCGCAGCCGCGCGGCGGCGATCCTCGACGGGCTCGGTTTCGATGCGGCGCGTATCGACCAGCCTCTGGATGAGTTTTCGGGCGGCATGCGCATGCGGGTCAGCCTGGCGCGCGCGCTCATGTGTCCCGCCGACCTGCTGATACTCGATGAGCCCACCAACCACCTGGATCTCGATGCGGTGGTGTGGCTTGAAACCTGGCTGTGCGCTTTTCGCGGCACCTTGCTGCTGGTATCGCATGACCGCGAGTTCCTGGATGCCATCGTATCGCGCATCGTGCAGCTCAGTGCGCGGGCGCTGCGCGTCTGGAGCGGCAACTACAGCCAGTTTGAATCGGCCGAAGTCGAGGAGCGGCGCCGCAGCACGTCGCTGGCGGCGCGCCAGCAGGTCCGCATCAGGCAAGTACAGGCTTTTGTCGACCGGTTCCGCGCGCAGGCGACCAAGGCCCGCCAGGTGCAAAGCCGCATCAAGTGGCTGGACAAGCTGCCTGCGATCGCGGCGGCCCGCAACGAGCACAGCATCGAGTGGGATTTTGCCGCGCCGCGCAAGTTGCCACAGCCGCTGCTGACCATCGATCGCGCCAAATGCGGTTACCCCGACCGGCCGGTCCTGAGCGGCGTTTCCATGACCATCGGTACCCATGAACGGATTGGCGTGTTAGGCCGCAATGGCGCCGGCAAATCCACGCTGATGCGGCTGCTGGCCGGCGAACTCGGGCCCGCCGCGGGCGAGATGACCCGGGCACCAGACCTGGAAGTCGGTTTTTTCGCGCAGATGGAGCTCGAGCAGCTGGATGCCAACGCCACCGCGATCGAAGAACTCACGCGCCGCGGCGGATCGGAAGCCGCCGCCTGGAGCGAACAACAGAAGCGCGATCACCTCGGGCGCTTCGGGTTCTCGGGTGACCGCGCCTTCGACAGCACCCGCAATTTCTCCGGTGGCGAGCGCGCCCGCCTGACCTTGTCGATCCTGGTGGCGCGCCGACCTAACATGTTGCTGCTGGATGAGCCCACCAATCATCTCGATATCGAAATGCGCGCGAGCCTGCTGTTCGCGCTGCAGACCTTCGCGGGCGCGGTCATCGTCGTGTCGCACGACCGGGCACTGCTGCGCAGCATCTGCGATCGCCTGCTGCTGGTCGAGCAGGGTCGTGTGAGCGATTTTGACGGCGATCTGGACGACTACGCGCGCTACCTGTCAGCCCCCAGGGCGGTGGAGGCGCGGGCCGCAGACAGCAGCGTCGACCGCCGTGAACAGCGCCGCCGCGAAGCCGAGGCGCGCAATCGCCTGAGCGGCGTCCGCAGGCAGCTGCAGGACACGGAGCAGCGCCTGAACGACGCGCTGACGAAGCGCGCTGCCCTGGATGCCGAGCTGGCGGACGACGGGTTCTATGCAAGCGCCAGCGTGGCGCGGCAACAGGCCACGCTGCAGGATCGTGCGCGGCTGCAGAAGGACATCGAGGCGCTGGAAAATCAGTGGCTGGAAATCAGCGAGCGGCTAGCCGAACAGCAGCAGCGGTAGACAGGCGAGCACGGCGAGCGTGTCGGCAGGCAGGCTGGCCATCGGCAGGGTATCCATCGCACCCGCGAGGTAATGCCGTCCGATTCCAACCCAATCGTCCAGCTCGTCCCAGACGAGCAATAGTCGTTCCACGCGCGTGGCCTAACGAGTTGGCTTGTCGTTGCGGGGTTTTGCCTGGTCATCGACCCAGTTCTCGCGCACCTTGTCGGTCCAGTTCTTGTAGTTGGACCAGGTGTAGAGATTCTTGGTGATGGCAGCATGCCGGCCGCGGCTGCGCTGCATGCGCTCCAGCCAGCTGCTGTAAGGCGTCGCTGCGGTACCAGCCAGGGTGTTAGCAGGCGGCGTCGCCTCGCGGCCCGTTGCTGCAGCGTTGATCAAATCTGTGCGAAATCGTCCAGTTACACTCATATAACCCCCTGACCGTGACTGGACAATAGAGAGTGGCAGAACAATTCCGCAGGAACTGGATCACAGCAAAGCGGTGGAGGTTGACGCGTGGGATGCTGCTCTCGCAATCCCGGTGAAATGACTGGTTATTGTCGCAGCGCTTATGTCACGCCACGATGCGATAACAGGGCTTGTAGACGCTGCCCGGCAGTTTCATCCGACCTTGTGCAACAAATGCGGACAATAATCGATCGAGCATCGCCATGACTTTCGGATCGCCGGCCAGTTCATAGGGTCCGTATTGCTCGATGGCGCGGACACCTGACTCCTTGACGTTGCCGGTCACGATGCCGGAAAACGCGCGACGCAGGTTGGCGGCAAGTTCATGCACAGGCTGATCGCGATGCAGGCGCAAAGTGCGCATGCTTTCATGTGTCACCTCGAAAGGCTGCTGGAACTGCGAATTCACCTTCAGCAGCCAGTTGAAATTGTACGAATCAGACTTGGTGCGACGAAAGTCATGGACCTGGTCGAGACCGCCGACCATCAGGCGCGCTGCGTCCGCAGGATTGCCGATCACGTACTGCAACCGGTCCACAGCCGCCTCGCCGAGCGTGCCGCGCAGGAATTCTCGGATCTGGTCGAAATACGCCCGGCTGCTGTCCGGCCCGGTCAGGACGACCGGAAATGGCTGCGCCGCGTTCGCCGGATCCAGCAGGATACCTAACAAGTAGAAGATTTCCTCGGCGGTGCCGACGCCGCCCGGGAAAATGACGATGCCGTGTGCGAAGCGGACAAACGCCTCGAGGCGCTTCTCGATGTCGGGCATGATGACCAGCTGGCTCACGATCGGATTCGGCGGCTCGGCCGCGATAATCCCGGGCTCGGTGATGCCGATATAGCGGCCGCCCATGATGCGCTGCTTCGCATGACCGATCGTTGCGCCCTTCATCGGGCCCTTCATGGCGCCCGGGCCGCAGCCGGTGCAGATATCAAGCGCGCGCAGTCCCAGCTCGTAGCCCACCTTCTTGGTGTAGTCGTACTCTTCGCGACTGATGGAGTGACCGCCCCAGCAAACCACCAGGTTGGGCCTCTGCTTGTGATCGAGCGCCCGGGCATTGCGCAGGATGTGAAATACCGCGTTGGTGATCGCCGCAGGCTTGGTCAGGTCAAAACGGCCGCCTTCGATTTCGTTCCAGATGTAAACCACATCGCGCAATGTCGCGAACAGCAGTTCCTTGATGCCACGAATCATTTCGCCGTCGACAAATGCCGCGGCCGGCGCGTTGCGGATCTCGAGCTTGATGCCCCAGGCGTGGCGGACGATGTCGATCTCGAAGTCGCGGTACTTGTCGAAGATTTCCTTGGCGTTGTCGATGTCGCTGCCGCAGTTGAGCACCGCGAGCGCGCACTTGCGAAACAGCGGATACAGGCCACCACGCCCGCTGCTCAGCAGGTTTTCGATCTCTTCCTGCGACAGGCTCTCCAACGCACCGCGCGGGCCGACACGCGCGTCGACGAACTCCGGGATAACAACGCTGGTTTCCATCAAGGCTTGATTTCGATTATGGCGCGGCGGTCAACCAGCGACCACAATTCAAGCATGTCGGCATTTGACAGCGCAATGCAACCATCGGTCCAGTCGGTCGTCGTGTAATAGTCGTCAGAGTGGCTCGGATTGTTAGGCAAGCCGTGGATCATGATCTGTCCGCCGACTTCCCAGCCGTTGGCCCGGGCGCGCATTACATCGTCGCGCGCCGGATACGAAATCTTGATGGAGAGAAAATAGGCGCTGCGCCGATTGCGGTTGCTCAGACGATACATGCCTTCCGGCGTGCGAAAGTCGCCGGCCCGTTCCTTGTGGCCGCGCGGGTTAAGGCCTAACGACACCCGGTAGGCGCGCAGCACGTCGGGCCCGCGAAACAGGTACAGGCGCCGCTCTGATTTGACCACCAGGATCTTGTCGGCGGCCCGCTCCGTGACCGGCACGGCATAGTCCGCATGCGCCGGCCCCTGCCAGCCGACGGCAGGCACTAACAACAGGATCGCAATGAAACGCGGTAATTTTCTCGGCATACGGAATTATAGGTGTGGATCAGCCCAGTTCGACACGAACTGTCTCCACAGTTCGCCGCAAAGCCTGCTCCACGACCGCTGTTTCGGGATGGCGGTAGATCACAAATCCCGAACCTTCGTACCCCGCCGGCTGGCTGCTGCCCACCACCGGCCAGTAGGAATCCACCATGATGCTGCCGAATTCACGTTTCAGCCCGGCAACCCCGTGCACCGCCCGGACCGGGCCATCGCCCATGCCGCGCAGGTAGGCGGCGCCGGCGGCGTAGCGGCGTTCAGGCACGTCGAACTGGTCGAAAACCTGCAGTCGCGGCCAGGCCGCATAGAAATCGAGGTCGCAGGAAAAGGAAATCAGGCTGGTGAATTGCGCGCCGGGCGGCCGTGCCGCGACCTCGGAAATCGCAATGCTGCCGTCGGTGCGCCGAAACCACTCCATGTGCGTCATCCCGGTTTCCAGGCCTAACACGGACAGCGCCTGCGTGCCGGCTCGCCGGATCGGATCGAACTCAGCGCCATCGATGTCGCGCGGCAGCAGTACACACCATTGGATCCACGGGTTCTCAAGCACCGTCAGCGGCGCCGGCCGGTAACAGGAAATCGAGTGCCAGACCACGCGCCCATCGATCATGATGCTGTCGAAGGAAAACTCCTCACCCTGCAGGTACTCTTCGAGCAAGACCGGCTGGGCCGTACTCGGCGCATCGCTGCGCAGCCAGGCTGCCAGCTGCTCCGGCGAATTGATGCGAAACGTATTGCGCGCCCCCGCGCCCGCCGGCGGTTTCGCCACCACCGGCAGGCCGCTGCTGCCGCAGAAGTCGCGCGCTTCCGCTGCGCTGGCCGCCAACCGATGCCGCGCACAGGGCAGACCTGCCGCCTCGAGCCGGTTCTTCATCTGGTTCTTGTCGCGAAAATTGTTAGCTGCTTCGACTGTCAGGCCTGGCAGGCCGAGCGCCTGGCGGGCCTCGGCGAGCGGCACCTGCAGCTGCTCCAACGATCCGAACAGGCGGTCTACGCCGCCCAGGCGCGCCGCCAGTTCGCGCGTTGCCGCGACCACCTTGGCCGGGTCAAAGCAGTTGTCGATGCGCCAGTGGCCCAGCAGCTTCTGTCGCAGCGCAGCCGGCAGGCGCTCCGCCGGGTCCTGGCTGATGACGGACAGCCGCACGCCCGGCAATTGCGCCGCTGCGCTGACGAAGCGTAATGTGGCGGCCATGAAAAATGGCACGACGAAAACCGCGTGACGATCCACCATGAGCTCCTGCTGCCGAATATTGAGTATAGTCGTTGCATGAGCCAACTGCGCATCGCGGGTGTTCAGCGGGTTTTCTGTATGGCCGTGGCGTCAGCGGCGCTTGCGGGCTGCGCGGCACCTGCAATCGATCCAGTGCGGGAGACGCTCGATGAGCGCGACGGCACGACGATCACGCAGCTTGCCGCCCCGCTGACATTTATCGCGGAAGCGCCGCGCAGCAGCGGCTCTGATCCATTCGCGTTTCTCGCGCCCTTTGAATCAAATCGCATGGGTCAACGGCGCCTGCACCTGTGGATGGCGGTGCCGGTCGAAAGCAAGGCAGACGTAACCGTCATCCTCTGGCGTGACGGCGTCGAGCTGCTGCGCGCGTCCGGGCCGGTTGCGGGTCCCGGCCCGGATGCCGCCGCGGTCCGCGCGCCCTACCCGACAACGGCTGCCTGGCAGCGGCCATTGGTCGCGGACCTGACCGCCGATGTGCTTGCGGCTCTGGGAGAAGCGGCGGCACTAACAATTGAAATGCGCTTTGCCGACGGTCACAGCGAACGATTTGCCAGCGACAAGCCGACCCAGCCGCCGCTACAGGAATTTCGCCGCCGTCTCGGGCTGTAGCGGCGCCTTTACGGCGAGATCTTCGGAATCACCAGTTGCGTACCGGCCCGCAGCTGCAGCAGTTCGACGTTAGGGTTGTACTGTTCCAGCAACCACGAAGGGACAGCGCCGAATTTCTGCAGCACGGTCGACAGGGTGTCTCCCGGCCGCACGGTGTAGTTCTCGGACCCGGTAATGCGCCGCGTCTCGAAATACGCAGCCTGCATCGCGAGATGCCATTCCTGGCGGCGCTGTTGAAAATCCTCGCGCGATACATTGATGAAATCGAGCCGCAAGCGCGTGCCGGGCTGCGGCGTCGCATCGAGCCCCGGGTTGAGTTCACTGAGCCGTTCGGCTGTTACCTGCAGCCACTCCGCCAGCTGTCCGGGCGATTCGGCAGCGAGCGTACGAATGCTGCCGTCCTCACCAACGCGATACCGGGAACTGTCCAGAGGTTCGAGTGACACCGCGGCGCTGACCGGGGCGGCTTCGGCGTTAGCAGGCTCCGCTGTTGCGACGCCCGGGGTCGGCGCGACAACGGCGGCCGGATTCTGCCACAGCGCCGGCCGGATATCCGGCAGCCGCAGCACCATGCCGCGGCGCAGTTTTGCGTCGCTACCGAGACCATTGAGTGCCGCGAGGTCTGCGGCCCTGAGTCCATAGCGGCGCGCAATCTTCGCCAGCGTCTCGCCGCGGCGCGCCACGTGACTGCGGCCACGCACCTGCGCCGCGAACAGCTGGTCCGCAGGCAGCAGCGCTAACAGCCGCTGCAGGTTCCAGGGTTCGCTGCCCGCCGGCCGTGGCAGATGCAGCTGATAACCGCGCGGCAAATGCCGCTCTCCCGCCCAGACTGCGTCGCGCAACGCCGGATTGAGTGCCCGCAGGACCGCGCGATCGATGCGGGCGGCGGCCTCTACCGCGCTGACCGGCACCCAGGCCGGCAGTTCGACCGCATCGCTCACCTGTTCAGGCGCCCGCTGCACGCCGGGAAAGTAGCGTTGCGGCTCGCGATCGATGCGCAGTACCGCGAGAAAAGACGGATAGAAATTGCGCGACGCGAAACCGAAGGTGGTGCCGCGATAGTTGCGCGCGATCACGGCGATGTCGCTGGTCCCCATGCTGTCGCGTGCGCGGCGCATGCCGGCCGCGCCGTGATTGTAGGCGGTGAGAGCCAGCGGCCAGCTGCCTAACAGCCGGTAGTTGTACGACAGCAGCTGCGCCGCAGCCTCAGTGGCGCGAAACGGGTCGAGGCGCTCATCGACTTCATCATCGATACGCATGTAGAGCCGGCCGGTGGAGCGCATGAACTGCCACAGCCCGGCCGCACCCACCTTGGAATAGGCGGCGGCATTGAACGAAGACTCGACATGCGGCAAGGCGGCCAGTTCCGGCGGCAGGCCCTTGGCAGCGAAGGTGCTTGCGATATGGCTTTCCCAGGTTCCGGAACGCTCGATTCCCGCGCGGAAGCGATCCGCCTGCCCGAGCTGGAAGCGCACATGTTCCGTGGCATCGGCGATGCGCTGCGCACTGACTTCATCACCGAACATTTCGTAGATGCGCCGTTCGGTAGCCGTCAGCTCGACATCCGGCGGCAGCCGACCGGGCGCCGGCGCCGTGAGCTCGCCGACTGCGCCGCGACCGGAGACCGAGCTGCTTTCCAGCAGATCCGGGTCGTAACCTAACGTCGCCAGCGCCTGCTGCGGACTCTGCGGATTCAGGCCATAACGGGCCTGCGTGGCGCGCTGCGCCGCGAGTGCTTCAGCGATGCGCCATTTGCCGGCCAGGCCGCGCAACTGGCTGACGTAAACATCGCGGGCGTCGTCGATCACGGCCTGGCGTGCTGCGCCGCTGAGCCTGGAAGGAATCTCGATCTTGCCGTAGACAACGCCGAGGTTCTGTTCGTCGTGCAGGAAACCCTGCTCAGTCGTGATCTCGGTGTACACCCGCATCCAGAAACCGACGTCGCGCTGCAATTCGAGCGGCTCCGGAAAGTCCGCGGGCGCGGCCAGCGCCGGGCCAGCTAACAAAGTAAAACTGATGCACACCAGGACGCGCAGATTGCGGCGCTGTCGGCGCGTGAGCAGCGCCACTGCACTCGCAAAAAGCGCCGTCAATGGCGGCTTTTTTGTCGGAAAACTTGACACTTTGCTCCGGAGGCCTTGCTTTGACTTAATGTAGCTGAGGATGCAAGTCGCGGAAAGTACAGGCAATTGTATTTCCACGAGTTGACTTAATGCACAAAACACGCAACTGGCATGGCACTTGCTTTGTAACGAGTACAAGAACAAGAAAGAGTTTCACTCCTCCACACACAAGCAAGCGACCACTGCCCCGCCACAAGCGGGGCTTCTTTTTTGGGGTGATAAAAAAAAGGCGACCTTGCGGTCGCCTTGAAGTACGCGCCAATCCCGTCAGGGCAGGAAACCGAGCCAAGCCCGGAGTGGGCGCGTGATCGGGGATGTTAGCAACGCGCGCTCAGCCACACTTGGAATCACCACAGTTGAGACAGGTCATGCACCCGTCCATCAGGACGAGCGCGGCGGTGTTGCACTTGGAACACAGCTGCGCGCCTTCCGGAAAATGAGATTTTGAGAATGCGTCGGCCTGCTTGCTGCGCGCTTCAAATTCCGCGCGCTTTTCCTCGACCATTTTCTTCTGGTGCTCGTCCAGCTCGGTCTTGCGAATCAGGCCAATGAACTGCAGGTGCTTTTCGATGACGTGGCCGAGCTCGGCAATGATCGATGGCATGAACTTGCCGCCGGGTTGCCAGTAGCCGCCGCGCGGATCGAACACCGCTTTCAACTCTTCCACCAGGAAAGTCACGTCGCCGCCCTTGCGGAACACGGCCGAAATGATGCGCGTCAGCGCGACGATCCACTGGAAATGATCGAGGTTCTTGGAATTGATGAACACCTCGAACGGCCGGCGCTGCTCGTGCTCGGTGCCCTCGTTCAGCACGATGTCGTTGATGGTCACGTACATCGCGTGATCGGACACCGGTGTTTTGATCTTGTAGGTCGAACCGATCAGCATCTCAGGACGCTGCACTTCCTCGGTCAGCCGGATGACCTTGGCCATGCGGCCGTCCTTGCCGCGCGTTTCCAGGGCGCCGGACGACTTGTCGCCATGGCCGTCGCTCGGCTTCTGTACCCGGTATTTGGTGATTTTCTTGTCGATACGTGTCGCAGACATGGTCAGAACTTCCCGTAATAGCCTTCTTTCAAGGCGTCGTACAAATTGGCGGCCGAGTGCATCTCGCCGTCGTACTCGATTTCTTCATCGCCCCGCACCGCAACCTCGGTGCCGTCGTCCAGCGTGAACACATAGGTCGTGTTCTTGAGGTCCTCTTCCTTGACCAGCACGCCCTGGAAGGCTTCCGGATTGAAACGGAAGGTGGTGCAGCCCTTGAGGCCCTGCTCGTGCGCGTACAGGTAGATGTCCTTGAATTCGTCGTACTTGAAATCGGTCGGCACGTTAGCGGTCTTGGAAATCGACGAATCGACCCATTTCTGTGCCGCCGCCTGGATGTCGACGTGCTCACGCGGCGTGATCGCATCGGCGGAGGTGAAGTACTCCGGCAGCTTTTCGTCGGCCTTGTCGGAACCCGGCATCGCGCGCGGATTCACCAGTTCCCGATAAGCCAGCAGCTCGAACGAGAACACGTCGACCTTTTCCTTGGACTTCTTGCCTTCGCGGATCACGTTGCGGAAATAGTGATGCGCGAACGACGGCTCGATGCCATTCGAGGCGTTGTTAGCCAGGGACAGCGAGATCGTGCCCGTCGGAGCAATCGAGCTGTGATGCGTGAAGCGCGCACCGACCTGTGCAAGCTGCTCGACCAGCGCCGGCGCCACCTCGGCCACGCGCTGCATGTAGCGCGAATAGCGCGCATGCAGCAACCGGCCCGGGATCCTGCTGCCGACTTTCCAGCCGTCGCGCACCATTTCCGGGCGCTTGCGCAGCATCTCGCCCGTGACCGTGAATTCCTCGTTCATGATCGGCGCCGGGCCTTTTTCGCGCGCCAGGTCCAGGCCCGCTTCCCAGCCCGCGACCGCCATTTCGCGCGACACGTCCTCGGCGAAGCGCACTGCCTCGGGCGAGCCGTATTTCATGCCTAACAAGGTCATGGTGCTGCCGAGTCCGAGAAAGCCCATGCCGTGGCGGCGCTTGCGCATGATTTCGTTGCGTTGCTGCTCCAGCGGCAGGCCGTTGACCTCGACCACGTTGTCGAGCATGCGCGTGAACACCCGCACCACCTCGCGGTATTCGTCCCAGTCGAATTCCGCGAATTCCGTGAACGGGTTGCGCACGAAGCGCGTCAGGTTCACCGAACCCAGCAGGCAGGAACCGTACGGCGGCAGCGGTTGTTCGCCGCAGGGGTTGGTGGCGCGGATGTTCTCGCACCACCAGTTGTTGTTCATCTCATTGACCCGGTCGATGAGGATGAAGCCGGGCTCCGCGAAATCGTAGGTGGACGACATGATGACGTCCCACATACGCCGCGCCGGCACCGACTTGTAGATGCGGCAGGCAACCAGGCCCGTGTCGCTGACGACATAGCCGGTGCTGTGCGGCCATTCACGCCAGACGTATTTCTTCGCATCGGTGAGATCCGGCTGCTCGGTTTCCAGTTCCTTCTGCGATACCGGGAAGGCCAGCTGCCAGTCACGATCTTCGCGCACCGCCTGCATGAATTCATCGGTGACCAGCAGGGACAGGTTGAACTGCCGCAGGCGGCCGTTCTCGCGCTTGGCGCGGACAAACTCCATCGCGTCCGGGTGCCCGACATCGAACGTGCCCATCTGCGCGCCCCGGCGACCGCCAGCGGACGACACGGTAAAACACATCTTGTCGTAGATATCCATGAACGACAGCGGGCCCGACGTGTAGGCGCCCGCGCCGGACACATAGGCGCCGCGCGGCCGCAGCGTCGAGAATTCGTAGCCAATGCCGCAGCCCGCTTTCAGCGTGAGCCCGGCCTCGTGCACCTTGCCGAGGATGTCGTCCATCGAGTCGCGGATCGTGCCGGACACGGTGCAGTTGATCGTGGAGGTGGAGGGCTTGTGCTCCAGCGCTCCGGCGTTGGAGGTGACGCGGCCCGCCGGGATTGCTCCACGGCGCAGCGCCCACAGAAAACGCTCGTTCCAATGCTCGCGCACCGGCGGGTGCTCGACATCGGCCAGCGCCCGCGCGACGCGCTGGTAGGTTTCGTCCATGGTCTTGTCGATCGGCACCCCGCTCTTCGACACCAGGCGATATTTCTTGTCCCAGATGTCGAGCGACGCCTCCTGAAACGGAATCGCATTGACATCCTTGGGATCTGGCTTGACGACCGGCTTGACGACTGAATTCATGCTGTACTCGCGAAACATCCACCCCGACGGCCTGGTTGCAGAGAAAGGTATCCGCACAGCGCTTGCCTTACCCCTTCCGTGGTGGCAAGCACCTAACGACGTTAGATACCTGAGGCAGCCGCTGTCAGACGACTGCTATTTCCCTGCTTCCTCCCCCGAATCCGCAGCACCCTGTTTCGCATTGCACGACACAAGATGTTGTGGTCGGGGAGCAAGACTATGACCGATGGAAAAATGCGTCAAGGCGCAGCACATAACATATTTCCGTTTTTTTTATCATTTGTTTTCAATCACTTAGAGCATTTCCTGCGGAGTTTTACCCAAGAATATTTTTCATGCCATGCGGCACTGCAGAAAGGCTCGACCCCAATATCTTGTGTTCAGGTTCTGCCAACACTTCATCCACAGCCTTATTCACAGCGAAAGCCTTGACGCCGGGCCTTGAAACCCGCTAGGCGGGCCCCAGATCGGGTTCATACGGTCCTGACGTGGTTTGTTAGGTCTTAAATCAACTGGAGGATGAACTTCATGACTTTGCTACGTTATCAACCCTGGTCCCTGGTAGGTCGTCTGCATCGCGAACTGGATGAGGCGGTTGGCGAGCGCGCGCCGGTGGCGTTGATTCCCCGCGCAGAAAGCCGCGAATTGCCGGATCGCTACCAGCTGCGAGCCGACCTGCCGGGCGTGCAGCCGCAGGACATCGAAATCACGGCCGAGGATGGCGTGCTAACAATAAAGGCCACGCGCAAGTCCTGGGCGCAACCTGCCGCCAAGGGCGCAGGCGACGCCGAAACGGCATGGACCTACCAGCGCAGCTTCACGCTGCCTGAAGACGCCAACGCGGACGCGATCGAGGCTCAGTCCAGCCATGGGGTTCTGGAAGTCTCCGTGGGCCGCCAGGCCAAGGTGCAGCCACGACGAATTCAGGTGGCAGCGGCCTGACACCAAAGGCCGGGGGTGCCTCTGATGCACCCCGAACCTGAAAAGGCCCGGCGGGTTTGCCCCCCCCCTTGCCCGCCCGGGCCGCGCCATCGCCGCCGCTCTTTTACGCGGCGGCGCTGTCGTTCGTTAGAATGGAAGCATGAACATCAACTATCGCTCGCGTCTCTGGTCAGGCCTGCTGCTCTGCCTGTGCGTTGCCGGCGTCTACGCTCCGGTGGCGCTCGCACAGCAGGCGGCCATGCCCGCCGTGGTCGACGGTGCGCCGCTGCCGTCGCTCGCGCCGATGATCAAACGCGTCGCGCCGGCGGTGGTCAGCATCGGCGTCAAAGGCGTGGTGCGTGAATCCGGGCAGCGCAATCCGCTGTTTGACGATCCGTTCTTTCGCCGTTTCTTTGGCCCGGACGGCGGCCAGCCGAGCGAACGCGAATTTGAAAGCGCGGGATCCGGCGTCATTGTCGACGCCAGGCTCGGGCACATCATCACCAATGCGCATGTGGTCGAGAACGCGCGCGAGATCACCGTGGTGCTGCAGGATGGCCGCGAGCTGAAGGCCACCGTGGTCGGCAGCGACGCGCGTTCCGATATCGCGGTTGTCAAGGTGCCGGCGGACAAGCTCACGCAAATTGCGTTAGGCGATTCGGCGCGCCTGGAAGTAGGCGATTTTGTCGTCGCGATCGGCAATCCCTTTGGCCTGCAGCACACCGTCACCTCCGGCATCGTCAGCGCGCTCGGCCGCACCGGCGTCAGCCCCGAGCAGGGCACGTACGAAGATTTCATCCAGACCGATGCGTCGATCAATCCGGGCAACTCCGGCGGTGCGCTGGTGAACCTGCGCGGCGAGCTGGTCGGCATCAACAGCGCCATCCTGTCGCGCACCGGCGGCAACATCGGCATTGGTTTCGCCATTCCGACCAGCCTCGCGCGCGGCATCGTCGATCAGCTGGTCAGATTCGGCAGCGTGCGCCGCGGTGTGTTAGGTGTCACGACCGCGGCCGTTACGCCGGCCATCGCCCAGGCGCTCGGCCTGCCGGCCGCCGGCGGCGCGCTGGTACAGCAGGTGGTCAACGGCTCGGCCGCCGAGAAGGCCGGCATCCGCGCCGGCGACGTCATCACATCGCTGAACGGCAAGTCGCTCAAGACCCATACGGAACTGCGCAACGCCATCGGCCTGCTGCGGGTCGGCGACAACGTGGCCATTGAACTGCTGCGCGATGGCAAGACCCAGCGCGTGACGGCGGCAATCGGCGAGAGCACGACCGCGTCAGCGCCGGCCGCCGAAGGACTGTCGGACGCGCCGTCGCCCGAGGACGCCAAACCACCGCATCCGGCGCTGGAAGGCGCGGCACTGGGCGACGCCCCTAACAACGGCGGCGTCACGGTGCGCACCGTAGCGCCCGGCAGCAAGGCGGCGGGCACCGGACTGCGGGTTGGCGACATCATCGTGCAGGCGAATCGCACGCTCATCGACAACGTCAAGAAGCTGCGCCAGGCCGCGGCCAATGCGTCGGTCGTCGTGCTGCGGGTGCGCCGTGGCCGCGAAGACCTGCTGATTACGCTGCGCTAACAGACTGCGGCGTGCCGGGCGGCGACACTCACTGTCGCCAGTTGCCCGGCGCGCGTGTAAAAGCGCTCGAAATCGCCGCCAGCCTCGGCAAACAGGCGCAGCAGGCCGGGCACACAGCGACTGTAGGTCGCTACCGCGGCGAGGTGTGCATTGCTCAGGCCCTGGCGCACCCAGTCGCCATACACCATACGCACTCCCAGGCGCTGCTCGACCGCTAACAGATCCGCGCCGAGGCGCGTCAATCGCGCCTGCTTTGACCGGCGCTTCGCTTCGGCCGGGTCCGTGGAGCCATAGATCGCCAGCAGATCGCGGCGCGCGGCGGCAAACAGCGCATCGAATTCCATGCCGGCGGCCTGCTCGCGCTGCTGCTTCTGCAGGTCTGCCGTGCGCTGCTGGGATGTCAGCCAGCGTTGCAGGCCCTGTTGTGCGACCACGGTCGCGAAGGCTTCGTTGAAATCGCTGTCGCCTGCGACGTAGAGGCGCTGATGCGCCAGTTCATGAATGATGGTCTCGGCAACGGCCAGGTCGCCAAAGCGCAGCAGGGTGTCGGGAACCGGATCGGCGAAGTAGCCCAGCGTGGAATAGGCCGGCACGCCGCCCACCATGGCATCGCGTCCGCGCTGGCGCTGACGGGCCGCGAACTTTTGTGCGCTGCGCTCCCGGAAATAGCCGCGGTAGCTAACACAACCTGCCACCGGGAAGCACCAGCGCTGCGGGGTCAGCGACAATTCCGGCGTCGCGACCACGTTCCACACGACAAATGGCCGGCGCAACTCGGCATAGCGCATATAGCTGGCATTGTCCGGCAGCCCCAGCTCGCGGATCGCGAATGCGCGCACGGCCTGCACCTGCTGCAGCTGGCCACGCAACTTCTCGGAGCTGCCCGGCGCCGCGACCACATCCTTGATGGGCTTGCTGGCGCGCGACAGGGCCCACTGCCCGCGCGCGGCCTGCAGGCTGTAACAGCCAGTCAGCGCCGCCAGCAGCAGGCAGAGCAACGATGCTCGGGTAACATGCACACATGGAAGTCTACTTGGTCGGCGGCGCGGTGCGCGATCAGCTGCTCGGGCGAGCCGTCAAGGAGCGCGACTGGGTCGTCGTCGGCGCGCGTCCCGAAGATCTCGAGCGGCAGGGCTATCGGCGCGTGGGCGCTGATTTTCCGGTGTTTCTGCACCCCGGGACGCAGGAGGAGTACGCGTTAGCCCGGCGCGAGCGCAAGACCGCTCCCGGCTATCTCGGCTTTGTCACCGAGTTTTCCAGCGATGTTAGCCTGGCCGACGATCTGCGCCGGCGCGACCTGACCATAAACGCGATGGCGCAGGACTCCGCCGGCGGGATCGTCGATCCCTACGGCGGCCAGCGCGACCTCGAGGCGCGGCTGCTGCGGCACGTCTCCGAGGCCTTCGTCGAGGATCCGGTACGGATCCTGCGCGTGGCGCGCTTCGCCGCGCGTTTCGCCGCGGCGGGCTTTACGGTCGCCGCCGAGACGCTGGCGCTGATGCGCGCCATGGTCACCAGCGGTGAAGTATCCGCGCTGGTAGCCGAACGTGTGTGGCAGGAAATGGCGCGGGCGTTAGGCGAGGACCGGCCCGAGGTCTTTTTTGAAACCTTGCGCGCCTGCGGCGCGCTCAAGGTCATCCTGCCGGAACTGGACCGCCTGTGGGGCATACCGCAACCCGAGCGCTGGCATCCGGAAATCGACACGGGCGTGCACGTGATGATGGCGCTGCGCCTCGCGGCCGATGCCGGCGCCTCGCTGCCGGTACGCTTTGCGGTGCTGATGCACGATCTCGGCAAGGGACTGACGCCGCCGCATCGCCTGCCGCAGCACCCGGGCCACGAAAATTCCGGCGTCGCCAGCATCGATGCGGTCTGCGACCGGCTCCGGGTACCTAACGAGTGCCGGGACCTGGCGCGGCTGGTCTGTCGCTTCCATACGCACGTGCACACGGTCACCCAGTTGCGGCCGGCGACCGTGCTGCAGACGCTGGAACAGTGCGATGCGTTGCGCCGCCCGGCGCGCTTCGCCGAGTTGTTAGCTGCCTGCGAGTTCGATGCGCGCGGGCGCAAGGGCCTCGAAGGCAACGACTACCCGCAGGCGGCACTGTTTGCGCGCGCGCTGGCCGCCGCCCAGCAGGCGAGTCTCAAGCCCGAGGAAATGGCCGGCCTGGACGGCGCACTGATTGGCGAACAACTGCGGCGCCGGCGCCTGGATGCGATCGCGGCGCTGGGTCTGCGCGCCTAACAATCAGTTGAGTGGGCGCTGAAAGGCGTCCGGGACACGCTGCAACAGTGCCTTGCGGAAATCCGCTGGCAATTCTTCAGCCGATCGGTAATTGCGGCCGAAAATCGACCAGAGCATGCGGCCGGGACGGTCGCCCATCGCGAGATCCGCCATCCAGCCGCCGACCGCCTCCCAATGGTAGGCCGGCGCCAGCATCCGCAGCTTTTTGTCAGCCAGCGCGCGTGGCGTGGTGGTGAATGAATCCACCGACAGCTCGCGCCGCAACTCGCCGCTGCTCGGCGACACGAACTGCGCGCGCACGTTGCGGCGGATCACCACGACATCGCCCATGGTCAGTTTCTCGAGCTGCATCGGCCCGCCGAGCGCGCTGCTCTCGAATTTCATGTCGCTCAGCAGCTCGACCTTGTCCGGCGTGTAGCGCACCGCCGGCGCCGCGCTGCAACGATTGGTCACGACGACGTCGCGGCCAGTCAGCGGATTCAGGAAACGATCGACGAATTCGCCCGTCTGCGCATCGCGATACAGGCGGCAGGCATAGTTCCTTTCGATGTAACTCGCGGCTCCGATCTTCTCGAAGCGCCGGACCGTGACGCTCTCCATGCGGAACAATTCGACCGACGGGCCGTCGGCGGGCACGCCAAAGGCCGTTCCCGACACCCATTCATAGGTGGTAGCTCCACCGGCATCGCCCTTGAGCCGCACCCAGGCCTCGACCGCCTCGGCGCCGGTCAGGCGGCTGACCTGGTCAGCCTGGCTCGAGACCGCGACGCCACCCAGCAGCAGAGCTAACAGAAGCGCATGCCCGCGCATGCTCAGGCAGTCCCGCCGCCGGCATACACCGCCACCACCACCGCCGCCAGCGCCAGGCGATACCACATGAAAGGCGCGAAACCGATGCGCGAGATCGCGCGCAGGAAATAGTGGATGCACGCGAAGCCGACCACGGCTGACACGACCGCACCGATCAGCATTTCACCGACCGGCACCGTGGCGACCGCGCCGGTCGCAACCTTGAATCCCTCATAGGCGCCGGCCAGCCCGATGCCGGGAATCGACAGCAGAAAGGCGAACCTGGCCGCCGCGTCTCTTGTTAGCCCGGAGACCAGCCCCATGGTCATGGTGATACCGGAACGCGACGTGCCCGGCACCAGCGCGAGCGCCTGGCCGATGCCGATCAGCAGCGCCTGTGGCACGGTAACGTCGAGCTCGCCGCGCTTGCGTTGCCCGAACCGGTCCACCGTCCACAGCACGATGCCGAACACGGCGAGCTGGAACGCGACCACAAACGGGCTGCGCAGGTTGGCTTCGATCCACTTGTTGAAGAACAGCCCGACCAGGCCCACGGGTATGGTGCCTAACAGCAGGTTGACCGCGAGCCGGCCCTGCGCATCCTGGCGATCCCCCGACAGCCAGTTCCACAGGCCGCGCAGCAGCGGCAACAGGTCGCGCCGGAAGTACGCCAGCACCGCGACCAGCGTGCCGACATGCACGGCAACGTCAAATGCCAGCCCCTGGTCCGCCCAGCCTAACAACTTCGGCACCAGCACCAGGTGCCCGGAGCTCGATACCGGCAGGAACTCGGTCAGTCCCTGCACCACGGCCAACACCACTGCCTGCCACCATTCCATGCCTGATCCTTGTTATGGCGTCAGCTCACAGCGACGCGCGCAAATCCTGAATCCCGACCCGGCCCAGCTCGTCGGCCAAGCCACGTGTCAGGCACATCATTTTGACAGCTTCGCCCATTTCGCCCGGCAACAGCAATGTCTTGGCGCCCTGCGCCAGCTGGATACGCCCGGCATCGCTGGCCGCGGTCGCCATCGCCGCCGCGAGCAACGACTCAAGGCCCGCGTCCAGCAGCCAGCCCATCTGCGTCGCAAATGCGCGCAGCGACAGGCCGCAGTCGTGCGCCGCCTCGGCAACCGCCGTGAAATCCACCCAGCAGGTGATGTCGGTCAGGCCCGGGTCGCGGTACGGATCGTCGTGCGCGTGGTGCCGGCGAATGCAACGCAGCGTGCCGGCACCGCGCTCCGGCAGATATAGCTGGCGGCGCGGCAAGCCGTAGTCCACCAGCACCAGCGCACCCAGCCGCAGCGTCGCGGACAGCGATCGCACCAGGGGCGCCAGCGACGGAATGAATTCCCCCGCATAGCCCTGCGGCAGGCGGCAATCGCCGGCCTGCAGGCGCCGTTGAAAATCCGCATAACAGTCGCGCAATGACCCGGCCGTCGTCAGCGCCATGTCTGGTGTCGCCTCGGGGTCACGCAGCGCGTCCAGCAACTCCCCGGCGGCGCCGGCCGCCACGCCACGAGCTAACAATCCGGACGGCCCCTGCACAAAGCGCTCGCACGGCAACGCGTCCAGCACTTCATTCGCGAGGATCACGCCGGTGAATGCTTCCGGCAGCCGCTCCAGCCAGCGCAATGGCACGCCGTGCGATGCCGCGGCGGCGCTCAAGGCCGCTGACTGGCGCGCGCGCAGATCGGCGCTGACCTCGACGATCGAATACGCCGCCGGCGCGCGACCCATGGCCGCCAGTTCTGCTAACAGCTGCAGCGCCAGCGCACCGCTGCCCGCCCCCAGCTCGAGAATCCCGGCGCCAGGGCCACAGGCTGCTAACAAAGGGGCGAGCCAGCGCGCGACAGCGCGCCCGAACAGCGGCGAGATTTCCGGCGCGGTGACGAAGTCCCCGCCGCTGCCGAACTTCACGGCGCCGGCGCTGTAGTAACCAAGTCCCGGGGCGTAGAGCACCCGTTGCTGGTAGTCGCTGAACGGGATCCAGCCGCCGTGGGCGGCGATCTCCTGGCGCAGCGCGCCCAGCACGCGCGCGCTGTGGCCCTGCTCGGCCGGGGCAAGCACTGGAAAAATCGTTGAGGCACGACCGTCCGGCGTCATATGCTGTCAGCACCATGACCAAGGATGCCCGCAACGATACGCCCGATGCCGCACCGCTGGCCGGCAAGACCGCGCTGGTGACGGGTGGCGCGCGCCGGGTTGGCGCCGAAATCGTCCGCGCGCTGCACGGCGCCGGCGCGAACGTGTTGGTCCACTACCACCGCTCCGCCGCCGAAGCTAACAAGCTGGTGCGCGAACTCGAAGCGCGGCGCGCCGGCAGCGCCATGACTTGTGCGCTGGACCTGCTCGACACCGCGCAGATCGACCAGTTGCCGCGCAAGGCGCTGGAGAAATTCGGCGCACTGGACATCCTGGTCAACAACGCCTCGACTTTTTACCCCACCGCCGTTGGCGAGATCACCGAGGCGCAGTGGAACGATCTCATCGGCAGCAATCTGAAAGCGCCACTGTTCCTGTCGCAGGCGGCGGCACCTTCCTTGCGTCTCACACAAGGACTGATCGTCAATATTCTCGATATCCACGGCATGCGCCCGTTGCGCCGCTACCTGACCTACAGCGTCGCCAAGGCGGGCCTGGCGATGCTGACCCGGGGCCTGGCGCGTGAACTCGGCCCGCAGGTGCGCGTCAACGGCGTCGCGCCCGGCCCGGTGATGTGGCCTGAAGACTCGGGCGCCGACCCGGCGTTCCAGCAACGCATCATCGATCGCACGGTGCTGAAGCGCGCGGGTACCTCCGAGGACGTTGCGCGCGCGGTGCTGTTTTTCGCGACCCAGGCGCCCTATGTCACCGGGCAGATTCTTGCGGTCGATGGCGGCCGCAGCATCGGCTGGTGAGCGCCGCATCGACGCCTAACAACCGGCGGAATTGAGACCCGGCACATCGACCGGATGCAGCGCGTGCGCGGCGCGATCGAAGCGGCGCCAGTGCTCCGCAATGCTCAGGCCAGTCAGCGGATGGCGCAGGTCGCCGGCAATCTCGGCCAGCGGGCCCAGCATGTAGGCACGCTTGAGCAGGTCCGGGCGCGGCAGGACTGCGCCTGGAAACTCGCCGACCATCGCGCCGAACAGCAGCACGTCGAGGTCCATCGAGCGCGGCGCCCACTTCGGCACATCGCGTTCCCGGCCACAGGCGCGTTCGATGTCATGCAGGCGCGCCAGCACCTGCGCCAGCGACAGGTCGGTGTTAAATCCGGCGGCGAGATTGATGAAATCATCGCCCTCGAAGCCGGCGGCGGCATTTCGATATGCGCGCGAAAATTGAATGTCCGGCCAGGTTGCACGCAGCAGCGTGAGTGCCTGCGACAAGCTTGCGACCGGCTCGATGTTGCCGCCGGCCGCGATGTACACCTGGGTCATTGGCGGTGACGCTCGACCCGCACGCCGACATCGCGCGAACCGCGAATCGCGCCCGGCTTGTTGATCGAGATCCTGACCCACGGCAGGGCGAATTCCGCTAACAGGAGTTGCGCCATGCGCTCGGCCATGGTCTCGACCAGCTTGAATTCCGACGCGGCGACGAAAGCGCTGACGCGTTTGGCGATCTGCTTGTAGTCGAGGGTGTCGGCGACATCGTCGCGGACCGCCGCCCGTGCGCAGTCGACCGGCAGTTCCAGATCGATGACCACGGTCTGCTTGACGCGCCGCTCCCACTCGATGAAGCCAATGATGCACTCGACCTCGAGGCCGCGCAGAAAAATCACATCCGGGGGTTTATCGGTCGACATGCTAACAATTCATCCTATGGTCAGACTTTGCAGAGGCCACTGCGCCTGGGCGCGAATCGCCAGCGGTTCCTGTTCGCCGTGCCGCAGGCGCACCAGGCCCGCCATGGCGATCATCGCCGCATTATCGGTGCAGAATTCGAGCCGCGGATAGTACACGCGCACTCCCTGGCGCGCCGCCGCGGCGCGCAGGCGCTCGCGCAACAGTGCATTAGCGCCCACCCCGCCGGCAACGACCAGCGCCCGGTGGCCGGTTTCCTCGAGCGCGCGCAGGGTCTTCGCCACCAGTGTTTCGACGATCGCATGCTGCGCCGCGTGCGCAACCTGGTGCCCGA
>Ga0209797_10000352_pt1 | contig 22640 bp, 15 predicted proteins | sample DOMMetBare3Fresh_2_FD_187472 | JGI IMG/M metagenome (GOLD analysis project Ga0209797, IMG submission 187472) | Wetland sediment microbial communities from St. Louis River estuary, USA, under dissolved organic matter induced mercury methylation -... | ecosystem: Environmental > Aquatic >... | reverse complement strand
GCTCGAGGCCTATGTGAAGAATTATGCCGACACGATTGCCAATAATGCGCCACTGACCGTGAAGGCCGCCAAGTTCATCGCCAACGAGACGGTGCGCGACGAGAGCAAGCGCAATCTCGCTCGCTGCGCCGAGCTGGTGGAGAATTGCTTCAAGAGCAGCGATTACACCGAGGGCCGGCGGGCCTTCATGGAGAAGCGCAAGCCGGCTTTCACCGGCACGTAGGGACGGCGTCGGAGATGTGGGAGCCGAGGCGGCTGTTGCTGTGCCCTCTCCCGCAAGGGCAGAGGGCGCAATAACCGGCGCTGGGCATTCTGGCGCCGTGCGATTTGCGCTCTCGCAGGGGCGACGAACTGGGCATGGCGGCAAGCTGTCACGGCGTGTGGCGGCCGGTTTAGGTGTTCAATAGCAAGGCGCCGCGGTGTGACCGGCGCCGGGGGCAAGGAGAAAACAGGCGTGGCTTCGGTGGAACTTCGAGGTCTGGTCAAGCGTTACGGCTCGCTCGCGGTGGTCGACGACGTGTCGCTCACGATCGAGCACGGGCGGCTGGTCTGCCTGCTCGGCCCCTCCGGCTGCGGCAAGACCACGACCTTGCGGTTGATCGCCGGCTTCGTGGAGCCGTCGGCTGGCGAGATCCGGGTGGGCGAACAGGTTATCTCCTCGCCGAGCCGTACGGTTCCGCCCGAGCGGCGCAACATGTCGATGATCTTCCAGAGCTACGCGCTGTGGCCGCACATGACGGTCGCGCAGAATGTCTCTTACGGGCTGCAGCTGCGCAAATTCGATCGTGACACCATCAACACCAAGCTCAAGGCCATTCTTGCGACGACCCATCTCGAACAGCTTGCGGAGCGCTATCCTGGCGAGCTGTCCGGTGGCCAGCAGCAGCGCGTGGCGCTCGCGCGCGCGCTGATCGTCGAGCCGGAGACGCTGCTGCTCGATGAGCCGCTGAGCAATCTCGACGCTAATCTGCGCGAGGAGATGCGCTTCGAGGTGCGCCGTCTGCATGACGAATACCGTTACACGACCGTCTACGTCACGCACGACCAGTCGGAAGCCATGACCACGGCTGACATCATCGCGGTGATGAACCAGGGCAAGATCGAGCAGGCCGGCTCGCCCGAAGAGATCTATGACAGGCCGCGCTCGGAATTCGTCGCTCGCTTCATCGGCTCCAGCAATGTCGTCAAGGGCAAGGTGCTTGACGAGAGTCATCTCTCGTTTTCGGGTTGCACCTTGCGCTGCACGGGCGGCAAGCTGGCACCGGGCGCGGAAGGCGCGGTGGCGATCCGCCAGCACGCCGTACGGCTATGGGCCAGCAAGCCCGATGGGCCTGAGAACATCGTGCCGGGGACGGTGGTGCGGCAGGTGTTTCTGGGGGCGAGCCGCGACTACATGGTTGAGACGGCGGACGGCACGCAGATCCGCGTGGTCGCCTCGGCGGCCGAGAACATCCAACAGGGTGCCTCGGTCTGGCTCGACATGCCGCCCGAACGATGCCGCGCACTCAGTGGATGATTCTGCCGCAACGCGGGCTTTGGAACGAGACTGACAGGGAGAGATCGCAATGCAGAAACCGACATGGTCAAGGCGCGACCTGCTCAAGGCATCGTCCGCAGTTGCGGCGGCGGGTGCTATGGCGACGCCTGCCAAGGTGCTCGCGGCCGCTCCGCCCGCGACCGCCATCACGCCGCAGCTGATCGAGGCCGCCAAGAAGGAAGGCAAGGTGATCTACTACACCTCGGTCGATCTGCCGATCGCCGAGCGGATCGCCAAGGCCTTCGAGGCGAGGTTCCCCGGCATTGCGGTGCGCGTGGAGCGCACCGGCGCCGAGCGCGTGTTCCAGCGCATCGGGCAGGAATATGCGAGCCGCATCTATGCGGTCGACGCCGTCAATTCCTCGGATGCGGCTCACTTCATCGTTTGGAAGCGCGACGGCATCCTCGAGCCGTTCGTGCCCGAGGATGTGGCCAGGTTCTACAAGGACGAGCACAAGGATCCGGAGGGGACGTTCGCGGGCTTCCGCGTGGGCCTCGTCGTGATCGGCTACAACACCCGGATGGTGAAGGCCGAGGAGGCGCCGAAGAGCTTCGCCGACCTGCTCGATCCGAAATGGGCCGGCAAGATGGTCAAGGCGCATCCCGGCTACAGCGGCACGATCATGACCGCGACCCAGCAGATGGCGCGCGACCTCGGCTGGGAATATTTCGAGAAGCTCGCCAAGCAGCGCATCATGCAGGTGCAGTCGGCATCCGACCCGCCCAAGAAGCTTGACCTCGGCGAGCGCGCCATCATGGCCGACGGCAACGAGTACAACCTCCTGCAGCTCAAGGAGGCCGGCAAGCCGGTCGAGGTCGTCTATCCGACCGAGGGCGCCCCGCTGGTGATCGGCCCGAACGCCATCTTCAAGCGGGCGCCGAATCCGAACGCGGCGCGCCTGTTCCAGCTTTTCAGCTTCACGCCCGAATGCCAGCAGCTGATCATCGACGTCGGCGGGATGCGGTCCATGCATCCGCAGGCCAAGGAAAAGCCCGGCCGCAAGCCGTTCGCCGAGATCAAGACCATGAAAGAGGACGCCGCCGCGGTCGAGAAGGAGGGCGAGGCGATCAAGGCGCGCTACAGCAAGCTGTTCGGAGTGTGAGGGGCGAGGACGACGGAGGCAGACGATGACCAGATCACGGTTCTCCAGGCGTAGCGTGCTCAAGGGAACGGGTGCGGTCGCCGCGACCGTATTCGCTTCACCGCTGCGCGCCCAGGCGCCGGCTTCAGAGCCAATCACGCCGGCGCTGATCGAGGCGGCCAAGAAGGAAGGCAAGCTGGTCTTCTACACCGCCATGGATCTGCAGCTGGCGGAACGCTTTGGCCGCACCTTCGAGGCGCGCTATCCGGGGATTGCGGTGCGCGTCGAGCGTTCCGGCGCCGAGCGCGTTTTCCAGCGCATCGACCAGGAATACCGCAGCAACATTCGCGCCGTTGACGTCGTCAACACCGCGGATCAGGCGCACTGCATCATCTGGAAGCGCAACGGCTGGCTCGCCCCCTATCTGCCGGAGGAGGTCGCCAGGAATTTCGACAAGCGCTACTACGATCCCGACGGCCTGCACGTGACGACACGCGTGCTGGTCTCGCCGTTCGGCTACAACACCAAGCTGGTGAAGGCCGAGGACGCGCCCAAGAGCTTCGCCGATCTGCTCGATCCGAAATGGGCCGGCAAGATGGTCAAGGCCCATCCGGCCTACAGCGGCACGATCATGAATGCGACCTTCCAGATCGCGCGCGATCTCGGCTGGGAGTATTTCGAGAAGCTCGCCAAGCAGCGCATCATGCAAGTCCAGTCGGCGACCGACACGCCCAAGAAGATCTCGCTCGGCGAGCGCGCGATCATGATCGACGGCGCGGGCTATCTGGTGATCCAGGCCAAGGAGGCGGGCGAGCCGGTCGACGTGATCTATCCGGCCGAGGGCACCCCGCTGGCGACCAGCCCGAGCACGGTGTTCAAGGGCGCTCCCAATCCGAATGCGGCGCGCCTGTTCTTCAACTGGCTGCATGGGCGCGAAGCCCAGCAGCTGCTCGTCGACTTCGCCCGGCAATATTCCCCGCACGCCCAGACCGTCGAGAAGCCGGGGGTCCGCAGGCTTGCCGATATCAAGCTGATGCGGGAGGACCCGGAGGGCGTGGAGAAAATGGCCGACGAGATCAAGACGCGCTACGGCAAGATTTTCGGGGTTTGATTAACAGCGTGTGCCGGATGGCGTGCCCTTCATCGTAGGGTGGGCAAAGGCGCCCGGCACGGCCTTCCCGCTTCGTAAGACCTATCGTGCGCCGTGCCCACCAGCGATGGTGAGGTTCGCATCGATGCTTTTGGTGGGCACGGCGCACGAGAGATCTCGCCCTGCTGAAACGCCTTGCCAGCGCCCATAGCCCGTCGAAGACGGGCGTGGACACCCTTATGGCCCACCCTACGAGCCTCTCGTCACTCCCCGAGCTCCTTCATGAACTCGGCCAGGTGGGACTTCCAGAACGCCGCGCGCAAATGGGTGAAATGGCCGTGCGTCTCCTTGGTGCCCGGCACAATCACGTAGCGGGCGTTCTTGATCCGCTTCACGCCGGCCTCCAGCGTCCCAAGCTCGGGCGCGTTGGTGCCGTCGTCGCCGAAATTGATCGCGAGCAGCTTGGCCTTGATCTTTTCAAGATGCGGGCCGGGGTCATAGTCCATCACCGCCTCGATGCCCCACAGCACGTCGTTGGCGTCACGCTTCTTGGCGTCCTCGACGAGCTTTTTATAGAGCTCGTCGGCCGCCGCCTGCGTCGGCGCCAGGTTCTGAATCTGCACGACGTTTTCGGTCTGCACAAAGCCATACGGCACGGTGTAGATGTAGTGCGACGGGTTCTTGGTGTAGTTTCCGCCGTTCCAATCCGGATCATTGCGGATCGCCTCGATGGCGACGCGGCGCTGGATCCAGTTCTTGCCACTGACCTGGACCGGCTGGCTCGCGATCGGCACGACGCCGTCCATCAGGTCGGGGTACAGGTAGCCCCACATCCAGCTATGCATCCCGCCCATCGATGACCCGAGCACGAGGCGCAGATGCCGCACGTTGAGATGCTCGGTCACCAGCTTGTGCTCCGCCGCCACGATGTCGTGATAGCGGTAGTGCGGAAACTTGGCGCGCAGGCCGTCGCTTGGCTTCGACGATCCCCCGCGTCCGATGCCGTCCGGCAGGACGATAAAATACTTGGACGCATCGAGCGGCTGACCGGTGCCGAACAGCTCGTCGCCGAGCGAGGGCCGCAGCCAGTCGGCGCCGCTGCCGCTGGTCCCGTGCAGCAGGACCACGCCGTTGATGATCTCGCCGGCGTCGTTGCGCCTCGCGGTCCCGAGCGTCCGGTAGTGCAGCTTGAGCTCGGGCAGAATTTCGCCACTGGCAAAGCGGAAATCCTTGATCACAAAATCGCCCTCGCGCAGGTTCGGCCACGCGGTCTGGGCGGCTGCGGGTGGCACGGTCAGGAGCATGAGGGCGGCGAACAGGGTACGAACAGGCATCGGCGCTCTCCCGGGCTATGGCCAAACGCGGTGGGCGATACGGCTAGACGATATGGATAGACGATACGGACAGAGACATGTCATGCTTGCTGCATTGGGCCTTGCACCTTAGCAATCAGCCCCGCCGGAAGGAAGTTATGATCCTACGTATCTGTGACTTTGGGAGCGCCGGATGACGATCGCGCTCCCCGCCGAGACCATGCGGTTGCCGCGCAAACTTGACCTGTCGTGGCCGGTCCTGATCCTGTTCGCCGCGGTGCTGTGCGTGCTCATCATCCTGCCGATGACGTGGCTGGTCTATTACAGCTTCGTTGACCGTGACGGCACCTTCACGCTCGAGAATTTCGTGCGGCTCGCCACCGATCCCACGTTTGTCGATCCGCTGATCACGACCGTCATCATCGCGGTCTCGTCGAGCGTGATCTGCTGCGCGTTCGCGGCGCCGATGGGCTGGCTGGTGGCACGCACCGACATGCCGCTCGGCGGGGTCGTGCGGGCTTTGGTGACGGCCTCTTTCGTCACGCCGCCGTTCCTCGGCGCGATCGCGTGGGAGCTCCTGGCCGCGCCCAACTCCGGTTTGATCAACAAGACCTGGCGCGCGCTCACCGGCGCCGAAATGGACTCCTACCTGTTCAACATTTATACGTTGCCCGGGCTCATTTTCGTGATCTCGTGCTACACGTTTCCTTATGTGTTCGTGCTGGTCGCGAACGCGCTCGATCGCATTCCGGGCGATCTGGAAGACGCCTCCTCGATCCTCGGCGGCCGCGCCTGGACGACGGCGCGCCGCATCACCATCCCGCTCGCCATGCCGGCCCTGCTGGCGGGCGCGTTGGTCGCGTTCCTGCAGGCAATGACGCTGTTCGGCTCGCCGGCCATTCTCGCGCTGCCGGCCGGCTTCCACACCATGACCACGAAGATCTGGAGCCTGTTCCAGTTTCCGCCGAAGCTCGAGCTCGCGGCCGCAGCCTCGCTGCCGTTGCTCGTGCTCACCATCGTGCTCCTGCGCGCTGAAAGCATGGTGCTCGGACGCCGCGGTTATTCGGTGGTTAGCGGCAAGCAGGGCGATCCCCGGCTGGTCCAGCTCGGCTGGTTCAAGTGGGTTGCGCTTGGCTTGGTCTTTCTCATCCTGATGTGTCCGATCTTCCTGCCTTACGCGGCGCTCATTAACGCGGCGTTCTCGCGGGTGGCGTCGCAGTTCATCTGGTTCGACAATTTCACCTTCCACAACTTCGATTTCGTGTTCTTCCAGCTCTCGGCGACCAAGCTCGCGGTCAAGAACACCTTCATTCTCGGCATTCTCTCGGCCACCATCGGCACCGTTCTGGCGGTGGTGATCAGCTATGTTACCGCGCGCAAGGCGATCGCCGGCCATCGGGCGCTTGGATTTCTGGCGACCGCGCCGGTCGCGATCCCGGGCATCGTGCTGGGCGTCGGGCTGTTTCTGAGCTACGCGCGGCCGCCGTTCGTGCTGTACGGGACCTTGTGGATCCTGCTGATCGCGTTCATCACCATCGCGCTGCCATCCGCCTACCAGCAGATGCAATCGGCGTTCCGCTCGGTGCACGCCGATCTCGAGGACGCCGGCCGCATCCTCGGCGCAACGCGGCTGCGCACGCTGCGCGACATCACGGCGCCGCTCCTGCGAACCAGCGTGATCGCGACCTGGTGCTTCATCTTCGTCGGCGTCATGCGGGAGCTCTCCGCCGCCGTCATTCTGTTCACGTCGGAGACCAAGGTGATCTCGGTGCTCATCTTCGACCTCAAGGAATCGGGCGATCTCGGCGCCATCGCGGTGCTCGGCCTCGCCATGCTGGTCATCACTTTTGCGGTCGTGATCGCGGTCAATCGCGCGCCCGGCCTCGGCGTCGCCCAGCGGCTGCGGAACCAGTAACATGGCGGACAAGCTTCCCGAGACGGCCGTCGCCGAGGTGCTGGCCGGCAAGATTGCCGCGTTGAGCGTGGGGCAGCTGCCGCCGGCAGTGCGCCGCAAGTGCGAGGATCTGCTGATCGACGTGGTCGGCCTCTGCGTGACCGTGCGCAACGAGGACTACGTCAAGGCGGCGATCGCAGCCTGGGACGACGACGGGCCGTGCACTGCGATCGGGCACACCCGCACCATGAGCGCGGCGGGCGCTGCCTTCGTCAACGGCACCGCGATCCACGGCGAGGATTTCGACGACACCTTCGAGGGCGGCCCGGTCCATGCCGGCGCCGTGATCGTGCCGGCGGTGCTGGCGGCCTGTGAGCGGCACAAGCCGGATGGGCCGTCCGCGCTTCTCGGCATCGCGGTCGGCGTCGAGACGATGTGCCGGCTGAGCCTGGTAGCGCCGACGCTCACCCACAAGGCCGGCTTCCATCCGACCGCGATCTTCGGCGCCATGGGGGCTGCCGCCGGCGTCGGGGCGGCGCTCGGGCTCAATGCCCGCCAGCTTGTCGATGCGCTCGGCACCGTGGGCTCGATGGCGAGCGGCATCATCGAGTATCTTGCCGAGGGCGCCTGGACCAAGCGGCTGCACCCCGGCTGGGCCGCGCAGTCGGGCCTGCGCGCAGCCTTGCTCGGGCGCGCGGGCTTCGTCGGTCCGCGCACCGTGTTCGAGGGCGTGCATGGCTTCTTCCACGGCTTCGCCAACACCACCAAGGGTGACTACGACGCGATCACCGGCCGCTTCGGCGAGCGCTGGGTGACCGAGACTCTGGCGTTCAAGCCTTATCCGTGCGGGACCATGACGCATCCCTATATCGACTGCGCGCGCCGGCTCGCCGCCAAGGGCATCAAGGCGACCGACATCAAGGAGATGGTCTGCGAGGTGGGCGAGGGCACCGTGCACCGCCTGTGGGAGCCGCTCGCCGCCAAGCAGCGGCCGGCCAACGGCTATGCGGGAAAATTCTCAACGCCCTACTGCATCGCGGCGGGCTTCGTGCGCGGCAACGTCGGCTTGGGCGACTTCGCCGACGCCGCGGTGCGCGATCCGGCCGTCGTCGCGCTCGCCGGCAAGGTGCGCTACCAGATCGATCCCAACAATCCCTATCCAAAGAACTTCACCGGCCACATCCGCGCCGTGCTCAACGACGGCAGCGTGGTCGAGGAGCGCCAGCCGCACATGCGTGGCGGCGCGCACGAGCCGCTCAGCCGGCAGGACATCGAGGACAAGTTCGCGCTCAACGCGGCGCATGGCGGCTGGAGCGGTGTGCACATCAAGGAAGCGCTTGCGCTCATGCGCACGTTCTATGACGGCAGGATCGATCTCGCGCCACTCAGGAGATGACAGCATGCGAGTGTTTGTCGGCGTCGTGATAGTGTCGCTGATCACGTCGTTGCCGGTCATGGCGGTCGGGTCATCGACGCCCTACGGCCGCGGCGGCTGGTTCGAGCAGTTCGATCCGATCGTGAGCCAGTACAATCAAAGCGGCGAGCAGTTTCGCATCGAAGGACATTGCCAATCGGCCTGCACGCTGTTCCTCGGGATCAGGAGTGTCTGCATCGTGCGCGGCGCTCGGCTGCTGTTCCACGCCGGCCATGATCGCAGGCGCAATATCAGCGCATCGGCCACCAGTCATCTGATGAGCGCCTACAACGCGCGGCTGCGCGCTTATCTGGTTGCGAACCATGTCATGGAGACGCTTGCCTTTCACACCATTTCGGGCAGCGACATGATCGGCAAGTTCGGCTACCGTGAATGCCCGGCAAGATAAGGATCGGCTAAGAGGGAGGGAGTCGTGAAGGTGGGGGCGTTTGCCGTTTTGCTTTCAGCGCTGCTGGTCGTGTCGGTGCGGTCTCCCGCTATAGGGCAAACTGCTCCGCTTCCGGCTCCGGCCTTTCATCATCTGCATCTCAACTCGGTCGATCCTGACGCGGCGATCGACTTCTACACCCGGCAGTTCGCGACCACATCGAAGGCAAGCTGGGGCAGCTTGCCGGCGCTGAAGTCGCCTAACAATGTGCTGCTCCTGTTCACCAAGGTGGCGGCGCCGCCAGCGACCGCGCCGCAGACCGCGATCTGGCATTTCGGCTGGCATGCGGTCGATTCGCGCAAGAGCCTCGACATCTACAAGACGCGGCCTGACGTGAAGCTCCTGCCGCTCTACACCACGGACGAGGGCGGCAGCGTGCTGATCTCGAGCGACACCTGGCCGGGCGCGCCCGGCGTGCTCGGGCTCACCAAGGCCGAGATCGCCGACGCCAAGGCCAAAGGCGTGCAGCCGGCTCGCACGCGCGGCTTTGCCTACATGCAGGGCCCCGACGGCGCCATCATCGAATACCTGGGCAATTTCCCGGCCGAGCGCATGAACCACGTGCACATGTTCCAGGAGCATCCGTTCTGCGCACAGCTCTGGTACCAGAAGCACCTCAACGCGCCGACGGTCGAGGGGCGCACCAGCGGCACGCCCATGACCGAGGCCAACTGCCAGGTGGCGCGTGGTCCCGATCCGACCTGGCCGGCGCTGGAGCGCGAGGGCCTGTTCCGCACGCCGCGCGCCGCGGTCGAGTTCAGCGACGTGATGCTCACCTGGTATGCGCGGCAAGGCAGCGCGCCGCTCGTCGGCACGCGCGGCCATGTCTACGACCACATCGGGCTCGCCGTGACCGATCTCGACGCCTGGGTTGTCAAGCTCAGGCGTGAGGGCGTCACCATCCTGCAGGAGCCCTACCGGCTGGGCGAGACCCGCGCGGTGATGATCGAGGGCCCGAGCCGCGAGGCGATCGAGCTGGTGGAAGTGCGGTAGCGTCCCGGGCGGTTGCCCAAGTCTTCTGTCCAATTTGCCAAAGTCCGCGCATGGCGCGCGGCGACCATGGGCGGTCCGTTCGGCCATGACCGCGGCGCCGGAACTGTGCTAGGTCCTGCGCCAGCAGGTATCGCCACAGTGAGGTTCCCATGTACCCCGATCTCGCGCTTTACATCGACGGCGAATGGAAGAACGGCAGCGGCCGCAAGGGCGAGGACGTCATCAACCCGGCGACCGAGAAGCCGCTCGCAAGGCTGCCCCATGCCAGCGAAGCCGACCTCGATCAGGCGCTCGCGGCTGCGACCAAGGGCTTCGCGCTCTGGCGCGCAACCTCGGCCTATGACCGCGCCAAGCTCCTGCGCAAGGCTGCCAATCTCGTGCGCGAGCGCGCGGACGCCATCGCGCGCGTCATGACGCAGGAGCAGGGCAAGGTCATCGCCGAGGCGCGCGCCGAGGTGCTGGTCACCGCCGACATCATCGAGTGGTACGCCGAGGAAGGCCGCCGCGCCTATGGCCGCATCGTGCCGGGACGCGCCAAGGGCGTGCGCCAGCTGGTGACGCAGGAGCCGGTCGGCATCTGCGTCGCGTTCACGCCCTGGAATTTCCCGACGCTGACGCCGGCGCGCAAGATCGGCGGCGCGCTCGCGGCCGGCTGCTCGCTCATCCTCAAGGCGTCGGAGGAGACGCCTGGAAGCTGCGTCGAGCTGGTGCGCTGCTTCGTCGATGCCGGCCTGCCGGCGGGCGTGCTCAATCTCGTGTTCGGCGTGCCGTCCGAGGTCTCCACGCGCCTGATTGCAGCGAGCGCGGTGCGCAAGGTGTCGTTCACCGGCTCGGTGCCGGTCGGCAAGCATCTCGCCGGCCTCGCCGCCAAGGGCATGAAGCGCGCCACCATGGAGCTCGGCGGCCATTCGCCGGTCGTGGTGTTCGCCGACGCCGACCCGGAGAAGACCGCCGACACCATCGGCGCGTTCAAGTATCGCAACGCCGGCCAGGTCTGCATCTCGCCGACCCGCTTCTATGTGCAGGAGCCGGTCTATGACCGCTTCCTCAAGCGCTTCACCGAGCTCGCCAACGCGATCAAGCTCGGCGACGGGCTCGAGCCCGGCACCACCATGGGGCCGCTCGCCAACCCGCGCCGGCTCGAGGCGATGGAAGCGATCGTGCAGGATTCAAAGGGCCGCGGCGGCAAGATCGTCACCGGCGGCAAGCGGCGCGGCAACCAGGGCTACTTCTTCGAGCCGACCGTGGTCACCGAGCTGCCGGACGATTCGAAGCTGATGACCGAGGAGCCGTTCGGGCCGATCGCGCCGGTCGTCACTTTCAAGAGCTTCGACGAGGTGGTCGAGCGCGCCAACTCGCTGTCATTCGGGCTTGCGGCCTATGCGTTTACGTCGTCGGCGCAGACCGCGAACCTGATCGGCGACGCGCTTCAGGCCGGCATGGTCGGCGTCAACAGCGTCGCGATCTCGACGCCGGAGACGCCATTCGGCGGCATCAAGGAGTCCGGCTACGGCCACGAAGGCGGCATCGAGGGTCTCGATGCCTACCTGTCGCGCAAGTTCATCTCGCAGGGGTGACGCTGGGCGATGGATGGGGCTGCCGCCTACGTCAAATCATTTCTAATGGTCGACATTCTCTCCACGTCATGGCCGGGCTTGTCCCGGCCATCCACGTCTTTAATTCGATTCGCGGTCCAAGTCGTGGATGCCCGCGACAAGCGCGGGCATGACGAGTCATATCAATCATCGCGGCTGTCGCTCACGTCCACTTCAGCCGCGCCACGATCGCGCGGCCCATCACCTGGTCCTTGTCGCTCTCGCTCAGGAAGCTCAGCTCCTCGGTGAATTGGGTGATGCGCTGGCGATAGCTCGCCTTGGCATAGGAGTTGGTGATGTCCGTGCCCCAGTAGCTGCGCTGCGGCCCATAGGCATCGAACACGCGCTTGATATGGTCGGCCACGTCGCGGAACGGATAGGGCTGCCGCGAGAGGCCGGGCGAGGCCGATACCTTGGCGCTGACGTTGGGATACTTCGCGAGCGCGGCTGTTTGCCCTATCCCTTCCGCGACCTTGTCCGGCGGCATCGCGCCCGACACGCCCATATGATCGAGGATCAGTTGCAGTTGCGGGTGCCGCTCGGCGACGCGCCCGAATGCGGACGTGGAGCCAGGGGCAAAGCACATCACTGGAAGGCCGGCCTTTTCGGCCGCCGCCCAGAACCGGTCCGCCGTTCCGTCGGTAAGCCAGGCGAGCGTCTGCGGGCTGTTGAAGATCACGCGCACGCCCAGCATCCCCTGCTGATCTCTCCACTTCGGCAAGAGATCGAGCGCTTTGGGGTCCTGCAGCGGGAGCCTGCCCATGACGCGGAAGCGGTCGGGATAGCGTTTCGCCGCCTCGAGCGCATAGTCGTTGCGGTCGCCGGGCCAGGACGGCGGCACGATGACGGCGCGGTCGACACCGGCCTCGTTCATCATCGATATTGCGTTCTCGATCGTGAAGGGCCATGGCAGCTGCGGCTGCGCGCCCGGCACCCATTTCCAGTCCTCCGATTCCGCCTTCCACAGATGGATCTGCGCATCCACAATCATGCGCCGGTTGGCCTGCGCGGCTGCTTTCTGAGGGGCTTGCGTTGCGAGCGCGGCGCCGGCCGCGATGGTAGTGTTGAGAAAACTGCGGCGCGTCAACATGGCTTCATTCCTCCCTGGTGTGAGCACGTTCGGTTTCTTGTGACGGCAACATTCTCGCGGTGCATTTTGCGCCTAACGTCCCACCGCCACAATGGCATTGATCAGCGAGCGCCGCGTCCAAAGCGCAGGGTACGATTGAGCGGTGGCTGAAAAACCGATGGCCGGGACAAGGCCCGGCCATCGCCATGCGTAACGCTTGGTCGTGCGCGCTTACTCCAGCGGCTCGACCTTGATGATCGCGGCGCCGTGGTTGTTGCCGATCCAGAGCACCGGCCGCGGCCCGGTCTCCTCGACGAAGACGCGGCGGATGTTGGTCGTGCGCGGCAGGAGATATTCGGTGATCTCCTCGGTCTTGGTATCGAGCCGCGACACGTAGTCGTTCGACATCGAGCCGGTCCATACCTCGGCGCCGCCCTTGCTCGGCACCACGTCGTATGGGTTGCCCCACGCCTTCGGCAGCTTCCATTCCTTCATCTTCTCGGTCGAAGGATCAAACATGCCGATTGCGTTGCCGCCATATTGCGCGAACCAGAGCTTGCCCTGGTCGTCGAGCCGGCCGCGGCGCGGCCGCGTGCGCGGGGCGGCCGTCGACCAGATCTTGACCTCGTCGGGGTTCTTGGCATTGCGTATGCCAACGCTGTTGCCGCCAAACTCGAGCATGTAGACGTTGTTGTTCTTGTCGGTCGGCAACCCGTAGCCGCTGATCTGCCGGCTGGCGAGCTTGGAGACCCCGAGGTTCTCCCACTTGCCGGTCTTGATATCGAGCCGGTAGACATTGCGGGTCGCCGTGTCGGTCATCCAGACCTTGTTGTCGACATACATGTTGGTCGGCGTCACCATGTTGGTCTGGGTGGTGAGGTCGAGCCACTCCTTGTTCAAGGGATAGGTCGTGACCTGCTTGGTCTTGCGGTCGATCTTGGACGCGCCGCCCTGATACGACATGCCGATCCAGAGGTTGCCGTCGGGATCGAGCTCGATGTCGAGCGAGCCCTTCGGCTGCTCGGGCCGCAGCAGCTCGAGCTTATGGTCGACGACCTTGCCGGTCTTGGGGTCGAGCTCGCCGACGATCTGGGCGCCGAAATCGGTGTGCCAGACGCGGCCGTCGGCATCGACCACCACGTCATGGGGCTGCGCTTCCTTGCGCGGCAGATCGTATTCGGTGATGACGACCTTGGTGGCCTTGCCCTTCGGGCGCGGCAGGGTCTTGAAGTCGTATTCCTGCCGGTCTGGATTGGAGAGGCTCACCTTCTCCAGATACTCGGCGGCCTGCTGCATCATGTTGGCGGCGACCCGCGGACGCTCGCTGCGCGCGCCACCCTGCACGATGAGCTGCGGATGCGTGGGGGTGCTTTCGGGCGCGTAGCGGCCCATGCGGGTGAACACCTGCTTCCATTCCTCGGCGTCATGCACGGCCGTGAACACGCGCTGCAGCGTGTGGCAGCCCTGGCAGTCAAGCAGGAACGATGCCTTGAACTGGTCGGAACCCGGTATGCTGAGCAGCCATTCGCCGTTGGATAGCTGCGGAACGATGTTGCGCGCCTTGGCGAGCTTGATCTCCGCCGCCGCGCCCGTCGCGCCGACGTCGACGGTCTTCGGGCCGACGAGGGTGTAGCCGATCGCGCGGGTCGTGATCGTGTACTTGCCGGGCTCGAGCCGGCCGGCCGGGAAGCTGAACTGGCCTTTGTCGTTGGTCACCACCGTGGTGGTGACGGTCGAGCCCTCTTTCTTGGCGCTCACCAGCACGCCTTCCATCATGCCTTCCTCGGTCGAGGAGACCTGGCCGCTCAGGGTCTGAGCCTGTGCGCCGACGAGGCCTGTGACGGTGAAGACGCTGGTCGCAAGCAGCAGTGCTTTCAATTTCATGGCTGCGTTCTCCCTGTGGGGTCGACCTGAGTCGACGCCTTATTGAAAAGAGCAATGTTTACATTTTCCGCTTCGGTCTGACAGGGGCCGAATACAAAAAAGCGATGGCCGCAGCGGTGTACGGCCATCGCGAAACTAAGCGCTAATCCAGCGGCTCGACCCGCACGATCGAGGCGCCGTGGTTGCTGCCGACCCAGAGCACCGGCCGCCGGCCCGTCTCCTCGACGAAGACGCGGCGGATGTTGGTCGTTCGCGGCAGCAGATATTGCGTCATCGTGCTGGTCTTGGGGTCGAGGCGCGTCACCAGGTCGGTGTGCATCGATCCGGTCCACACTTCGCCGTTCTTGGCCGGCACGACGTCATAGGGACTATCCCACTTGGTCGGCGTCACCCATTCGGTGATCTTGTCGTTGCTGGGATCGAACATCGCGATGGCATGGGCGCCGTATTCGGCGAACCACATCCGGTTCTGCTCGTCCACATGTCCGCGCCGGGGCCGCGAGCCCGGCGTCGGGGTGAGCCAGATGGTGACCAGCCCGGTCTTGGCGTCGCGCCGCCCGATGCTGGTGCCGCTGAACTCCATCAGGAAGACATTGTTGTTGCGGTCGACCGGCATGCCATAGGCGCTGATCTGCTTGCCGCGCGGATCCTTGGAGATACCGGCGTTCTCCCACTGGCCGGTCTTCACGTCGAGCCGGTAGTGCTCGCGGGTCTCCTGGTTGTTGGCCCACACCTTGCCGTCGACGTTGGAGAAATTGGGCGACACCATCGAGGCCTGCGTGTTGTAGGACAGCCATTCCTTTGGATAAGGATAGACCTTCATTTCCCTCGACTTGCGGTCCATCTTGGCGACGCCGGCCTGGTACATCATCGCCACCCAGAGGTTTCCGTCCGGATCAAGCTCGAGGTCGAGCGTGCCCTTCGGCTGCTCCTCGCGCAGCACCGGCAGCGCGTAGTCGGTCACCTTGCCGGTCTTGGGGTCGAGTTCGCCGATGAACTGCGCGCCGAAGTCGGAATACCAGGCCTTGCCGTCCGCATCGACGACCACGTCGTGTGGCAGCGCCTCTTTGCGCGGCAGGTCGTACTCGGTGATGATGACCTTGGTGGCCGCTCCGGTCGGGCGCGGCAGGGTCTTGAGCTCGAATTCCTTCGCGTCCGGATTGGCCGGGCTGAGGCTGTAGAGGAACTCGGCCGCCGCCTGCGCTTGGGCAGCCGGCACGCGCGGGCGCTCGCTGCGCGGGCCGCCGCTCACCAGGAGCTGCGGGCGTGACGGCGTGCTGCCCGGATAGTAGCGGCCCATCCGGTTGAACACCTGCTTCCATTCCTCGACGTCGTGCTGGGCGCTGAAGATGCGCTGCAGCGTGTGGCAGCTGGTGCAGCCGGTGAGGAATTGCTTCTGCTGGTCGGAGCCGGGAACGCTGGCGAGCCATTCCCCGTTGGAGAGCTGCGCGGCGAGATTGCGGGTCTTGTTGAGCTTGAGATCGGCCTTGGCGCCGCCCGCCGGGATCTCCACCGCCTTCGGGCCATCGAGGACGTAGCCGGCCGCCCGGATCGTGATCGCATACTTGCCGGGCTCGATCCGGCCGTTCGGGACGCTGTACTCGCCCTTGTCGTTGGTCACCACCGTGGTGGCGATGGTCGAGCCCTCCTTCTTCACGCTGACCAGGGCGCCTTCCATCGTCGGCTCCTGGGCCGAGGACACTTTACCGGTCAGGATTTGCGCCTGGGCGCAGGATAGCGCCGCAACACTGGCGCTTGCGGCCAACGCGAGAGCTTTAAGCTTCATCGTCACCTCCCAGATGGATTGCCAAAATCTATCATGAATTGCCGACATCTATGACATATCTGGCCCCGGCGGGACAACGGCCCAGCGGCTGTCGTGCGCTGCCGCGGTGTCGCGCCCCCAATGCGGATTCCGATCACTTTGATGCATTCGCGGTCCCTCCCGGCCCTCATGGCGAGGAGCCGCAATCTTGGACTACCTGTATTCGGCAGCGTTGTGCGCGGCGTCTCGAACACGCAAGTCGGGCTTGCCCGACTTGCGCACATTAACTGCTGATCTCGGGTAAACCCGAGATCAGTGGGCCGCCCCATCCTTCGAGACGGGCGCCACGCGATGATTGTGTTTCCCGAAGCGCATGTGCTTGCGCCCTCCTCAGGACGAGGCGGATAAATGGCCCGCGTCTGGCCTCTCGATTCACTTCCAGCGAGATACGCTGTAGGAATCGCGACCCCCTCGTCCTGGTTGCAGGAGCGAGGGGGTCGTTGACCTAACACGTCAAGAAAATCGTCGTCAGTCGAGCGGCTCGACCTTCACGATCGAGGCGCCGTGATTGCTGCCGACCCAGAGCACCGGCCGCGGTCCGGTCTCTTCGACGAAGACGCGCCGGACGTTGGTGGTGCGCGGCAGGAGATACTCGGTGACCTGGCCGGTCTTGGTGTCGAGCCTTGCCACCAGATCGTTCAGCATCGAGCCGGTCCATACTTCCGAGGAGTCCTTGGTCGGGACCACGTCGTAGGGCATGCCCCACTTGGTCGGCAGCTTGAACTCCTTGATCTCGGCGGTCTTCGGATCGAACAGGCCGATCGCGTTGGCGCCGTATTCCGCGAACCACAGCCGGTTCTGCTCGTCGACCCGGCCGCGGCGCGGCTTCGAGCCCTTGGTCGGGGTTTCGTAGATCGTGACCTGGTTGGTCTTGGCGTCGCGGATGCCGATGGAGTGGCCGCCGAATTCAAGCTGGTAGAGATTGTTATTCTTGTCGGTCGGCATGCCGTAGGCGCGGATGCGCTTGCCGCGCGGATCGAGGTTCTGACCCATGTTCTCGAACTGGCCGGTCTTCACATCCAGCCGGTAGGTGTAGTGGTCTTCCTGGTTGTTGGTCCACACCTTGCCGTCCACGTGCGAATTCTGCGGCGACACCATCGAGGCCTGCGTCGAGGGCGACTGCCACTCCTTCGGGAACGGATACATGGTCACTTGATGGGTCTTGCGGTCGATCTTGCTGATGCCGGCTTGATACATCAGCGAGAGCCAGACGTTCTGGTCGTTGTCGAACTCGATGTCGAGGTTGCCCTTCGGCTGTTCCGCCTTGAGCACCGGGATCGGAATGTCCTTGACCTCGCCGGTCTTGGGATTGAGCACGCCGGCGAACTGCGAGCCGAAGTCGGAGTACCAGGCCATGCCATCGCGATCGATGATCACGTCGTGCGGCTGCGCCTCTTTGCGCGGCAGGTCGTACTCGGTGATGATCACCCGCGTGGACTTGCCCTTGGGGCGAGCCTGGGTCTGGAAGCTGTACTCGGTCGAGTCCGGATTGCCGAGCGTCACGCTGGCGAGATAGGTCGCGGCCGCCTTGGCCTCGGCGCCAGAGACCGGCGGGCGCTCGCCGCGCGGACCGGGCAGCAGCGGCTGCGGGCGCGCCGGCGTGCTGCCGGGCGAGTACTTGCCCATGCGGTTGAACACCTGCTCAAATTCCGCCGCGTCGTGGGTGGAGGTGAGCACGCGCTGTAGCGTGTGGCAGCCGACGCATTGGATCATGAAGATCTTCTGCTGGTCGGAGCCCGGCAGGCTGTTGAGCCATTCGCCGTTGGAGAGCGTCGCGGCCAGGTTGCGCGCCTTGCCGAGCTTGAGGTCGGCTTTGGCGGTCGTGCCCGCCGTCACTTCAGCGGCCTTCGGCCCGACCAGTGTATAGCCCGCGGCGCGGGTCGAGATTGTGTATTTGCCGGGCGCAAGGCGATCCGCCGGGAAGCTGAAATTGCCCTTCTCGTCGGTCACCACCGTGATGGTGATGTTGGAGCCTTCCTTCTTGGCGTTGACCAGCACGCCTTCCATGTTGCCTTCCTCTTGCGAGGAGACGACTCCAGTCAGAGCGGCAGATTGCGCCAGTGCGCCGGGCGCGAGGCCAAATGGAAGGACGCTGACGGTCGCCAGCAGGCACAGGTGTCGAAGTCGCATGGATATCTCCCTAGACTTGGTTCGTAGACTTGGATCGCGGACTTTTATTCCACCGGCTCCGCCGCGCTTCACCAGCCAAAACAGACGCTTGGCTGAGCAGACGGTTGGCGCCGGGCCGGAATTCCCAAAGAAAGCTATCCTGGCGGCATGTTACCTCCACCCAATGGGCGAGGTTATGCAGCCTTTATGCCGGCGGCGAGTATCGGGCCTGGGATCGGGGGCTGCAAGCGGGATTCAGGGGGTTTTTCACCGGTTGCGGCGGTCCTATCGCTGAAGAGTTAAACCCATTCTCCGCAACTCATGCGGCGAATAGGCCGTCCAATCTCCGCACAGGCGTCAGCCGCCTTCGCCGGCCCGCGCTTCCTGGCACGCCGCCCACACCCGCTGCGGTGTCGCCGGCATCTCGAGCCTGGCGCCGGCGCCGCCCGGGATGGCGTCTGCGATCGCGTTCATCACGGTTGCGATCGCGGCGGTCGTCGCGGCCTCGCCCACGCCCTTCACGCCGAGCGGATTGGTCGTCGCCGGCACCGGATGCAGGGCGTCGCGTAAGGGCGGCATGTCGGCGGCGCGCGGCATCGCATAGTCCATGAACGAGCCGGTGATGAGCTGGCCACCGTCGGTGTCGTAGATGGTCCGCTCCAACAGCGCTTGCCCGAGGCCGGAGGCGAGCGAGCCGTGGGTCTGGCCTTCGACGATGGTGTGGTCGAGGACGTTGCCGCAGTCGTCGACCGCCGTATAGGCGGCGACGGTGACATGGCCGGTGTCGGGATCGATCTCGACCTCGGCGACGTGGCAGGCGTTGGGAAAGGTCAGCGGCGTTTCGGTCTGGGCCTTGGTGTCGAGCGTCTCAGGAATCTCGCCGCGCTCCTTCATCTCTCGCGCGCGCGCCGCGAGGTCGAACAGCGAGATGCGGCGATCGGTGCCGACGACCTCGAAGTTACCGTTCTGATACCCGATGTCCGCCTCGGCAGTTTCGAGCACGGTGGCCGCGATCACCTTGCCCTTGGCCAGCATGGTCTCGACGGCTTTCAGCGTCGCGCTGCCCGCCGTCATCGCCGAGCGTGAGCCGACCGACGCCATGCCGGGCAATTCGAGATCGGAATCGCCGTGCCGGTGCTTGATCTTGTCCGCCGGAATGCCGAGCTGCGCGGCCGCGAGTTGGGGAAAGATGTTGGCGTGCCCCTGGCCGGTCGATTGCACGTTGAGGGCAAGCTCGGCGGTGTCGCCGCCCGGGAACAGCAGCGCGGCGCTCTCGAGCGGCATGCCGCCGGCATGCTCGAGCATGCAGGAGATGCCGATGCCGCGATACTTGCCGTGCCTGGCGGATTCGCGCTTGCGCTGCTTGAAGCCCGGGTAGTCGGCGAGCGCGACCGCCTTGTCGAGGATCGCTTCGAACTCGCCGGAGTCGTAGGTCGTGCCGACCGCGGTCTTGTACGGCATGGCCGAAGGTCGGATCAGGTTGCGCCGGCGCAGCTTGACCGGATCGATGCCGGTGAGGCGCGCGGCGTCTTCCACGAGCTTCTCGAGCACGTAGTTCGCTTCCGGCCGTCCGGCGCCGCGATAGGGCGAGGTCGGCACCGTATTGGTGAACACGCAGCGCGCGCTGACGTCGATTTGCGGGATGTCGTACATGCCGGGCAGGCAGCGCGCGAAGTTGAGCGTCTGGATGTTAGCGCCGACCGAGCCGATATAGGCGCCCATGTTGCCAAGGTGGCGGATGCGCAGCGCGAGGAACCTGCCTTTCTGGTCGAGCGCAAGCTCGCCTTCGGTAAAGGTGTCGCGGGCCTGACCGTCGGAGAGAAACGCCTCCGAGCGCGTCGACATCCAATGCACCGGGCGGCCGGTGACCTTGGCGCCGACCATGACAGCGATGTATTCCGGATACGCGCCGGTCTTCAGCCCGAACGCGCCGCCGACGTCCTCGGTGAGGACGTGCAGGCGCTGCCTCGGCCAATTCATGATGCCGAGAATATTGTCGCGCAGCGCGCCGGCGCTCTGCGAGCAGGCGCGCAGAGTGTAGCGGTCGGCGGCCTTGTCGTAGCGCGCGGTCAGGCCGCGCGGCTCCATCGAGGCGACGACCAGACGCTGGTTGGTGACCGAAACGCGCGCCACGTGCGGAGCGGAGCGGATGATCTCGTCGACCGTCGCTGCGTTGGCATCAGGATCGGCGGCGAGCCCTGGCCAATCGACCGCGATGTTGCCCGGCGCCTCCGGCCACAGCTGCGGCGCGTCCGGCTTGACCGCGTCGCGCACGTCGATGACGGGCTTGATGTCCTCGTACTCGACCATGACGCGCTCGGCCGCGTCCTGCGCGGCGAGCGCAGTGTCGGCGATCACCATCGCCACCGGCTCGCCGACATGCATGACGCGATCGCGCGCCAGCGCCGGCCGGTTCGGCATGATGAGCTTCTTGCCGCCGCGCCCGGAGAGCGGAGCGTGGCGGCCGACATTGCCCACGCCGGCCGCGTCCATGTCCTTGGCGGTCAACACCGCCATCACGCCGCGCGAGCGCCTGGCGTCGGTGAACTCGATTGAGAGGATGCGCGCGCAGGCATGCGGCGAGCGCACGAAGGCCGCATAGGCCTGGCCGGGCTCGGGCGTGTCGGCGACGAAACGGCCCGCGCCGCGCACCAGGGTGTCGTCCTCGATGCGTGGCCCGCGGCGGGCGCGATTCGTGGTGGTGTTGGCATCCATTTCAGATTCCAATGTTTTATGGGGTTTTTGGAGTGAGCGTTTATAGCCAAATCTGCCACCACGGCTAGACGGTTTAATGTCCCGCCGGCTATGCAGGGGCTATGCCAGTGGCGGCGTATTTGGGGTGGGCGACACATGAACCAGGTTGGGACGGCGACGCGGGTTTCGGCTGGGGCGATCACGGGTTTCATCGTTGATTCCCTCGCAAAGACCGGCCTTCCGGCAACCGACGCCGGCAAGGTCGCCGAATTGATGTGCGAGGCCGACCTGACCGGGGCGGACGCCCACGGCATTTTCCGGCTGCCGCAATACGTCAAGCGCCTGCGCGCCGGCGGCGTCAACCCGCGGCCGGCCATCAAGGTCGAGAAAACCGCTGCCGCCACCGCCATGGTCGATGGCGATAACGGCATGGGCCACCTGGTGATGGCGCGCGCGGCCGAGACCGCGATCGAGCTCGCGCGCGCGAGCGGCCTCGGCTGGGTCGGCGCGCGGCGCTCGAACCATGCGGGTGCCGCCGGCGTCTATGCGGCCTTGCCGCTTCCTCACGGCATGGTCGGCATCTACGGCGTGGTGGCGAGCGCCAATCACATGCCGATCTGGGGCGGCGTCGAGTCGCTCCTCGGCACCAATCCGGTCGCGGTCGCCGTTCCGGCGGGCGAGGAGGCGCCGATCGTGCTCGACATCGCCACGTCTGTCGTCTCCTACGGCACCATCAAGTCCCATCGTCTGCAGAAGAAGCCATTGCCGGAAGGCTGGATGGTCAACACCAAAGACGGGCTTCCGCTCACCGATCCGGCGCGAAGCGGCGAAGGCGTGCTGCTGCCGATCGGCGGCTACAAGGGCAGCGGGCTCGCGCTCATCCTTGGCCTTCTGGCCGGGCCGCTCAACGGCGCTGCCTTCGGCCGTGACGTGTTCGATTTCAATTTCAACGACACCGATGCCTGCAACACCGGGCACTTCATCATCGCACTCGACGTTGCCCGCTTCACGCCGCTCGACGCGTTCAAGTCGGAGATGGATCGCCATCTGCGCGATTTGCGCACATCGAAGCCGCTGCCCGGATTCGACGCGGTGCGTCTGCCGGGGCAGGAGCGACGGTCTCGCCGCGCCGACCGGCTCGCGAACGGCGTGCCGATGCCGGGCGAGCTGATCGGCGAGCTCGACAAGTTTGCCGCCGAACTGGGCGTGAAGCGGCTGTGTGAGCGATAATGCACGGTTGTAGGTTGGGTTAGTTAGGGCGCCTTTTGGCAACCCGAAATGCTGCCGCGCCGGCAAATTCGTCTCTCGTTGCTTTCATGGGGAGAGGATGCTCCCTAGCCCGCACGAAGCTATAAGCGGGCGCGTCTTTCGGCCCGGCATAGAGAGAGAGAGGCAGAGAAGTGCGGGGCACGGCCTTGGTTTCGCGTCCGTACCACTATGCTTTCCACCCGCGAACGTTTGTTGGGACGGCCGATGGGACGCAATCGAGTCCGTCAGAAATCGATCTGTCAATTCAAAATATTAAAGCGTGTCTCGCTGGAAACGAATCGGGAGGACAGACTGTGGCCATCTATCCGCCTCGTCCTGAGGAGGGTGCAAGCACTGACGCTTTCCGCAAACGCAATCGTCGCGTAGCGCCCGTCTCGAAGGACGGGGCGGCCCCACCGATCTCGGGTTTACCCGAGATCGGCAAG
>Ga0209797_10000351_pt1 | contig 22643 bp, 19 predicted proteins | sample DOMMetBare3Fresh_2_FD_187472 | JGI IMG/M metagenome (GOLD analysis project Ga0209797, IMG submission 187472) | Wetland sediment microbial communities from St. Louis River estuary, USA, under dissolved organic matter induced mercury methylation -... | ecosystem: Environmental > Aquatic >... | reverse complement strand
GGCGATCGGTGCGTCGGGGATCTCGAGCTCGGTGGCCAGCGCAATCGCGGCCAGCGCGTTGTTCACGTTGTGCTCGCCGGGCAGGTTCAGCGTGATCGCCAGCGGCGGCATCGCCACGCCGTTGCGGCGTTCGACGACGAAGCGCATCTGCCCGCCGGGCAGGGCCTGCACCGCGGTCGCGCGCACCTCGTTGCCGGGCCCGAAGCCGTATCGGATCACGCGGCGCGAGACCATCGGGACGATCGACTGCACGCCCGGGTCGTCGCCGCAGACGATGGCCGCGCCGTAGAACGGCATGCGGTGCAGGAAGTCGACGAACGCGGCCTTCAGGCGCGCGAAGTCGTGGCCGTAGGTCTCCATGTGGTCGGCGTCGATGTTCGTCACCACCGCCAGCACCGGCATCAGGTTCAGGAACGACGCATCGCTTTCGTCGGCCTCGACCACGATGTACTCGCCCGAACCGAGGCGCGAGTTGGCGCCTGCGCTGTTCAGGCGCCCGCCGATCACGAAGGTCGGGTCCAGCCCCGCTTCGGCCAGCACGCTGGCCACCAGCGAGGTGGTGGTGGTCTTGCCGTGCGTGCCGGCGATCGCGATGCCGCGCTTCAGGCGCATCAGCTCGGCCAGCATCACCGCGCGCGGCACGACCGGCACACGCGCGGCGCGCGCGGCGATCACCTCGGGGTTGCCGCCGCTGACCGCGGTGGAAATGACCACCGCGTCGGCGCGGCCGATGTGCTTCGCGTCGTGGCCGACGAAGGTCGTGATGCCCAACGACTTGAGCCGTTGCAGCGTCGGGCTGTCGCTCTGGTCGCTGCCGCTGACCTGGTAGCCCAGGTTCTGCAGGATCTCGGCGATGCCGGACATGCCGGCGCCGCCCACGCCGACGAAGTGCAGGCGCTTGACCGCGTGTTTCATGCGCGGACCTCCGCGGACCGAGGCCGCTTCGTCGGCATTCGTCGATTGACGACGAGATGGCTGAAGTGCTGGGCGGCGTGTCTCATGCGTGCGGCTTCACCAGGGATTCGATCTCGTCGGCCACGCGCGCGGCCGCGCGCGGCCGGCCCAGGGCCTTGGCCTTCTCGGCCATCGCCAGCAGTTGCATGCGGTCCAGGCCGTGCAGCAGTTCGGCCAGTCTGTCCGGCGTCATCTCGGCCTGGGGCAGGTGGATCGCCGCGCCGTGCTGCGCCATGAACTGCGCGTTGTCGCGCTGGTGCGACGTCGTGCTGACGATCAGCGGCACCAGGATCGCCGGCACACCGGCGGCGCACAGTTCGCTCACCGTGACCGCGCCGGCGCGGCAGATCATCACGTCGCAGGCCGCCAGGCGAGCGGCCATGTCGTCGATGAAGGCAACGACCTCGACACCGTGGTGCACGCCGGCGGCGGTGTAGGCCTCGCGCACCGCGTCGCGATTGGTCGCGCCGGTCTGGTGCACGACATGCGGGCGCCGCGCCGGATCGATGCGCGCGATCGCCTGCGGCAGCGTTTCGTTGAGCACGCGCGCGCCCAGGCTGCCGCCCACGACGAGCAGGTTCAGCGGCCCGGTGCGCTGGGCGAAACGCGCGGCCGGCTCGGGCAGCGCCTCGATCTCGGCACGCACCGGGTTGCCGGTGACGACCGCATGTTTCGTCTTCGCCGCGGCCGCGCCGTCGAAGCCGAACGCCACGCGGTCGGCCACCGGCAGCAGCGCGCGGTTGGACAGCAGCATCGACGCATCGGCGTTGACGAGCATCAGCGGCTTGCCCAGCAGCGAAGCCATCAGGCCGCAGGGAAAGCAGACATAGCCGCCCATGCCCAGCACCGCATCGGCGCCGCGCCGGCGCAGGATGGCCAGGCACTCCCAGAAGGCCTTGAGCATGCGCACGCCGCCGGTCAGCGTGTGCACGATGCCTTTGCCGCGCAGGCCGGAGAAGCCGATGGCGTCCAGCGCGATGCCGGCACTGGGCACGAGGCGGTTCTCCATGCCCTGGTGCGTGCCGAGCCACGACACGGTCCAGCCGCGGTGCAGCATCTCCTGCGCGACGGCGAGGCCGGGGATGACATGGCCTCCGGTGCCTGCGGCCATGATGACCAAGTGCGGCATCACGCGCGGCCTCCCCGCATGAGGCAACGATTCTGGCGGCGGCACGCGCGCTGCGCGCGCTTCACATCGCTGCGCGATGTGACCCTGCGCCGCAATCGACCCTCGGTGCTGCGCACCGGCGCCGCGCTGCGCACGGCGCTCATGCGCGGCCTCCGCGCATGAGGGAACGATTCTCCATGTCGACGCGCAGCACGATGGCCAACGCGACGAGGTTCATCAGGATCGCCGACCCGCCGTACGACATCAGCGGCAAGGTCAGGCCCTTGGTCGGCAGGACACCGAGATTGACGCCCATGTTGATGAACGCCTGGCCTCCGACCCAGATGCCGATGCCCTGGGCCATCAGCCCGGCGAACACGCGATCCAGCGCCACGGCCTGGCGCCCGATCACGAAGATGCGCCGCGTGAGCCAGAAGAAGGCCGCGATCACCGCGAGCACGCCGACGAAGCCCAGTTCCTCGCCGATCACCGCGAGCAGGAAGTCGGTGTGCGCCTCGGGCAGGTAATGCAGCTTCTCGACGCTGGCGCCCAGGCCCTGGCCGAAGATCTCGCCACGGCCGAAGGCGATCAGCGAGTGCGTGAGCTGGTAGGCGCGGCCCTGCGCGTACTGCGGGTTCCACGGATCGAGGTAGGCGAAGATGCGCTCGGCCCGCCACGGGCTCAGCGCGATCATCAGCACGAAGGCAGCCACCAGCACGAGTGCGGCCAGCGCGAACATGCGGCCGTTGACGCCGCCGAGGAACAGGATGCCCAGCGCGATCGCGGCGATCACCATGAAGGCGCCCATGTCGGGCTCGGCCAGCAGCAGGATGCCGACGAAGCCCAGCGCGATGGCCATCGGCGTGACCGCGCGGAAGAAGTTCTCGCGCGTGTCCATCTTGCGCACCATGTAGCTCGCGGCGTACAACGCGATGCCGAGCTTGGCCAGTTCGCTCGGCTGGAAGTTCATCACCCCCAGCGGGATCCAGCGCCGCGCGCCGTTGACGCCCTTGCCGATGAAGGGCACCAGCACGACGACCAGCAGCGCGAGCGCGGCGACGAACACCCAGGGCGCCCACTTCTCCCACAGCCGGATCGGCACCTGCAGCACGGCCAGCGCCGCGACGAACGCAATCACCATCGAGATCAGGTGACGCGTCAGGAAGTGGGTGGGCGCGTAGCGCGCGAACTTCGGGTTGTCGGGCAGCGCGACCGAGGCCGAATAGACCATCACGACACCCAGCACCATCAGGCCGAGCACGATCCAGACCAGCGCCTGATCGAAGCCGAGCGCAAGCGAGCCGCGAGCGCGCCGCGTGTGCTCGGTGCCGCTCCACTCGCGGATCGGCAGTTCGCCGGCCTCGCCGTCGGTCCAGCGACGGTGCAGCGCGGCCAGGCGTGTGCGCCATCCCGCCAGCGTGGCGGCGATCATGCGGGCACCTCGCCACGCGCCTGGGCGCAGGCGCGGACCGCGGCGACGAACACGTCGGCGCGGTGCGCGTAGTTGCGGAACATGTCCAGGCTCGCGCAGGCCGGGCTCAGCAGCACCGCGTCACCCGCGCGCGCCTGCTCGAAGCACCAGGCCGTGGCGGCTTCGAGCGTGCCGTGGCGCTGCACCGGCACGTCGATGCCTTGCAGCGCGGCCTCGATCGCGGCGGCGTCCTTGCCGATCGTGGCCACCGCGCGCGCGTGCTGTGCCACCGGCGCGGCCAGTGGCGCGAAGTCCTGCCCCTTGCCGTCGCCGCCGAGGATCACGGCCAGCCTGCCCGGTGCCTTGTCGGCACCCAGCCCTTGCAGCGCCGCCACGGTCGCGCCGACATTCGTGCCCTTGCTGTCGTCGAAGGCCTCGATGCCGCCGACGCTGGCCACGAAGGCCACGCGGTGCGGCTCGCCGCGGTACTCGCGCAGGCCGTGCAGCATCGGCGCGAGCGGACAGCCGATCGACGCGGCCAGCGCCAGCGCCGCGAGCGCGTTGGCCGCGTTGTGGCGGCCGCGGATGCGCAGTGCGTCTGCGGGCATCAGGCGCTGCAGGTGCAGTTCACCAGCCTCGGCAGCAGCGCCGCGCCTCTTCGTGCCCGGCTCCTCGTCGGCCACGGCGCGCACCAGCCACGCCATGCCGCTCTCGGTCACGAGGCCGAAGTCGCCGGCCCGCGTGGGCGCGTCGAGCCCGAAGCGCACCACGGTGCGCTGGGTGAAGCCCCCCGGGGGGGCGTTCGGCTCGCTTGGGGTAGCCCGGCGCGAGCCGGCCTTGCCCTTGGCCGGTGCGGGCGCGGGCACCATCGCCTCGACCCGCGGGTCGTCGCGGTTGATCACCATGGTGGCCCAGTGGCCAAAGACTTGCGCTTTGGCCGCCGCGTAGGCGGCCATCGAGCCGTGCCAGTCGAGATGGTCCTGCGTCACGTTGAGCACGGTCGCCGCGGTGGGCTCGAAGCCTTCGACGCCGTCGAGCTGGAAGCTCGACAGCTCGAGCACCCAGGCCTCGGGCAGGGGCAGCGGTGTGCCGTCCTCGGCCTGCGCGTCGAGCGCCGCCGCGAGCGTGTCGAGCATCGTGGGCCCGATGTTGCCGGCGCTCGCAACGCGGCGGCCGCAGCGCTCGACCAGCAGCGCCGTCAGCGCGGTGGTCGTCGTCTTGCCGTTGGTGCCGGTGATCGCGATCACGTCGGGCGTGTAGCCACGCTCGGCGTGCAGGTCCTTCAGCGCCTGCGCGAACAGCGCCAGCTCACCCTGCACTGCCGTGCCCTGGGAGCGCGCGGCGGCGAGCAGCGGCGCGATGCGCTCGTCGGCCGGCGCCAGGCCCGGGCTCTTGAGCACCCGCTGCACGCCCGCCAGCGCCGAGGGCTCGAGCGGCCCGCGCAGCAGCGTGGCCGCCGGGACGGCCAGCGCGAGCGCGTCTGCGCGCGGCGGGGCCTCGCGCGAGTCCCATACGCGCACCGCAGCGCCGTGGCGCGCCGCCCAGGCGGCCATCGCCAGGCCCGAGTCGCCCAGTCCGAGCACGAGGACGGTGAGGCCGTGAAGGTGCTTCATCGCAGCTTGAGGCTCGCCAGGCCGACCAGGCACAGCAGCATCGTGATGATCCAGAAGCGGATCACGACCTGGGTCTCGGGCCAGCCCTTCTTCTCGAAGTGGTGGTGCAGCGGCGCCATCAGGAAAATGCGCCGTCCCTCGCCGTAGCGCTTCTTGGTGTACTTGAACCAGGCCACCTGCGCCATCACCGACAGCGCCTCGACGACGAAGATGCCGCCCATGATCGCCAGCACGATCTCCTGGCGCGTGATGACCGCAATGGTGCCCAGCGCGCCGCCCAGCGCCAGCGCACCGACGTCGCCCATGAAGACATGCGCCGGGTGCGCGTTGAACCACAGGAACGCGAGGCCCGCGCCGGCCATCGCGGCGCAGAAGATCAGCAGCTCGCCGGCACCCGGGATGTGCGGGAACAGCAGGTAGCGCGAGAAGTTGGCGTTGCCCACGACGTAGGCGAACACGCCCAGCGCCGAGCCCACCATCACCACCGGCATGATCGCCAGGCCGTCCAGGCCGTCGGTGAGATTCACCGCGTTGCTCGCGCCGACGATCACCAGGTAGGTGAGGATGATGAAGCCCCACACGCCGAGCGGGTAGCTCACGGTCTTGAAGAAGGGCACGAACAGGTCGGCCTTGGGCGGCAGGTCGGTCGAGAAGCCGCTGCTGACCCAGCGCAGGAACAGTTCGAGCACGCGCAGGTTGGTGTTCTCCGAGACCGCGAAGGTCAGATAGAACGCGGCCACCAGTCCGATCACCGACTGCCAGAAGTACTTCTCGCGCGAGCGCATGCCCTCGGGGTCCTTGAGCACGACCTTGCGCCAGTCGTCGACCCAGCCGATGGTGCCGAATCCGAAGGTCACCAGCATCACGACCCAGACGAAGCGGTTGGTCCAGTCGAACCACAGCACGGTCGACACGCCGATGCCGATCAACACCAGCACGCCGCCCATCGTCGGCGTGCCGCGCTTGGTCAGGTGCGCGGCCACGCCGTACTCGCGGATCGGCTGGCCGATCTTGAGTTCGGCCAGGCGCCGGATGACCCAGGGCCCGAAGGCCAGCCCGATCAGCAGCGCGGTCATCGCCGCCAGCACCGCGCGGAACGTCAGGAACTGGAACACGCGCAGGAAGCCCAGCTCCTCCGGGTACATCGACTGCAACCATTGCGTCAGGCTGAGCAGCATGTCGCTCGTTATGCCTCTTCTTGCGCCTGCAGGGCCTGCACCACGCGCTCCATCTGCATGAAGCGCGAGCCCTTCACCAGGATCGAAGCCAGCGCAGGAAGCTCGCCGAGCGCAGCCACCATCGCCGGCGCATCGGCGAATGCCCGCGCGCCGGGGCCGAAGGCACGCACGGCATGCGCGCCCAGTGCACCTGCGCACCACAGGTGCTCGATGCCGCGCTCGCGCGCGCACGCGCCCACCTCGGCATGGAACTCGGGACCGCGCGCACCGACCTCGCCCATGTCGCCCAGCAGCAATGCGCGCGGCGCACGCATCGCGGCGAGCACGTCGATCGCCGCGCGCACCGAGTCCGGGTTGGCGTTGTAGCTGTCGTCCACCAGCGCGACCGGGCGGCCGTGGAGCACGCAGGACTTCAGCTGCGAGCGCCCCTTGACCGGCTCGAACGCCTCGAGTCCGCGCCGGATCGCCTCGAGCGGCGCACCGGCGGCCAGCGCGCAGGTCGCGGCCGCCAGCGCGTTCCTCGCGTTGTGCAGGCCGGCCATGCGCAGCGAGAGCGCCACGGCGCCCACTGGCGTGTGCACGGTCAGCGCCCAGTGGTCGTCGAACCACATCGCATCGGCGGTCACGTCGGCCTCGCCGGTCAGCGCGAAGGTCAGCTGCGGCCGTGTGCCGGCGAGCTCGTGCCACAGCGGCGCAAACGCCTCGTCGGCCGGGAACACCGCGGTGCCGCTCGGGCCGAGCGCCTCGATCACCGCGCCGTTCTCGCGCGCCACCGCCTCGACGCTGTCCATGAACTCCTGGTGCTCGCGCTGCGCGTTGTTGACCAGAGCGATCGTCGGTTGTGCGATGGCGGCCAGGTGCGCGATCTCGCCGACATGGTTCATGCCGAGCTCGACCACGCCGACGCGGTGCCAGAACGCGTCGTCCTGGCGCAGGCGCAGCAGCGTCAGCGGCACGCCGATGTGATTGTTGAAATTGCCTTCGGTGGCGAACGCCCCGTCGCCGTGCCAGGCGCGCAGGATCGAGGCGATCATCTGCGTCACGGTGGTCTTGCCGTTGCTTCCCGTCACCGCGATCAGCGGCAGGTGGTGGTGCGCGCGCCAGCCGCGCGCCAGGACCTCGAGCGCACGCTGCGTGTCGGGCACCACGAGCCCGGGCAGGCCCGCCGTGTCGAGGCCGCGCTGCGCGATCGCGGCCACCGCTCCCCGCGCCTTCGCTTGGTCAAGCATCTCGTGTCCGTCGAAATGTTCGCCCTTGAGCGCGACGAACAGATCGCCGGGCTTGAGGGTGCGCGTGTCGCTGTGCACGCGCTCGATCACCAGCGCGCCGTCGCCCACCAGCGTCGAGTCGGGGAGCAGCGTATGTGCCTGTGCGAGCGTCATCATCGGACCTGTCCCGAGGGCGCCGCGTGACCGCTCCCCGAGGGGACCGGCGCGCCGGCGGCGGCGCTGCGCAGGCCGGCCCCTCGCTGCATCAGCGCCTGCGTGGCCTCGGCGACATCGGAGAACGGGTGGCGCACGCCGGCGATCTCCTGGTAGTCCTCGTGGCCCTTGCCGGCCAGCACGACCACGTCGCGCGGCGAGGCGCCGGCCACGGCCTGCGCCACCGCGACGCGCCGATCCTCGATCACCGCAGTGCCGGCGCGCCGCTCGATGCCGGCGACGATCTGCGCCAGGATCGCCTGCGGCGCCTCGCCGCGCGGGTTGTCGCTGGTGACCACCACGCGGTCGGCGCCGCGCGCGGCGATCGCACCCATCAGCGGGCGCTTGCTCGCGTCGCGATTGCCCCCGCAGCCGAAGACGCAGACCAGGCGTCCGCCGCGGGCCTGCGCCAGCGGCCGCAACGCGGCCAGCACCTTGTCCAGCGCGTCGGGCGTGTGGGCGTAGTCGACCACGACCTGCGGCATGCCCAGCCCGTCGCCCACGCGCTGCATGCGGCCGGGCACGGCGCTGAGCTGCGGCACCGCCGCCGCGGCCTCGGCCAGCGGGATGCCCAGCGCGCGCAGCGCGCCGATCACGCCCAGCAGGTTGCTCACGTTGTAGTCGCCGATCAGCGTGCTGCGCACCGGAACGTGGACCTCGCCCTCGTGCAGCGTGAACGCCAGGCCGCCGTCGACATAGCCGACCTCGCGTGCCGTCAGGCTTGCGGCGCGCTGCGCCGAAACGCTCCACACGCTGAGCGCGCCCGACGCGGCGAGCTCGCGCGCGAGCGACTCGCCGCGTGGATCGTCGATGTTGATCACCACCGCGCGCAGGCCCGGCCACGCGAACAGCCTGCGCTTGGCGGCCCAGTACGCGTCCATCGTGCCGTGGTAGTCGAGGTGGTCCTGCGTGAAGTTGGTGAAGATCGCCACGGCGACCCGCAGCCCGTTGAGCCGCTGCTCCTCGATGCCGATCGACGAGGCCTCGATCGCGCAGGCCGCAAATCCCTGGTTCGCGAAACGGCGCAGCGCGGCATGCAGCATCACGGGATCGGGCGTCGTGAGGCCGGTGAACTCGATGTGCGCCGCGCCGCCCGCGCCCGGCGGCTCGCCGATGCCCAGCGTGCCGATCACGCCCGTGCGCCGGCCCAGCAGCGTGAGCGCCTGCGCCGCCCACCATGCGCTCGAACTCTTGCCGTTGGTGCCCGTCACGGCGAGCATGTCCAGCGTCGCGCTGGGCTGGTCGAAGAAGGCGTCGGCGAGCACGCCGGCGGCCGCCTTCAGGCCCGGCAGCGAAGCGATGCGCGCGTCGTCGAAACCATGGCTCTCGAGGCCCTCGCGTTCGACGATGCAGGTGGTGGCGCCGGCGGCCAGCGCGGCCTGCACGAAGCGGCGGCCGTCGTTGGCCTGGCCCGGCCACGCGATGAACGCGTCACCCGGCTTGACCTTGCGGCTGTCGGTGGTCAACGTGCCGGTGACCCACGAGCGAAGCCAGCGCGCGGCGGCCTCGGGGGATTTCAGTGCGGTCACCGGCATGGTCTGGCCTCGCGCCGGGCCGCCCCAAGGCAGGCCTGCGCCACAAGGGCCACGAAGGGGCCCCAGCTGGGCCCTGGGGACCGCGCCGTGGTGAGGCCACACGCTTGGGGTCCCATCAGAACGACTCCGCCACCGACGGTGTCGTGGCCACGATCTGCGGCTTCACGTCGAGATCGGTCGCCACGTTCATCAGGCGCAGGGTCTGCTGCACCACCTGGCTGAACACCGGCGCCGCGACATCGCCGCCGTAGTGCACGCCGTTGCTCGGCTCGTCGACCATCACCGCGACCACGATGCGCGGCTTGCCGATCGGTGCCATGCCGACGAACCATGCGCGGTACTTGTTGGTGCTGTAGTCCTTGCCTTCCTGCTTGTGCGCGGTGCCGGTCTTGCCGCCCACCGAGTAGCCGATCGCCTGCGCCTTGGGCGCGGTGCCGCCGGGGCCCGCGGCCAGGCGCAGCATCTCGCGCACCGCGCGCGCGGTCTCCGGCTTGAGCACGCGCAGGCCGCTGCCCTCGGCCAGCGGCGCGCTCTGGCGCAGCATCGACACCGGCACGAGCTCGCCGTCGCGCGCGAACACGGTATAGGCGCGCGCGAGCTGGAACAGGCTCGTGGACAGGCCGTAGCCGTAGCTCATCGTGGCCTGCTCGATCGGGCGCCAGGTCTTGTACGGTCGCAGGCGCCCGGTCACCGCACCGGGGAACTGCAGCTGCGGCTTCTGGCCGAAGCCGACCTGCGAGTACAGCTCCCACATCTCGCGCCGGTCCATCTGCATCGCCATCTTGACGGTGCCCACGTTGCTCGACTTCTGGATCACCTCGGCCACCGAGAGCACGCCGTAGGCGTGGGCGTCGCGGATCGTGCTGCCGGTGATCGTGATGCTGCCGGGCGCGGTCTGGATCGGCGTGGCCGGGGTCACGCGCCCGGTCTCGATCGCCCAGGCCGCGATGAACGGCTTCATCGTCGAGCCGGGCTCGAAGGTGTCGGTCAGCGCACGATTGCGCAGCTGCGCACCCGACAGGTGGCGCCGCTCGGCCGGATCGAAGCTCGGGTAGTTGGCTAGCGCCAGGACCTCGCCGGTGGCCACGTCGATCACCACCACGCTGCCGGCCTTGGCCTTGTGCTCGGTGACCGCGTCGCGCAGGCGCTGGTACGCGAACGACTGGATCTTCGCGTCGGCCGCCAGCTCGATGTCGCGACCGTCGGTGGGCACGACCTGGTCGCCGATCGTCTCGACCACGCGGCCGAGCCGGTCCTTGACCACCATGCGCGAGCCGTCCCGGCCCTGCAGCTCGCGCTGGAACGCCAGCTCGATGCCTTCCTGGCCCTGGTCGTCGGCGTCCGTGAAGCCCACCAGGTGGGCCGCGGCCTCACCCTCCGGGTACTTGCGGCGGTACTCGCGCGATTCGTACAGGCCCTTGATGCCCAGCGCCTTGACCTGGTTCCAGGTCGCTTCATCGACCTGGCGCTTGATCCAGGCAAAGCGCGACTCGCGGTCGGCGAGCTTCTTCTCGATCTCGACCGGCGCCATGCCGAGCAGTCGGGCGAGCTCGCGCTTCTGCTCGCGCGTGGCCTGCACGTCCTTCGGGATGGCCCAGATCGAGGGCACCGGTACGCTCGTGGCCAGCAGCGATCCGTGGCGGTCGATGATGCGGCCGCGGTTGGCCGGCAATTCCATCTCGTGCGCGTAACGCTTCTCGCCCTGCTCGAGGTAGAACTGGTTGTCGACGATCTGGATCATGACCGCGCGACCGACCAGCACGCAAGAGCCCAGGCCGACCAGCGCGACCAGAAACCGGCTGCGCCACGGCGGCGTCTTCGATGCGAGCAGCGGACTCGTCGAGTAACTGACGCTGCGGCGCACGGCGCCGGCCTTCGCGCGCGGGCCCCAGCGCATCATGGCCTGGCCCCCGCAGCCGTCGCAGCCGGCGCCGCGCCGTCGATGTACACCGTCACCGCCGGCGTGGCCGTGCGCATGGCGAGCTTGTCGCGCGCGGTGCGCTCGACGCGCAGGTTCGTGGCCTGCGCCTGGCGCTCGGCTTCGAGGCGCTTGAACTCGGTGTCCAGGCGCGCCGCTTCGGTGCGGGCCCGGTCGAGCTCGGCGTACAGGCGGCGCGACTCGTAGGCGGTGCGCACCAGGTACAGGCTGCTGGCCACGAGCACGAGCGCGAGCACGATGTTCAGGCGCGTCATCACGGCCTCCTCAGTGCCGTCTCGCGCAGGCCGACGCCCCACCGGAGGGCTGCGGGCAGGGCAGGCATGCAGCTCATCTCACCTCGGTGCGTTCGGCCACGCGCAGGATCGCCGAGCGGGCGCGCGGATTGGCCGCCACCTCGGCCGCGCCCGGCTTGATGCGGGCGATCGCCTTCAGGCGCATGGCCCGGGGTGCGGCGAAGGGCGCGCGCCGATCGAACTCGTCGCGGCTCTCGCGCACGATGAATTCCTTGACGCGGCGGTCTTCGAGCGAATGGAAGGAGATCACGGCCAGTCGTGCGTGGGGTGCCAGGAGTTCGAGCGCGGCCTTCAGGCCCTCGTCGAGGGCCTCAAGCTCGGCGTTGACGAAAATCCGAAGAGCCTGAAACGTGCGCGTTGCAGGATCCTGGCCCGCTTCGCGGGTGCGGACCGCACGAGCCACGAGCTGGGAAAGCTCGAAGGTCGTGCGAACGGGATGCCCGCCCTCGCGCCGAGCCACAAGCGCCTTTGCAATCGGTCGAGCAAACCGTTCTTCGCCATAGTCGCGGATCACCTCGGTTATCGAGCGCTCATCGGCGCGGGCCAGGAAGTCCGCGGCGCTGTCGCCGCGGGTCGGGTCCATGCGCATGTCCAGCGGCGCATCGAAGCGAAACGAGAAGCCGCGCGCCGGGTCGTCGATCTGCGGCGAACTCACGCCCAGGTCCAGCAGCACGCCGTGCACCTGCGTCACGCCTAGCGCGGCCAGCACCTCGCGCAGCTGCGCGAAGTTGGCGTGCTGGATGGAAAAACGCGGGTCCTGGACCCGCGTGGCACCCTGCGTCGCAGCGGCCACCGCCTCCGGGTCGCGGTCGAGTGCGACCACGCGCGCCCTCGGGCCGAGCCTGCTCAGCAGTGCGCGCGAGTGCCCGCCCCGACCGAAGGTGCCGTCCACGTAGAGGCCCTCGGGCACCGTCACCAAGGCATCGATCGCCTCGTGCAGCAGGACGGGCTCGTGGGTCCATGCCGGCGCGTTCACAGCACATGGTCGCCCAGGGCCGTGGGCAGCCCGGCGGCCAGCACGGTGGCCTCGTGTGCGTCGTGGCGCACCTTGTCCCAGAGTTCGAAGCGCGATCCCATGCCCACCAGCAACACGTCGCGCTCGAGCCCGGCCCACTCGCGCAGTTCAGGGGCGATCAGCACGCGCGAGGCGCCGTCGATCTCGACATCCATCGCACTGCCGAGGAAGATGCGGCGCCAGTCCTCGGCCGACATCGGCAGCGTCAGCAGCTTGGCGCGGAAGGTCTCCCAGGCCGGGCGGGGGAAGATCAGCAGGCAGCGCTTGGGATGCTTGGTGACCGTGAGGCGGTCTTCGGCGACGGCCTTGAGCACGTCGCGATGGCGCGCCGGCACGGTCAGACGGCCCTTGCCGTCGAGGACCATGCCCGCCCCGCCCTGAAACACGTATTCGCCCACGCCGCCCCACAAACTTGCACTTCTTCCCACTGTACCGGGCGCCTCTGCGTTGTCAAGTTGATCTGCAGAAAATTCAATCAAATCAAGCACTTACAGGCTCTTCCACAACCACGTTCTCTGGTCTGGAAAAAGAGTTCAAAAACAAGGACATGCGGGCGCTATCGAAAGTGGCGCTTCAAGTGGGGCCGGCCAGACCGCGGGCTTTCCCGGGGGGCGGCCGGCGCGCCGGCGCGACAGGCTCTTGAAATGTCCTATTGACAGGACATTAGGACGAAGCCACGCTGCGCCGCCATGCCCACCTCGCTGCCGCTGCCGAAGTACCACCAGGTCTACCTGGTGCTGCGGCAGCAATTGGTGGAGCGCCGCTACGACGGCGGCCTGCCGGGAGAGCTGGCGCTGGTCAAGCAGTTCGGTGTCGCGCGGGTCACGGTGCGCAAGGCGCTGGAACGCCTGGCCAACGAGGGGCTGATCGAGCGCGCGCCGGGGCGCGGCACACGGCCGATCGTGCCGCCGGCGGCCCCTTCAGGCGCGCCGACCCCGCGGGCGCCGGCGCGACGCGCCGGCCTGCGCGGGCTGCTGGAGAACATCGTCAACATGGGGCTGGCCACGCGCGTGCAGGTGCTGTCGTGCGAGACGATCGCCGCACCCGATGCGGTGGCCGCAGCGCTGGCGCTGCCAGAAGCCTCGCCGGTGCAGAAGGCCGTGCGCCTGCGCGCCTCGCGCGAAGGGCCGCTGTCCCACATCACGACCTACGTGCCGCGCGAGCTGGCCAAGGGCATCGGGCGGCGCGAACTGGCGCGCCGGCCGCTGCTGCTGCTGCTGGAGGCCGCCGGTGTGGAGATCGGACGCGCGACGCAGACGATCTCGGCCACGCTGGCCGATGTCGAGGTCGCGCGGCGCCTCGCGATCGAAGTCGGCTCGCCGCTGCTGGCGGTGACGCGCCTGGTGCGCGATGTCCACGACCGACCGGTGCAGTGGCTGCACGGCCTGTACCGCCCGGACCGGTACCAGTACGAGATGCAGTTGTCGCGCGTCGGCGGCATCGACGCCAAGCTGTGGGTCAGCGACGAGCTGTCCGCGCAGTTCCATTGAATCCACAACCACGGAGGCCTCTCATGAGCCAGCGCCGATCGTTCCTCGCCCAATCCGCCGCCGGTGCCACGGCGCTCGCCTTCCCGCTGATCGCCGGCGCGCAGCCCAAGCCGGTCAAGGTCGGCATCCTGCACCCGGTCACCGGCGCGCTCGCGTTCTCGGGGCAGCAGTGCCGCGAGGGCGCGCTGATGGCCATCGAGGACATCAACAGGGCCGGCATCAGGAGCCTGGGCGGCGCCAAGCTCGACGTGATGCTGGGCGACGCGCAGAGCACGCCGCAGGCCGGCAGCGCCGAGATCGAGAAGATGAACGAGGCCGGCTGCTCGGCCGTCGTCGGCGCGTTCGCCAGCGCGATCTGCCTGGCCACGACGCAGGCCGCCGCCAAGTACAACCTGCCGCACGTGGTGGACGTCGGCGTGGCCGACCAGATCGTGCAGCGCGGCCTGAAGAACACCTTTCGCTTCGGGCCCGGCTACGCGACCTGCGCGCAGGTCGCGGTGAGCAACCTGCACGTGCTCAACACGCTGGCCGGCAAGCCGGCCAAGAGCGTGATGATCATCCACGAGGAGAGCCTGTTCGGCACCGGAACGGCCAACCTGCTGGCGCGCGAACTGCCCGGCTTCGGTTTCGAGGTCAAGGAGATCATCAAGCACGCCAACCCGACGCGCGACTTCAACAACATCGTGCTGCGCATGAAGGCGGTGAACCCGGACATCGTGATCCCGGCGAACTACTTCAACGAGTACGCGCTGCTGGTGCGCACGATGCAGCAGCAGAAGGTCATGCCCAAAGCGATCTACTCGGTGCTCGGCGGCGCCGCGTCGAGCTACAAGTTCCTCAAGGAGTTCCCCGACGCGGCCAACGGGATCATCGACTGCAACCACTGGTTCAACCCGAAGGACAAGCGCGCAGCCGACCTGCGCCGCCGCGTCGAGGCCAAGGGCCTGTTCTTCACCTACGAGGTGTTCAACACCTACACCGCCGTGCGCCTGCTGGCCGATGCGATCGAGCGCGCGAGGAGCGCCGACCGCGCCGCGATCATCGATGCGCTGGACAAGAGCGCCTTCGCCGACCACTTCATGCCCTACGGCGCGACCAAGTTCGTGAACGGCCAGAACGAGGGCGCGCAGCCGCTGATGACGCAAGTCATCAAGGGCGACATCCGCGTGATCGTGCCGCGCGAGTACCGCGAGGCCGATCCGATCTTCCCGCTGCGCGCCTGAGCCTTGCTCGACTTCGCGATCCTGTTCCCGTCGGTCCTCAACGGGCTCACCACGGGCGCGGTGTATGCGCTGGTCGCGCTCGGCCTGACGCTGATCTACGGCGTGCTGCACATCATCAACTTCGCGCACGGCGCGGCGTTGATGGTGGCGCTGTACATGGTCTATCTGCTCAAGACGTGGCTGGGCCTCGACCCCTACCTCGCGCTGCCGCTCGTCGTGCCGGCGATGTTCGCGCTCGGCTATGCGCTGCAGCGCGGCGTGATCGAACGCGCGAGCCACGGCCGCGACGAGAACATCCTGCTCGTCACGCTGGGCCTGGCGATCGTGCTCGAGAACCTCGCGCTGCTCGTCTTCAAGAGCGACACGCGGACCATCGAGACCGCCTACACGCTGACCACGGTGCCGATCGGCCCGGCGTTCATTGCGCTGCCCAAGCTGGTGGCCTTCGTCGGCGCGCTCGCCTGCGCCGCCGCGCTGATGTGGGTCGTCGCGCGCACCGACCTCGGCCGCGCGATCCGTGCGGTGGCCAAGGAGAAGCAGGGCGCTCGGCTGGTCGGCATCGACGTCGCCCATGTCTACGCGATGAGCTTCGGCATCGGACTGGCCTGCCTGGGTGCGGCGGCGTGCTTCCTGCTGCCGGCCTACTACGTCAACCCGCAGGTCGGCGGCGGCTTCGTGCTGGTCGCGTTCACGATCGTCGTTCTCGGCGGCATGGGCAGCTTCGCGGGGGCGCTGGTCGGCGGGCTGCTGATCGGCGTGGTCGAGTCGCTCGGCGGCCTGATGCTGGGCGAGTCGCTGGGCCAGATCGGCATCTCCGCGATCTTCATCGCGGTGCTGCTGTTGCGTCCGCAGGGGCTGTTCGGGGCGCGCACATGAGGCGCGACCTCCTGCACATCGGCGCGTTCGCGCTCGTCCTGGCCGTGCTCGCCTCGCTGATCGATTCGGGCGTCTGGCTCACCTTCCTGATGATGTCGCTGTACGGCGCACTGCTCGCGCTGGCGTGGAACATCCTGGGCGGGTTCGGCGGCCAGTTCTCGTTCGGCCACGCGCTGTTCTTCGGCTGCGGCGCCTACACGCAGGCCATCGCGCAGGTGTCCTTCGGCGTCAATCCCTGGCTTGCGCTCGCGCTCGCGGTGGCGGTCGCGGCTGCGGTGGGCGCAGGCGTGGGCGCGCTGAGCTTCCGCTACGGCCTCAAGGGGTCCTACTTCGCCCTCGTGACGCTCGCTTTTGCCGAGGTGTTCCGCATCCTCGCGGTCTCGGCGGGGTTCACTGGCGGCGGCGTGGGCCTGATGGTGCCGCTGCGGGAGTCGGTGGCCAACCTCCAGTTCGGCTCGCGCCGGGGTTATGTCGGCCTTGCGCTCGGCTTTGTCGTCGTATCGCTCATCGTCACCGCGTGGCTTCGCCATTCGCGCTTCGGTGCGCGATTGCAGGCGGTGCGCGACAACGAGGACGCCGCGCGCGCGATCGGTGTCGACCCCTTTCGCATCAAGCTCGGCGCGATCGTGCTGTCGGCCGCCTTCACGGGCGCGGCCGGTGCGTTCTACGTGCAGGTGTTCCAGTACATCGACCCATCGATCGCCTTCGGCGCGCATGTCTCGGTCGAGGCCCTGGTGGGCGCCATCGTCGGCGGGATGGGCACGCTGTGGGGGCCGGTGGCCGGTGCGCTGGCGCTGCACACGCTGGCCGAGCTGACGCGCAACCTGTTCGGCCAGCTGCCGGGCATCAACCTCGTGATCTACGGCGTGGTGCTGGTGGCGATCGTGATGTTCGTGCCGCGCGGACTGGCAGGCATCGCAAGGGGCCGCCGTGGCTGAGACTGCCCTGCTGTCGCTGCGCGGCGTGTCGATCGCCTTCGGCGGCCTGCAGGCCGTGCGCGACGTGAGCCTGGACGTGCCCGCCGGCACGCTGAGCGCCCTGATCGGCCCGAACGGCGCGGGCAAGACGACGCTGTTCGCGCTGATGTCGGGATTCCTTCGACCCGACGCGGGGCGCATCGCCTTCGACGGCCAGGACATCACCGGCCGCGCGCCGCAGCGCAATGCGTTGGCGGGCCTGGTGCGGACGTTCCAGATCGTGCAGCCCTTCGCGGCGCAGACCGTGCGCGAGAACATCGCCGTCGGTGCGCACCTGCACGAGCCGCGGCGCGCCGCGGCGCTGGCCGCCGCCGAGGACGTGGCCGAACGCGTGGGCCTGACCTCGCAGCTCGACAAGCCGGCTGCCGACCTCACGGTGGCCGGGCGCAAACGCCTGGAACTCGCTCGTGCACTTGCGGCAAGACCGAAGCTGCTGTTGCTCGACGAGGTCCTCGCGGGCCTGAACCCGCAGGAGATCGCGCAGATGCTGCCTGTCGTGCGCGACATCGCGGCGCGCGGCGTCACCGTGCTGATGATCGAGCACGTGATGCAGGCCGTGATGAACCTCGCCGGCCAGGTCTGGGTGCTCGCGCAGGGCGAGCTGATCGCCCGCGGCACGCCCGCCCAGGTGACGGGCGACGCGCGCGTGATCGAGGCCTACCTCGGACATGGCACCGCGGCGACACTGGCGAGGCAGGCGGCATGAGCGCAAGGGTGCTCCAGTGACCGCGCTGCTGCAGATCGAAGGTCTGGCCAGCGGCTACGGCCGCGTCGAGGTGCTGCGCGGCGTCGACCTCGAGGTCCGCTCCGGCGAGACGGTCGCGCTGCTGGGCAGCAACGGCGCGGGCAAGTCCACGCTGAACAACACGGTCAGCGGCCTGGTGAGCGCTTGGCGCGGCACGGTGCGTTTCGACGGCCGCGACATCACGCGTGCGCGCTCCCGCGAGGTCGTCCAGGCCGGCCTGATCCAGGTTCCCGAGGGGCGCCGCGTGTTCCCCAATCTGTCGGTGCTCGAGAACCTCGAGCTCGGTGCCTACGCCCGCGCGCGCGAGCGGCGCGGCGCGAACGTCGAGCGCGTGTATGCGACCTTCCCGCGCCTGGCCGAACGCCGCACGCAAGCCGCGGGCACGCTGTCCGGCGGCGAGCAGCAGATGCTGGCGATCGGCCGCGGCCTGATGGCCGAACCGCGCCTGCTGATCCTCGACGAGCCCTCGCTCGGCCTGTCGCCGCTGCTGGTCGAGGAGCTGTTCGCGCTGATCGCCCGGCTGCACGCGCAGGGCCTGGCGATCCTGCTGGTCGAGCAGAACGTCGCGCAATCGCTGGCGATCGCCGCGCGCGCCTACGTGATGGAGAACGGCGCGATCCGCTTTGCCGGCACGCCGGCCGATCTGCTGTCGACCGACGAGTTGAAGCAGGCCTACCTGGGCATGTGATGCGCACCGCCGAGCCCACCACCCTGGCCCAGAAGCTGGTCGCACGCGCCGCGGGACGGGCCCACGTGCAGCCCGGCGAGATCGTGACCTGCGGGGTCGACTTCGCGATGTTCCACGATTCGTCGGGCCCGCGGCGGCTGGCGCCGATGCTGGCCGAGCTGCGGGCCGAGATCTGGGACAAACGCCGCGTCGCGCTGGTGATCGACCACTACGTGCCCGAGGCCGACGACGACGCGCGGCGCATCGTCAAGATCGCGCGCGAGTGGGCGCGCGAGCAGGCCCTGCCGCATGTGTTCGACGGTCGTGGCATCTGCCACGTCGTGCTGCCCGAGGCCGGGTTGATCCGGCCGGGCATGTTCTGCGTCGGCGGCGACTCGCATTCGCCCACCGGCGGCGCGTTCGGCGCCTACATGTTCGGAGTCGGTGCCAGCGAGATGTTGGGCGTGCTCGTCAGCGGCCAGATCTGGCTCAAGGTGCCGCACACGATCTTCATGCGCTGGAGCGGACGCCTGGCCTGCGGTGTCAGCGCCAAGGACATGATGCTCGCGATGCTCGGCCGATTCGGCATGGCCGGTGGCCAGTATCAGGCGGTCGAGTACTGCGGCGAGGCGGTGGCGGCGCTGTCGATGAACGAGCGCATGACCCTGTGCAACATGAGCGCCGAGCTCGGCGCGCAGGTCGGTCTGGTGGCACCGGACGGCGTGACGCGCGAGTGGCTCGAGGCGCGCGGCGCCGATCTCGAGGAGTTCGGCCTCGCGCGCTGGCACTCCGACGAGGACGCAGCCGGCACACGCCATCACTTCGATGCGTCCTCGCTCGCGCCGCAGGTGGCGTTGCCGCACAGCCCGGCGCATGTGCGGCCGGTCGACGACCTCGAACCCACACCGATCGACGTGGCCTACATCGGCGCGTGCACCGGCGCCAAGCTCGACGATCTGCGCGCCGCCGCGCGCGTGCTCGCGGGCTATCGCATCGCCCGCGGCGTCAAGCTGTTCGTCGCGCCGGCCAGCGTGGCCGACCGCGAGGTCGCCGAACGCGAAGGGTGGTGGCGCCACATCGTCGACGCCGGCGCGACGGTGCTCGCCTCGTCGTGCGGCGCCTGCGCCGGCTACGGCGGCGCGATCGACGAAGGCGCCACCGTGATCTCGTCGACCGCACGCAACTTCCGCGGCCGCATGGGCGCGGTCACGGCCCAGGTCTACCTGGGTTCGCCATTCACGGTCGCGGCCTCGGCGCTGAAGGGGCGCATCGCCGACGCACGGGAGATCCTGAGTTGACCCGCCATCGCGTCTGGCGGTTGCCGCCCGACATCGACACCGATCAGTTGGCACCGGGCCACGCGATGAAGTTCGGCATGCACGAGATCGCCGCGGCCTGCCTCGAGGCGGTGCGGCCCGAGTTCGCGCGCGAGGTGCGTCCGGGCCACGTCATCGTCGCCGGGCGCAACTTCGGCATCGGCTCGTCGCGCGAACAGGCGGCCTCGGCGCTGGTGCACCTGGGCATCGCCGCGGTCATCGCGCCGTCGTTTGGCGGCCTGTACTTCCGCAACGCCTTCAACGTCGGCTTGCTGCTGCTGACCTGCCCGCGCGCCGGCGAGATCGAGGACGGCGAGGCGATCGGCTTGGACGCGCGGCGTGCCGTCGTGACGCGCTTCGACGGCCAGCCGCTGCCGTGCGAGCCGATCCCGGATTTCCTGCTGGACATGGTCGAGGCCGGCGGCCTCGTGTCCCAACTCAAGCAAAGGCTGGCGCGATGAGCAGCACCCCCGAGTTCGACCTGTTGATCAAGAACGTGAGCGTCGTGCGGCCGCACGCCAGCGCCGTGGAAGACGCCGACATCGCGGTCAAGGACGGACGCGTCGCGCAGGTGGCACCGGCACTCGATGCCGCGCGCGCGAAGGCGGTGCACGACGGCCGTCGCCAGCTCGCCTTCCCGGGCGTAGTGGACGCGCACATGCACAGCGGGATCTACTCGCCGCTCGAAGAAGACGCGGTCAGCGAGAGCAAGGCTGCCGCGATGGGCGGCGTGACCTCGAGCCTGAACTACTTCCGCACCGGGCAGTACTACCTCAATCGCGGCGGACCCTACGCCGAGTTCTACCCCGAGGTGCTGAAGATCGCGCAGGGGCGCTTCCACGTCGACTACGGTTTTCACCTCGCGCCGATGGACCGCACGCACATCGACGAGATCCCGATGCTGATCGAGCGCCACGGCGTCGCCAGCTTCAAGATCTTCATGTTCTACGGCAGCCACGGACTGCACGGGGCGAGCAACTCGCAGCGCGACTTCCTGATGATCGGCGAGGACGAGCGCTACGACGTCGCGCACTTCGAGTTCGTGATGCGCGGCCTGCAGAAGGCGCGCGAGTCGATGAGCGCCGGGCGCGCGCGCCAGGTCTCGCTGTCGCTGCATTGCGAGACGGCGGAGATCATGACCGCCTACACCAAGCTCGTGGAGAAGGATCCTTCGATGAAGGGCCTGGCCGCGTACCACGCGAGCCGGCCGCCCCACAGCGAGGGGCTGGCCGTGTTCACCGCCGCCTACCTGGCGCACGAGACGGCGCTGCCGAACATCAACCTGCTGCATCTGAGCTCGAAGAAGGCCGTTCAGGCGGCGCTGATGATGGCCGAGGTGTTCCCGCACATCGACTTCCGGCGCGAGGTCACGATCGGCCACCTGATGCTCGACATCGCGAGCCCCGCCGCGGAACTGGCCAAGGTCAATCCGCCGATCCGCCCGCGCGAGGATGTCGAGTACCTGTGGGAGCAATTGCTCGCCGGCAAGCTCGACTGGGTCGTGAGCGACCACGCCTGCTGCCGCCACGAGACCAAGATCCCGAAGCGCTACTTCGGCAACATCTGGATGGCCAAGAGCGGTTTCGGCGGCACCGAGTACCTGCTGAGCGCGCTGGTGAGCGAAGGCACGAAGCGCGGCATGGGCTTCGACCACATGGCCCGCGTGACGAGCTGGAACCCGGCGCAGCGTTACGGCCTGAACCGCAAGGGCGACATCGCGCCGGGCTTCGACGCCGACATCGCGCTGGTCGACACCGCCCACTCGTGGACGATCCGCGCCGCCGACTCGCCGTCCACGCAGGGCTACACGCCGTTCGAGGGGCTCGCGCTGTCGGCGCGCGTCGAGGCGACCTTCCTGCGCGGGCACAAGATCTTCGAGAACGGCCAGCTGCTCGGCGCACCGCTCGGCCAGTACCTGCACCGGCCCACCGCGTGATATGACCGCGCCCGTTGCGCCTTCGGCGCTCCCCCCCGAGCGGGGCGCCGCCGGCGGCATTGTTCGTGCGCGAACCATGCCGCGCGGCACGCCCGAGGTGCCGGTGGCGATCGTCGGTGCGGGTGCGTGCGGCCTCACCGCCGCGATCGCGTTGCGCGACGCGGGTCTGGACTGCCTGCTGCTCGAGCGCGATGCGTCGCCGCAAGGCTCGACTGCGCTGTCCTCGGGCTTCGTTCCGGCCACGGGCACGCGAGTGCAGCGCGCGGCGGGCGTGCACGACGACAGCGCCGATCGTCTTGCCGCCGACATCCAGGCCAAGGCGCATGGCCAGGCCGCCGCGCCGCTGGTGCGCGCCTACACGCAGGCCATCGGCCCGGCGATCGATGCGCTGCAGGCGCGCCATGGCATCGCGTTCGAACTGCTAGATGATTTCCTCTACCCCGGCCACACGCGGCACCGCATGCACACGCTGCGCGAACGCACCGGCGCCGCGCTGATGGGCGCGCTGCTGGCTGCGGCCGAGCGTGTGGGCGCCACGGTGCTTGCGCACTCGCTGGTACGCGAGCTGTGGGTCGACGCCGACGATCACGTGCTCGGTGTGGGCATCGAGCGGCCCGACGGTGCGCACCAGCACGTGGCCTGCCGTGCCCTGCTGCTCGCGTGCAACGGCTACGGCGGCAATGCAGCGCTCGTGCGCGAGCACCTGCCCGCCTTTGCCGAGGCGCCCTTCGCCGGCCACCGCGGCAACGACGGCAGCGCGGTCCTGTGGGGTCGCGCGCTCGGCGCGCGGCTGGCCGACCTCGGCGCAGCCCAGGGCCACGGCTCGTGGGCGGTGCCGCAGGGCGTGCTCGTGACCTGGGCGCTGATGACGCAAGGCGCGATCCAGGTCAACCGGTCGGGCCGGCGCTTCCACGACGAGACCGGCGGCTACTCCGAGGCTGCGGCA
>Ga0209797_10000350_pt1 | contig 22675 bp, 20 predicted proteins | sample DOMMetBare3Fresh_2_FD_187472 | JGI IMG/M metagenome (GOLD analysis project Ga0209797, IMG submission 187472) | Wetland sediment microbial communities from St. Louis River estuary, USA, under dissolved organic matter induced mercury methylation -... | ecosystem: Environmental > Aquatic >... | reverse complement strand
TGATCACGCCAACGCCAAGCTGATCGCGCAGCGGCTGGCAACAAGCTCGCGCGTGGTGCTCGATCTCGCGACCGTGCAGACCAACATCGTCGTGTTCCATCTTGCCGCCGACGCCCCCGACGCCGCAACCGTCGTTGCTCGCGCAAAAGAGCGCGGCGTGCTGCTATTCGCGTTCGGCGCACGTACGGTGCGCCTGGTCACGCATCTGGACGTCACGCGCGCGCAGTGCGAGCGTGCCGCGCAAATCCTGGTCGAGACCATCGGGGGCTGAGCATGAAGAGTCCTGCGGTTCGGGCGCTGAACGTTCGCTCGGTTCGCGTGCCGATGCCGGAAGCGCACCAGACGGCAAGCGGCACGATCAGCGAGTCGCCGCTGGTGTTGACCGACGCAGTTCTTGACGACGGCATCATCGGCCACAGCATCGTGTTCGCCTATACGCCGGTGGCACTGAAGCCGCTGGCCGACTTGATCCGCAATTTCGAACCGCTGATCAAGGGGGAAGCGGCCGCGCCGCGCGAGGTCGAGCACAAGCTCGCGCGACGGTTTCGTCTGCTTGGCACGCAAGGCCTCGTCGGCATGGCGATCGCAGCCATCGACATGGCGCTGTGGGACGCGCTCGCGCGGCAGCACGGCGTATCTCTGGCGCGGCTGCTGGGCGGCGTGCCGAGACCCGTCGTCGCCTACGGCGCGGTCGGGTACGACGGAGCCGACGGCTCCGCACGCGTGGCCGAGCGCTGGGCGCGGCGTGGCCTCTCCGGCGTGAAGGCAAAGATCGGCTATCCGACGGCGGCCGAAGACGTCGCGGTCATTCGTGCGATGCGCGCGGCGGCCGGTCCCGAGGTCGCCATCATGGTCGACTACAACCAGTCGCTGACCCCGGTGGAAGCCGTGCAGCGGCTGCGCGTGCTCGACGATGAGAATCTCACCTGGGTCGAGGAGCCCACGCTTGCGCACGACTACGCCGGTCACGCGCTCGTCGCCCGCGAAGCAAGAACGCCGATCCAGGCGGGTGAAAACTGGTGGGGCGTACTCGACCTGCAGCATGCGCTCGACGCGCACGCGACGGACTACATCATGCCGGACGTGATGAAGATCGGCGGCGTGACCGGCTGGCTGCGCGCGGTCAGCCTGGCGCAGCCGCGCGGCGTGCGCGTGTCAAACCACCTGTGGCCGGAGGTCAGTGCGCAGTTGCTGTCGATCACGCCGAATGCGCACTGGCTCGAATACGCCGACTGGTGGAACCCCATACTCGCCGAGCCCCTTGCGCTCGAGCATGGAATGGCGCAGACCGCCGACCGACCGGGTAGCGGTATCGAGTGGAACGAGGCGGCGATCTCGAAATTCGCTGCGTAGTCAGCGCCGCGCGATCCGCTGCGGCAGCGTCGCGGCCTGCACGCGTGCCAGATAGGCGGCGAGATCGCTCAAATCCTGATCATCCAGCACATTCTGGTACTGGGCTTTCGCGCCGCGCGCGCCGGGCAGCGCACCCGCGATCGCCTCTTGCAGCAAACGGCGGATTGCTTTCGCGTCGCCGAGCGCAATCCCGCGGTTGGCCAGCATCGCGCGCAGTGTTTCCGGGTCGGCGTGGCAGCTCGTGCAACTGGCAACGGGCGTTGCTTTGACCCGCGACGTCTGGTTGAACAGCTGCTGTCCGCGCCCGGCATCCTGGGCGAATGCCGTCGCGGCGAACCATAGGACCGTCAGAGCGATGATGCGCATGTTTGCGTGGCCGGTCGCGCAGCCATCCGAGCCGGGAATGCACCCATTGTGTCCGAGCATAGGAATCATGCCTTGCTCCACGGCAAGTTCTTGTCGCGTGGCAGGTGTGCTAGCTTCATCGCCATGAACGCTCCCGACTCCCGCCCCCTTGGTATCGACCTTGAGCGCCAGCGACAAATGGTCGCCGCGCTGCGAGGCGCGCTCGATGATCACTGCGTCCTGTACCGCGATGAGGACACGCGTCCGTATGAGTGCGACGGCCTGACGCTGTACAAGCAGTTGCCGATGGTGGTGGTGCTGCCGGAGAGCGAATCACAAGTGCAACAGGTCGTGCGCATCTGCCATGCGCAGAACGTGCCGATCGTTCCGCGCGGCGCCGGCACGGGGCTCTCCGGCGGCGCGACGCCGCTCGCCAACGGCGTGCTGCTGTCGACCGCAAAGCTGAACCGCATTCTCAAGCTCGACCCGCTCGCGCGCACCGCGATCGTGCAGCCGGGCGTGCGCAATCTCGCGATCTCCGAGGCCGCCGCGCCGTACAAGCTCTACTACGCGCCCGATCCGTCGAGCCAGATCGCCTGCACCATCGGCGGCAACGTCGCCGAGAACTCCGGCGGCGTGCATTGCCTGAAGTACGGCCTCACCGTGCACAACGTGCTGCGCGTTCGTGGCGTGACGATCGAAGGCGAGTTCGCCGAGTTCGGCTCGGCCGCGCTCGATGTGCCGGGACTCGACCTGCTCGCGCTCATGATCGGCTCCGAGGGCATGCTTGCGGTCATCACCGAAGTGACGGTCAAGCTGGTGCCGAAGCCGCAAACCGCCCGCTGCATCATGGCGAGCTTCGACGACGTCGCCACCGCGGGCAATGCGGTCGCGGCGATCATCGCCGCCGGCCTGATCCCCGCCGGGCTGGAGATGATGGACCGGCCCGCGACCCGCATGGTCGAGCCGTTTGTGAAGGCAGGCTACGACCTCGACGCCGCGTCGATCCTGCTGGTCGAATCTGACGGCGCGCCGGAGGAAGTCGAAGAAGAGATCGCGCGCATGAAAGAGGTGTTGACCGCGGCCGGCGCCACGCGACTGGCAGTGTCGACTTCCGAGGCCGAGCGACTGAAGTTCTGGGCCGGGCGCAAGAATGCATTTCCGGCCGCCGGTCGCGTGTCACCCGCCTACTACTGCATGGACGGCACGATTCCGCGCAAACGGCTCGGCGAGATGCTGACCGCAATCCAGCAGATGGAAGGCAAATACGGGCTGCGCTGCCCCAACGTATTTCACGCCGGCGATGGCAACCTGCATCCGCTGATCCTGTTCAATGACAACGATCCGGATGAAGTCAAGCGCGCGGAGGACTTCGGCGTCGAGATCCTCGAACTGAGCGTTGCGCTCGGCGGCACCATCACCGGGGAGCACGGCGTGGGGGTCGAAAAGATCGCGCAGATGTGTTCGCAGTTCACCGATGCGGAACGTGCAATGTTCCACGCGGTCAAGCGTGCGTTCGATCCTGCCTCCCTGCTGAACCCCGACAAAGCGATCCCGACGCTGCATCGCTGCGCCGAATACGGCCGCATGAAGGTCGTAGGCGGCAAGCTGCCGTTCGCGGAACTGGAGCGGTTCTAGTGCAGGACGCTTCGCTCGCAGCACTGCAGGAACAGGTGCGGACGGCGGCGGCGGCCAAGATGCCGCTCGCGATCCGCGCTGGCGGCACCAAGGATTTCTACGGCAATGCAGTGAAAGGCGAACTGCTCGACCCACGCAGATACGCCGGCATCGTCGCGCACGAGCCAACCGAGCTCGTGATCACGGCGCGCTGCGGCACACCGCTGGCTGAACTTGAGGCTGCACTCGATGCGCAGGGACAGATGCTCGCGTTCGAGCCACCGCACTTCGGTGCGGGCGCAACCGTCGGCGGCTGTGTCGCGGCGGGACTGTCGGGGCCGCGCCGCGCTACCGCGGGCGCTGTCCGCGACTTCGTGCTCGGAACGAAACTCCTGACCGGCAAGGCCGAGGTGCTGTCGTTCGGTGGCACCGTGATGAAGAACGTCGCGGGCTATGACGTGTCGCGGCTGCTCGCCGGCAGCCTTGGCACGCTCGGCGTGATTCTGGAAGCGTCAATCAAGGTGCTGCCGAAACCGCCGGCGGAAACCACGCTGCGTTTCGAGATGAATGAATCGACCGCATTGACGCGCATGAACGAATGGGCCGGGCAGCCGCTGCCGATCTCAGCCACCGCGTGGCGCGGCGGCACGCTCAACGTAAGGCTGTCCGGGGCGCGTGCCGCGATCGACGCCGCGCGCATGAAACTCGGCGGCGAACACGTCGAGGAAGCGCAGGCTCTGTCGTACTGGCGTGGCATTCGCGAGCACGTTGATTCATTTTTCGTGGTCAATGCGCCGTTATGGCGCCTGAGCCTGCCGTCGACGGCGGAGCCAGTCGCGGGCGCGGGCGACCAGCTGATTGAATGGGGCGGCGCACAGCGCTGGCTGCGATCCACGCTTCCCGCGCATGAACTCCGCAAGCACGCCCTGGCGCTTGGCGGCCACGCAACGCTGTTCCGCGGCGCCACCGATGAAAATGCGCGCACGGCCGGCGCCTTCACGCCGCTTGCGCCGCCGATTGGCGCAATCCACAGGCGCCTGAAAGCCGAGTTCGATCCGTCCGGCATCTTCAATCCGGGCCGCATGTACGCGGATTTCTGACGTGCAGACCAATCTCGCCGAATTCATCAGGCACACGCCGGAGGGCGCAGAAGCAGCGGAGATTCTCGGCAAGTGCGTGCACTGCGGTTTCTGCACTGCGACCTGCCCGACCTATCAGCTGCTCGGCGATGAACTCGACGGTCCACGCGGCCGCATTTACCTGATCAAGCAGGCGCTCGAAGGCGAGAAGCCGACCGAGAAGACGCAACTGCATCTGGACCGCTGTCTCACCTGCCGCAACTGCGAGACCACGTGCCCGTCCGGCGTGCAGTATGGGCGGCTGCTCGACATCGGCCGCAAGGTGGTTGAAGACCAGGTCGGTCGCCCGATTGGGCAGTCGCTCGTGCGCGCTGCGCTGAAGGAAGGTTTGCCGAGCCCTCTTTTTGCGCCGGCGATGAAGCTCGGTCAACTGATGCGCCCGCTGCTGCCGGCCGCGCTGAAGAAGAAAGTGCCGGCGAAACAGGATGCCGGCACCTGGCCGAGGCGCGCCCACGCGCGCAAGATGCTGCTGCTCGCCGGCTGTGTGCAGCCGGCCATGCTGCCCAACATCAACGCCGCGACCGCGCGCGTGTTTGATGCGCTCGGCGTCGAACTCGTCATACCGAAGGCCGCCGGCTGCTGTGGCGCGATCCGCTACCACCTGAACGACCACGACGGCGGCCTGGCCGATGCGCGCCGGAACATCGATGTCTGGTGGCCGCACATCGAGGACGGCTGCGAGGCGATCGTGATGAATGCCAGTGGCTGCGGCGCGCAGGTCAGGGAGTACGGCCACATGCTCCGATTCGATACCGCTTACGCACAGAAGGCGCAGCGTGCCAGCGAACTGACCAGAGACGTCGCGGAACTGCTGCCGGCGTTGATTGCCGAGAACAGGAACAAGGTTGTGATCCGGAATGAGTCGCGCGTGACGTTTCACCCGCCCTGCACGCTGCAGCATGCCCAACAGATTCGCGGCATGGTCGAGGCGCTGCTCGCCGAATTCGGTGCCGAGGTGCTGCCGTTCAGCGAGCCGCATCTGTGCTGCGGCTCCGCCGGCACCTATTCGATCCTGCAGCCGGAACTGTCAATGCAGCTACGCGACCGCAAACTTGGCAACCTGCAGCAGCCAGGACCGGACATGATCCTGTCCGCCAACATCGGGTGCATCACGCACCTGCAGAGCGGCACCGAGACGCCGGTCGCGCACTGGATCGAGTGGCTGGATGCCCGGATGCGAGCGCACTGAGAACGTGTGGCACGCCAATGCCATGAGTCAGCCCATCGTCGGCGACAGACGACGCGACGGATTCTGCTGACTCAAGCCAACAGTGCGCAGAACGGGGTGGAAGTAGGCATCATGCGCATCTCGACTTGACCGGGTCTCCCATGTTTCTCGTCGCATTCTTGTGCGTCTCGCTCATCGCACTGACCACACTGATTCACTACGAGGTGCTTCGCGGTTTGACCTTGAAACTTCCGGCGCTGGGCATTCCGGCGCGCACGAAGCTTCTTGTGGTGATGTTCGCCGCCTTTGTCGCACATTCGCTCGAGATCGCCGTCTATGGCCTGGCGCTGTATTTCCTCGTGGGCACTTTCGGAATCGGCAGTCTCTCCGGCCCCGGAGGGTCTTCGCTTCTCAACGCGATGTACTTTTCGGCCGAAACATATTCGTCGCTTGGTTTTGGCGATGTCATTCCTGTGGGCCCGATCCGGCTGCTTGCGGGCGTTGAGGCGCTAAACGGCCTATTGCTGATCGGCTGGTCAGCGTCCTACGCCTACATCGCAATGGAGCGCTTCTGGAACGACAGACCCGCCGGCGGCTGAACGCAATCGACGACGCGCACGAACCAATGCGGGAATTTGATGGCTGGAACCCATCCCAGCGCAAGCGAGCCGGATTTGACTGATATGACGACGTGGCAACGCCGCGTGCAAATCACGCAGCGCGCTTCACTCGCTTGCGTTCATACATCAAGGCGTCGGCATCTCCCAGCAGGGCGTCGATTGAGCGGTGGCGGATCGGGTCATAGGCAACCGTGCCGACGCTGAATCGGATGTCGTAACCACGCTGAGTGGTCTGGTTGTGTTCGTCGACCGCGTGCTGTACGCGCTGCTGCGCGAGGACACTTTCGGCTTCCGAACAGTTCGTCATCAGAACGACAAACTCATCACCTCCGAGTCTGCCGACGACATCTGAATCACGAAAAGTGTTCATCAACAGCGACCCGAAACTCACCAGGGCGCGGTCGCCTTCGGCGTGGCCGAACTGGTCATTGATCGCCTTGAAGCCGTCGAGGTCGAAGAAGAACATGGACGCGGGCCTGCCCAACCGGGCGCACAGGCTGAGCGCATGCTGTCCCAGCGCCTGGAAGCCGCGCCGGTTCGACAGCAGCGTCAGCTCATCCATCGTCGCCAGCTGCACCGCCGCGATCTCCTGCTCGGCCATGCGAGCGAGGTCCCGCAGCAGCCTGCGGTCGTCCTCGTCAAGCTCGCGCGGCTCCTGATCGATCAGGCACAGGGTGCCGAGCTTGCTGCCGTTGGGCACCATCAAAGGGCAACCGGCATAGAAGCGGATTTTCGGATCGCCGACAACCAGCGGGTTGTCGTGAAACCGCTCATCAAGCAAGGCATCGGGCACCAACAGAATCTCGTCGCTGAGGATCGCGTGGCCACAGAAGGAGACGTCGCGTGGCGTCTCGCTGGCGCTCAACCCCTGGCACGACTTGAACCACTGCCGATCGGCATCCACCAGGCTGATCAATGCGATCGGCACCCCGAACAGCCGCTTGGCGAGTCTCGTCAGGCGATCGAACCGCTCCTCAGGTGAGGTGTCGAGGATATTCAGCGACCGCAGGGTGTCGATCCGCGTTGCCTCGTTGACGGGAATAGCCGGCTTGAGCATTGGGTGAGCCCCATATTTGACGTAACTTTCAATAGCTTACGGCTCGGGCGCTCATTGTCTGAAGCGAAAATAAGCCATGCAAACGGACCATCTCTTTGGTTTAGCGTGGACAGCCGGCCCGGATGGTCACCGTCACATCGAGATCGATCCCTCGCGGAAATCGGTCCTGTCGAGCCAGACGTTGACGAGAACCGGTCGGCCGCCACGCGCGATTTCGCGTGCCTGCTGCAACGCCGACGGAGCGTCGGCGGTCTTCTTCACCACAAGCCCGGCCGCGCCAAAGCCCTGCACCACTTCGTGATAGTTGCTGCGCGCAAGCACGGTGCCGACATCGTCATGCAGCAGCTTGACCTGTTCGCGCGCGATCTGCGACCAGCTCGCGTCGTTGCCGACCACCGCGATCACCGGCACGCCGTGACGCACGAAGCTGTCGAATTCGGCCAGGCCGTAGCCGCTTGCCCCGTCGCCCCAGATCAGCCACACCTCCGAATCCGGCCGCACGAGTTTCGCGCCGAGCGCGAAGCCAGCGCCGACGCCGAGCGTGCCGAACGCACCGGGATCGAGCCACGCGAGCGGTCCGCGCGGGCGAACGACATAGGAGGCAGTGGCAACGAAGTCGCCGCCGTCGGCCACCATCACCGCGTTGTCTCCAGCCGCGCGGTCAAGCGCGCGGAAGAACGCGATCGGGTTGACGTATTCGCCGGAGGCGCCTGCCTGCGCATCGATCTCGCGCTCGCGTGCATCGTCGCGGGCGCGCAGTTGCGCGATCCAACCCGCCCGGCGCGCCTGATCGCCGATGCGCTGCGCGAGCGAGAGCAGCGTCAGCCCGGCATCGCCGATCGCGGCAATCGTCGGCTTGCGATTCATCCGCGCGTCCTTCGGACTTCGATTCGCCGCGATCAGCGTCGCGGATCTGCGCACGTGCCGCCCGTAGTCGAGCCGGAAGTCGCACGGCACACCGGCCAGCAGCACGCAGTCCGCTTCGCGTAACGCGCTGCGCCGTGCATGCCGCATCTGCAGCGGATGATCGCGCCCGAGCAAGCCACGCGCCATACCCGACAGATATACGGGGATGCCGAGCTGCGTGACCGCATCGGCAATCGCCCGCGCCTGGTCTGCGACCAGCAGCGCCTGGCTACCGATTATCAGCAGCGGGCGCTGTGCGCGCGCCAGCGTGTCGGCCGCGCGTTCGATGTCGCCGCCCGCGGCATGCGGCGCGGCAACTTGCGCGACCTCCGGCGCCGACATTTCGCCGCCGCCCGCGAACATCCGGTTCGCGTGCCGGTTCAGGTACCACCGCAGCAGCCGGTCGCCAACGGATGTGCCCTTGCCGGCAGCATCCGCGTACCACTGCCGGATCATCGCCTCGTCATACAGCAGGTCGATCGCGCATTCGACATACGCCGGGCCCGGCACACCGCTGGCCGCGACGGTGAGCGCCTCTTCGACCGCGGTGTCGAGGTCGCGCACGCGCTTGACTTGCCTTACCAGTTTCACGTGCGGCGCCACCAGCGGTTTCTGGTCGATGTCCTGCAGCGCGCCGCGCCCCTGCAGCGCGGTCGGCGCCGCACCGCCGATCAGGACCACCGGGCTTTGCGCGAGTTGCGCATTCTTCAGCGCGGTGATCGTGTTCGTGAGTCCAGGGCCGGCGGTCACTGCCACGACACCGGGCGCGCCCGTCAGGCGCGCGACCGCATCCGCCGCGAAGACGGCAGTCGCCTCGTCGCGTGTGTCGACGACGCGAATGCCGCGCGCCTTGGCGGCGATCAGGATCGGCGAGATGTGGCCGCCGCACAGCGTGAAGAGAAACGGCACGCCATGCGCGCGCAGCACCGTGCCGACGCGATCACCGCCATTCATGCGTGCGCGTCTGGCTGATGAGCCGCGTGCTCGGCCACCAGGACCTTGAAGTCGATCTTGCCGACGCGGGTCTTGGGCAGCTCGCGCCGGAACTCGACTTCGCGCGGGCATGACCACTTGATCAGCCGCTCGCGGCAGAAATCAATCAGCGCCTGCGCGGTCGCGTCGGTCTCCCGCGCCGGGTCCTTCAGCACGACAACGGCCTTCACCCGCTCGACCTGCGCTTCGTCGGGAACGCCAATCACGCACGCCTCGGCCACCAGCGGATGCTGATACAGCACACTTTCGACCTGTGCCGGATAAACGTTGAAGCCGGATGACTTGATCATGCGCTTGGCGCGCACGGTGAAGTAGAAGAAACCGTCTTCGTCGCGCTTGCCAAGATCGCCGGTGTGCAGCCAGGTGCGGCCGTCGGCATGTATCTGCAGCGTCTGTGCGGTGGCCTCAGGATCGTCGAGGTAGCCGAGCATCACCGCCGGGCCGGCCACGCAGATTTCGCCTTCCTCGCCGGGAGGGAGTTCCTCGTTCGTGCCAAGTTTGCAGATCGTTGCGTCCATGTCGGGAAACGGAATGCCGATCGAGCCTTCGCGGTACTCGGTCAACGGCATCGCCATGATCGCAGTCACCGCTTCAGTGAGTCCATAGCCTTCGAGCAGTCGCACCTTGCCGCCATGCGCGGCGACGAGTTGTTCGAAGCGCTCCTTGACCGGCCGCGGCAACGTGTCGGCCCCGGAGAAACAGGCGCGCAGGCAAGACAAATCCGCTTTGGCGAGTGATGGATCCTTCGACAGCGCGTCATACAGCGTTGGCACGCCAACGAGCAGATTTGGGCGTGCGGTGCGCAAGAGCTTGGCGACGATCTCGGCCGAAAACTGCGGCACCAGGATCGACTTGCCGCCGGCCATGAACGCGGCGTTGACGCACACGCCAAGACCGAAGCCGTGAAAGATCGGCAGAATGGCGAGGATCGAATCGCCCGCTCCCATGCCGGCCCACGCCGCGGCCTGCATGCCCTCAGCAATGAGATTGCGGTTGGACAGCACGATGCCCTTCGGCGTGCCCGTGGTACCGCCGGAGAACAGGATTGCAGCGGGGTCATCGGTGCCGGTCTTCGCTGGCATCGCTGCCGGATGCGCGGCCGTCATCAGTCCGGACCACCAGCGCACACGCGGGTCGTTCGGCACCGCGGCGATCTTGCGTCCCTTGGTCAGCCAGAATCCGAAGCGCTTCAGCGGCGTCAGGTAGTCACCGATGCGGCAGAGGATGATGCGTTCAAGGGGCTGGTGCGGCTTCAGCGACGCAAACACGCCGTAGAAAGCGTCGAGCGTCAGTGCGATGCGCGCGCCGCTCGCGTTCAGGTAGTGCTCGATCTCCGGCGCGGTGGACAGCGGATGAATCAGCGCCGTCACGACGCCGATCTTGTTCGCCGCGTAGAAAGCGATGATGCCGGCCGGTGCGGTCGGCATCGAGATCAGCAGCCGATCCCCCTCGCTGAGCCCGAGCGACGCCAGGGCATTGGCGCAGACATCGATTGAAGCGAGCAGATCGCAATAGGCCGAAGTGGTGCCGAAAAAGTCCCACGCGATCGCGTCTGGGGTCTTGTGCGCCGTGGTGGCGACGGCTGCGTACAGCGTGACCGGCGGGTAGCCGAGGCCCTGGGGCACCGCGCCGTAGAAGCGAAGCCAGGGACGATTTGTCTTCGGGGTCATAGGTCCGCGCGCCACGGATATCGCCTGCGCGAACCATAATTCTGTTCCTACTTCAGCGGCGCAACCGACCCTGAGCCACGTATCCTTTTGTTGACCTGCGGCAAACCGCGATAGCGCACATCTCCGGAGCCGGCAATATCGACCTCGAGTCTTTCTGCGGCGTTGACCTTTACGTCGCCGCTGCCGCGAACCTTGATCGCCGCCTGCTTCGCCTCGACCCCGGCAACGTCGACGTCGCCCGAGCCTTCGACGACGACGCCCACGCTGGTGGCGCGGCCGCGCGCAGTGACATCGCCGCTACCCGCCACGGACACGGCAAGCGCGTCAACATCGACGCGATCGATCGTAACGTCGCCGGAACCGCCGATCACGATCTCCAGCACTGGCGTCTTGATCACGTCTGCGCGCACGTCGCCCGAGCCCTTGATGCGGATCGCGTTGAGCTGCCTGAATTCGACAGTGGCCTTGATCGGATGCCGGGTCGAGAATGACACGCCCCTTTTGGTTGCGATCTCAAGCCGCCCGTCGATGACCTTCGTCTCGATCAGCGGCAGGATGTTGTCGTCTGCCGACACGGTCACGCGCTCAGTACTGCCAGCCTTCAGCACTACGCCAACCGGTGCCTTGACTTCAATTGCCGAGTAGTCGGAGAGAGTTCGTGTTTCCTCGGCCTGGTTTCCGGAGCCACGCACCGACGCGCCGGAGAACCCTTGCGCAAAGCCGTGCTTGATGTCCTTCCACACATCGGTGTCGGCCGCGCGAGCCGATGTCGACTGCAGAACGGCGCTGCACAGGGCCAAGATCCAGACGAGACTTCTCATGCCTGACTCCGCGAGGGAAACAGCGCGAGTATGGCGCGATCCACCGCGAATCAAAGCGGCCGCGCGACAGACCGGGCGATTCGAAGTCTGGACTGCAGCGATGCTCGACAGCCAGCAAGACCTGGCGGACGGCAGGACCTGACCTGCCCCGGCTTTTTCGAGCCAATCATTCCTGGAGAACGGCTCGGTTGGGTGAAGGGCGATACTGCCGCTTGAACTCGTGCGGGGTCAAGCATTTCAGACTGCTGTGTGGCTGGACTGCGTTGTAGTGATCCAGGATTGACTGGCTCGAAAAAGCCAACGCCGGTCACCAGCCGAAACGTCGTCACTTCTCTGGACGCATCAGCGCAGCGATAGAGTGTCCCGGGCTCCAATAAAAAAGCTAAACCACTGAGTCAGACAATGCCACTCTTAACACTCGGCAAATATCGCGTTTAGAAAAATTATCGTATCCCGTAGCTTCAAGTGCGTGCCGCTCGATATCGTGGTTCAGGAGCCAAGCGCAATCTTCTACTAATCTTTCTGAGGTCGTTAATTTGATCGAATTACTTATGTCCTGTTCCACGAACGTATTCGAGTCACGCGTAGCTACAACGGCTTTCTTGTTCGCGAGCAAATATGAGACCCTGACAATCTCAAAGATTTGAGCAAAATCATATAGATTAACGTTTAACACTATTTTTGAACGAGCAATAAGCGTATCCCTCGCTTGCGCATAAAGACCGCTAACAAACACGACTACAAAACCGGCATGCGACAAGTCATGAAACGCATCTAATCGCTTTTCTCCAGACATCCCGTAAATCAATATGTCAATGTCTTGAACGTCAAGTTTCGGAATTCGAGTAAGCGTCGGGGCGTAGCTCACCGGTACCAACCGCGGCTCGTCCGCACCGATTAACTTCCAAGCCTCTAGATTTGAATCGCTGTAATCCCAAATACGAAAATTCGCTGCAGCAAAATGAAGTTCTGGCCTGATTTCTTCCTTGCTCAATCCCCTTAACTGTTCAAAGTTGTAGACAATCGTACTTTTCGGTAACTTCTTCATGAAATCGATTGGAAGTACCTGCGCTCCGAAAATGATATTCACTGCTTCGGTATTGGTGTTGTTAACTGCATAGGTCACCGTATGTCCCAACGCCTTGAGACCCCAATCAACAGATTCAATGACCTCCATATACCCGTTTAACCCGTGCATACGAGGATGGGGAATGCAATGCATGATGTGAAACTTAGTCATGTCTAAGAAAGATTGGTTCGAGCGGTTTGAGTTTGACGAAAGTGATAATAGTCGTCCTTACTGATCTTTTCGTGCACGCGCAGCGCAGAGTCACAACTTCCGAAAGCATGATGGGCTGCCGTCATTGCCAGAGTTTGCTACGCCGACCGCCACCCCCTAACGGCTCGCACTTCCATCAAACCTGCCACCCAATAGACTCACAAAGCCCGCGCCCCATCGCCATCTCCGGATCGTGTCTCTTCAGCCACGGTAATTGTTCAGTTTACATGGTGACACACGGCTTCTACGTGCGCGGCATGCGCGTGATCTCGGTGCCTCAGAACATGCGCTGTGGGCCGAAGGCGTCGTGACTTACCCGGTTTCTTCGGTCCAATAATCTCTGGAAAGATGGCTCTGCGCAGACGAGGAGCCGATGAGGAAGCGCCGATTCACCGATGAACAGATGGTCGCGATCCCGAGGAAAGCGGATCGCACTTCGGTCGCCGAGGTGGCCAGGAAGAACAAGGTCAGTGGACCGACCACTTGCGCCTAGCACGGGCACTTCGGTGAGCTGTCGCCGGCCGATTCGAAGCGCCTGAAAGACCTGCCCACCGAGAACGCCCCGGTGATCGATGCGATGAAAGAACTGTTATCGCAGTACCAGCGGCCCGCCGGGACTTCATCCTTCATTCATCGATCAACCGGGGAAATTTCAAACGACCAAATTGCGGAGTTTCCATTCGGCGGTAACAGCGAGCACATCAAGTGCCTGACCATCGTCGATAAGTTCACCCACGAGTGACTGGCCATCGACGTGGCGGGTTCCATCCGTTCCCGAGGCGTGATCGAGGTGCTGGTGCAGCTGATCACCGTGCACGACGCGCCCGGTCACCTGCGCTCGGAAAACGGTCCGGAATTCGTCAGCCGGGCCATTCTCGAATAGCTGCAATGCCAGGGCATCGACACGGCACTGATCGATCCGGGCAAGCCATGGCAGAACGGCGCCGACAAGTCGCTCAACGGCAAGCTGCGCGACGAGTGCCTGAGTCTGCAGTGGTTCCGCTCACGCGCCGAGGCGAAGGCCGTGATCGAAAACTGGCGTCGTCACTGCAGCGCAATCCGGCCACATAGCAGCCTGAAGTACTTGAGAATCATCTAGCGCGCCACATCTGGCGATAGCTGCTCTCGAGATCCCTGACGAAGCTCGCCGTATCCATTAGGGGCGAAGATTCAAGACGCGCGCGTAGCGACCCGCGAAGTTCGCGCCGCCAACCATGGAGTCGCGCGAGCTGCAAGTTCTTTTCCACGTAATCGGAAGACGTCGCCGCAATCAACTCCGGCGCACCAAGCGAGCGCAAGATACTGTAGGTTCCTCGCGCGATGCCCCGGTCTCCCTTCAATCCAATAATCGGCACGCCCATCCAAAGCGTATCTAGCGTGGTCGTCGCCCCGTTGTAGGGAAAGGCATCCAGAGCTACGTCCACGTCGCCGATCGAACTGAAATACTCCAGAATTCGGACGCGTCCGTATAGGGACACACGTGCGGGGTCCAAGCCATGGCGGGCTAGCCGCTCGATGAATGCCGATCTTGTCTTCCCTTCGGGAACACCATGCACGCGAAGTTGGGCCTCGGGGAGCCTTTGCAAAACGGAACTCCAAAGCTCAAGACAGGCGTCGCTGATCTTCGCGAATTGATTGAAGGACCCGAAGACCACCGCATCGGGATTCTCGGGATGCGGTTGCGTTATGGCCGGGGCCGAAGAAACCGGGGCATAGCACCATTGACTATGTGGGAGGCGAATCAACCGTTCCGTGTGCAGCGCTTCCCCCGCGGGGGACGGGTCCGTATGCCAATCGCAAAGCCGATAGTCCATCGTGCGCAGTCCGGTGGTATTGAGATATCCCAACCATGTCACTTGAACCGGCGCTGGCCGGCGCGAGAAGACAGGTAGACGCGAATGGGCCGTATGTCCCGACAGATCAACGAGGATGTCGATTCCGTCGTGGCGGATCCTATCTGCCACGGCCGGGTCGCCAAGGCTGGTAATCGGATGCCAATGCGCGACGGCACGCTTCAGTGTTTGGGTCATGTCGTCGTCGACCGGATTGTTGCTATAGCAATGCACTTCGAATTGTTCGAGATCGTGTTGCTCCAGAACGGGACGCATGAACAGCCCTACCGGGTGCCGGCAAAAATCGCCGGAAACGTAGCCAATCTTTAGGGGTCGTTGATCCACGTGCGGATTCCCAAAAGTGGCGGGCAAGTGGTCGGCCTGATCATCGATCATCGCCCCAAGCCGTTTGTGCTCGCGAAAGACCGCTTCCGCGTCGAGTTCGCTTCGAAAATTGAGCGAAAATAGCAACGCGCTCACCGTCTCAAATGCGGGATCTGGCATCGACAAGGCTTCGCGAAGCGCGCGTTCTGCCTCACGAGGACGGCCCGTCCTGACGTAAATCGAGTTGAGGTCGCCGTAGAGCGGCGCGAAGTCGGGATTCAGTGACTTGGCACGCAGAAGCACTTCTTCGGCCTCGTCGAGGCGATTCTGCTTCAGTAACAGAAGCCCGAGGTTGTGCGCGACACCGGGTGACTGCGGGCTTCCTTCGAGAACCTGACGGAGCTGCGTCTCGGCCTCACCAACACGACCGTCGCTCTCCAGCACCTCGGCAAGCATAATCGCCGCGTTCGCCATGTCGGGCTTGAGACGTAGGGCTTCGCGCAACTCCCGCTCAGCCCGGGAAGTGTCGTTCTTTCTAACGAGCACGGCGCCTAAATTGTAGTGAGCGGCAGGATTGTCTCCCGCCAAACGCACAGCGGTTTCCTGCGCGACGATGGCGTCGTTAATTCTTCCCATCAATTGAAGCGCGTTGCCGATGTTCATGTAGGCGCGCGGGGAGTCGGGGGCGATACTTGCAGCTTCACGATAGTGCGCGAGCGCAGAGTTGAAATCACCCTGGTCTTCGAGCGCATTACCGCGAGCGATGAGGTCATCGAGACGCTCGTCAGGTCGGGCCACAGCCGGAGTTCGGCGCGATTCCGCAGACGAGCCTCCATCTCTGCGACCTAGCAGCCATTTTCTAAGTCCGGTCAGTTGCATACCATGCCGTCGGCAATCGACAATCTAATCATTGCACATCTTCTTCGAGAGGATTCGCAGAATGCTTGACTGGTTTGATGCAAGTGCCGCCATTGCATTCGGCAAGCACATGGCGCAGGAGGTCGCCAAGATTGTTCCGATCGAGGCCGCACGCGCCTCGCGCAAGGGCGCGGCCAAGCAGCAGGAGAAGTTCCAGCGCGCGATCATGCGCGCGAGCGAACTCAGGGGAAAGACCCCTCTGAACTTCTACAAAAAGGCACGCTGCGCCCACGCGCTCCGTTGGTCGCTGATTGACAGCGGCTATCCCAAGGAGTTCGTGGAAGAGATCGTGCGACTTGTGATCACGAGGCTTTGAAAGTGTGGAATGGTCGGGCCGTTATGATCGAGCAGCACTTGGTGCCGCTCCCGTACGGAATGTTCGGAAGGAAGAAGTTCGCCCGCCAGCCGGGCTACGACCATTTGATATGCGCAATGCCGATTGTGTGTTCTGTAGAAGTTTCCCGACCGGCGCCCATTTCGCCGACGCATTGCGCTAGGCATCTTGGTCGCATCAATGCTTGAAGCGGAGCTGGCCACAGGCATCCCTGAATGCGCTGTACGCGCTCGCCGGCGCAGTCGAGGGGGTCGACTGGCGCCAGATGAAGCGCACCCGCAAGCTCGAGTTGCTGACCGCGGTGGAGGACCATGAGCGCAGGCATCCGGCACCGCGCGCGACCCGGCATGCGTCGGACGGTTTGCTCGCGTTGCGCAACATCGGCCCGGCCATGCGTGCGGACCTCGCGCTGCTGGGCGTGGGCAGCGTCGCGCAGCTCGCTAAGCTCGATGCCGATCGGCTCTACTTGAAGCTGCAGCGACTGACCGGCAAGCGGCAGGACCCGTGCGTGTGGGACACCTTTGCCGCGGCGATTCACCAGGCGCGCACCGGCGAGGCACTGCCGTGGTGGCATTTCACACGGGAACGGAAGCGCCGACAGTCCGAAGGAGGCTTTGTTCCCCGTGGCCTCGGGCGATCCGCGCAGCGGCGCACCTGACGCTCCGCGTTCACGACGTCTTCGCCCGCGCTGCTGCAACTGAACCGGTTATGCAACCGTGGTCGACGGCTGCGCGGCGACTCCGGCCGCTGCCAGCTCCGAACGGGCGCGTGCGAGCGAGCCGCCGCTGTCGATGGCGCGACACGCGTCTTCGATCAGCACCGCTTCGAATCCGGCGCGCCTTGCATCGAGCAGGCTCCATGCGACGCAAAAGTCGGTCGCGAGTCCGACCCCGTACATGCGACGGATTCCACGCTCGCGCAGCATTCCTGCGAGTCCGGTGGAAGTCTTTCGATCTGCCTCAAGCAGTGCCGAATAGCTGTCGGTGTGCGCGTGAAAGCCCTTGCGCACGACAGCTTGTGCGTGCGGAACACTGAGCGCATCGGCGAGCGCCGCCCCGCGGGTTCCCTGCACGCAATGATCGGGCCACAGGATCTGCGGGCCGTATGGCAGCGCAATCGTGTCAAACGGGCGCTTGCCCACGTGGCTCGAGGCGAACGACACGTGCTGCGGCGGATGCCAGTCCTGGGTCAGGATCACGTTGGCAAAGCGGGCCGCGACCCGATTGACCACGGGAATCACCTCGTCGCCGTTTGGCACCGCAAGTGCACCACCGGGAAGGAAATCGTTCTGGATGTCGATCACCAGCAGGACTGCATCGCGTTCGATCACGGCTGCCTCCCCGGCGTTCAGGACGGCGCGTGGAATGGTGTATCGGGCGACCGCAGCCGGGTCCGCACCATCTCGATGTGACTGCGCAGCGCGTAAAGCTCGTCGGCATGCGACAGCGGCACCGTGATGCGTTCGACCTTGGCGTCGAGCGCATCCAGCCGTTCCAGCAGGCGCGCAGGTAGCGCGCCGGCTTCGTTCGCCGACTCCTCGATATCGCGCAGCTGTCCATACCACCGAAAGATGCGCGAACGGATGCGGAATTCGTACAGTGGCGGCACCAGGCGCGACAGCGGAATCAGCACGGCAACGATCGATACCAGCACGACCCACATGCGGTCGATCAGATTGGCAAGCCAGAACGGCAGATAGCGTTGCAAAAGCGGCGGGCCGCCGCGAAAGAAACGATCGGCCTCGCGCGCGAGCGGAAACTGGGTCACGGCGGCGTTCGGAAACTGCCCAACGACGCTGAACCACGATGTGCCACCATGAATGCGGCGCGCCGCCTGCACGAACAACTGGATCACGGCCGGGTGCGTGCTTTCACGAGCAACCATCATCGTGGTCGGTGCGATCAGATGGATGTCCTGCGCAGGTATGTCGCGCGCCAGATCGACCACGCCGCGCGGCAACCGCATCGCATCGACGAACGGAAACTGCTTTGCATACGCGTCAGCCTGAACGAGGTCGAGCACTCCGATCCCGGGCGTCTGCAGCAGCATGCGCACCAGCGGGGACTCGGGAGCCGAAACAAAGACCAACGCGTCGATCTCGCTCGCGAGCAGGGCCACCGCGGCCGGAGTCGGCGCGAGCCGGCTCACCTGCAGTTCGGCCTGATCGATCCGATTGGCATGCAGCAGCTTCCGGAACAGATTGGCAGCGCCGCTGCCGCGCGCGCCGATGTCGACGCGCAGCCCCTTCAGTTGCGTCAGCTGCGTGAGCGTCGTGTCGCGCTTGTCCTTGCCCGCCGCTCGCCTGATGGCGTCCTCGCGATAAAACAACCACACCGGCTCGTAGAAGAGGTTGCCGAGCGCGATCAGACCGCTATCGCTGTGCGCTTCGTCAATCGAATAGATCGCCTCACCCGCACCACCGCGTGCGAACGCCAGATCGACGCCCGATGCTGGGTCACGCAGCAGGCGCAGATTTTCTGCTGCACCCTGTGTGCCACGCAGTTCGACCGTAATGCCGAAGTGCTTCAGTTCCTCCGCATAGCGCTTGCCGAACTCGGCATAGGCGCCCTGCTCCGGGCCGGTGGCCAAAACGACCTTGCGCGGCGGCGTGGGCTTCAGCACGGCAAACGCGCCCCACAACAGCAGCATTGCGATCAGCACAAAGGGGGCGGCGCTGACCAGCAGGTCGCGGATGGAAAGCAGCGTGTGTCGCAGCAGGCGGGGCATACCCGTCGATTATGCAAGCATGCGCCGAGAAGGATCGGCGTCGCGGCCTGACTCGGATCGCGAGCGGGTCGGCAAGCAGATCTGCTTAGACTGCCTTGCCCATCTCCTCGATGACTTTCTTCGCGTCACCGAAGACCATCATCGTCTTGTCCATGTAGAAGAGTTCGTTGTCGAGCCCCGCGTATCCAGACGCCATCGAACGCTTGTTGACGATCACCTGACGCGCCTTGTACGCCTCGAGGATCGGCATGCCGGCAATCGCCGATTTGGGATCCTTGGCTGCCGGGTTGACGACGTCGTTGGCGCCAAGCACAAGCACCACATCCGTGTCGGTGAAGTCGGGGTTGATGTCTTCCATCTCGAACACCTGGTCGTACGGCACTTCGGCCTCCGCGAGCAGGACGTTCATGTGGCCGGGCATGCGGCCGGCGACGGGATGGATCGCATAACGCACGTTGATGCCCTTGGCACGCAGCTTGTCGGACATCTCCTTGAGCGGATGCTGCGCGCGTGCGACCGCAAGCCCGTAGCCAGGCACGATGATCACGCTTTCCGCATTCGACAGCAGGAACGCCGCGTCGTCGGGTGAGCCGCTCTTGACCGGGCGCTGCGCCGCTGCCGCGCTGGGCCCCGCTGCCTCGCCGCCGAATCCGCCGAGGATGACGTTGAAAAACGAGCGGTTCATCGCCTTGCACATGATGTAGCTCAGGATCGCGCCGCTCGATCCGACCAGCGAGCCGGCGATGATCAGCATCGAGTTGTTGAGCGAAAACCCGATACCTGCCGCCGCCCAACCGGAATAGCTGTTCAGCATCGACACCACCACCGGCATGTCGGCCCCGCCGATCGGAATAATGATCAGCACGCCGAGCACGAACGCGATCGCGAGCATCAGCCAGAAGGGCAGCCACGCCTGTGTGGCGACGAACCAGATGCCGCAGCCAAGCATGGCGATCGCCAGCAGCGCGTTGAGCATATGCTGGCCGGAGAAGACGACCGGCGCGCTGGCGAACACGCGCAGCTTGTACTTGGCCGACAGCTTGCCGAATGCGATCACCGATCCGGAGAACGTGATCGCACCGACGAAGGCGCCGATGAACAGTTCCACCTTGTTGCCCATCGGAATCGGACCGCCCTTTTCGACAATCGAAAAAGCCCACGGCTCGGCGACCGCGGCAACCGCGATGAAGACCGCCGCCAGGCCAATCATCGAGTGCATGAAAGCGACCATCTCGGGCATCTTGGTCATTTCGACCGTGCGCGCGATGTAGGTGCCAACGCCGCCTCCGACCACGAGGCCGAGCAGAATCCAGCCCATGCCGATCGTTGCAATCTGCGGCGCGAGCTTGTAGATCAGCGCCACCGTCGTAACCATGGCGATCGCCATGCCGACCATTCCGAATGCGTTGCCCCGGCGCGACGTGGTCGGATGCGACAGGCCTTTGAGCGCCTGAATGAAGAAGACCGACGCGACGAGGTACAGCAGGATGACGAGGTTGATGCTCAGTGACATGGCGTCCCCTACTTCTTCTCGGCCGAAGTCTTCGGCTCTTTCTTCTTGAACATCTCCAGCATCCGCCGCGTGACGAGGAAGCCACCAAAAACGTTGACTGCCGCGAGCGCGACCGCCAGAACGCCCATGCTCTTGCCAAGACCGGTCTCGGTCAGCGCTGCCGCCAGCATGCCGCCGACGATGATGATCGCCGAGATCGCATTGGTCACGCTCATCAGCGGCGTGTGCAGCGCCGGAGTGACGTTCCACACCACGTGGTAGCCGACGTAGATCGCCAGCACGAAGATGATCAGGTTGATGACGGTGGGGCTGACAGCTTCCACATTGTTCTCCTAGTTTTTCCGCAGCACTTCGCCGTTCATGCACAGCAGGCACGCGGCGACAATGTCGTCTTCCTTGTTGACGCTGAAGTTGCCTTCCTTGTCGAACACGAGCTTGAGGAAATCAAGCACGTTGCGCGCGTACAGCGCCGAGCTGTCGGTGGCCACCGTCGCCGGCAGATTGGGCTGGCCGATGATGTGCACGCCGTGTTTGGTCACCGTCTTGCCGAGTTCGGAGACCGCGCAGTTGCCGCCCTGCTCGACTGCCATGTCGAGGATCACGGAGCCGGGCTTCATGCTCCTGACCATGTCCTCGGTGACCAGCACCGGCGCCTTGCGGCCGGGGATCAGCGCGGTCGTGATCACGATGTCGGCAGCGGCGATGCGCTTGGCGACTTCGGTGGCCTGGCGCTGCATCCAGGCGGCCGGCATCGGCCGTGCATAGCCGCCAACTCCCTGAGCGATCTCGCGCTCCTCGTCGGTCTCGTACGGGACGTCGATGAACTTGGCGCCGAGCGATTCGATCTGCTCCTTCACCGCCGGGCGGACATCGCTCGCCTCAATCACCGCCCCCAGGCGCTTGGCGGTCGCAATCGCCTGCAGACCGGCCACGCCGGCGCCGAGGATCACCACGCGCGCGGCCTTCAGCGTTCCGGCGGCGGTCATCATCATGGGCATCAGGCGACCGTAAGTGCTGGCAGCGAGCAGGACCGCCTTGTAGCCGGCAATGTTGGCCTGCGACGACAGCACGTCCATGCTCTGCGCGCGCGTCGTGCGCGGTGCGGCTTCGAGCCCGAACGCCGTCAGGCCGGCCGCATTCATCGCATTGATGCCGTCGGCATTGAAGGGCTCAAGCATGCCGACCACGACAGTTCCGCGCTTCATCTGCGCAAGTTCTTCCGCGGTCGGCGTGCGCACCTTGAGAAGCATGTCGCAGCCGAACGCGTCTGCCGCCGAGCCGATGGACGCGCCAGCGGCAACATAGGCGTCGTCCGGTTGCGCGGCGGCCGTGCCCGCGCCCGCCTGCACGACGATTGAATGTTTGCCAACGATGAGTTTCTTGACAGTCTCCGCCGTTGCGGCGACACGTGTTTCGCCCGGCCGTGTTTCAGCCGGTATTCCGATGCGCATGGATATCCCCCGAGCCCTTCCCGTAGCGGCGCGCTCGCCGCGATCCCCTCAGTAGAATGGCGGGCTAGCTTACCGAAAACATCCGCATGCCGCGAATGGCATGCCTCATCCCGTGCCCCCCATCTGGAAACCCTCGGTCACCGTCGCTGCCGTCGTCGAGCGCGACGGCCTTTTTCTACTGGTCGAGGAACAGACTCGCGAGGGCGTTCGCATCAATCAGCCGGCCGGGCATCTTGATCCCGGAGAGTCATTGTTGGACGCGGCGGTGCGCGAAACGCTGGAAGAAACTGCGTCTGCGTTCACGCCGACCCATTTGCTTGGCATTTACATGTGGCGCGCTGCGGATGATGTCACGTACACGCGCTTTGCGTTCGTCGGCACGGTCGGTGAGCCGGAACCGGAGCACGCGCTCGACGAAGGCATCCTGCGTGCACTGTGGTTGTCGCCCGACGAGTTGTCCGCGCGCGCGGCCGAACATCGAAGTCCGCTCGTGATGCGCTGTATCGATGATTTCCTGCGCGGACAGAGGTTTCCGCTCGCCGCCATCTATACGCATCAGAACGTGTTGGCATCTGCATGAGCCGGGAGCGGGTCGTGGTCGGGATGTC
>Ga0209797_10000348_pt1 | contig 22765 bp, 18 predicted proteins | sample DOMMetBare3Fresh_2_FD_187472 | JGI IMG/M metagenome (GOLD analysis project Ga0209797, IMG submission 187472) | Wetland sediment microbial communities from St. Louis River estuary, USA, under dissolved organic matter induced mercury methylation -... | ecosystem: Environmental > Aquatic >... | reverse complement strand
CGTGAGCACCGCCGACCGCCCGCGCGAGGCGGAGATCCACCACAGCCACCGAGACGTCAGCGGGGGCTGGCTGAGGGCTGCCGTGTTCGGGGCCATGGACGGCCTGGTCAGCAACTTCGCGCTCATCGCCGGCGTCGTCGGTGGCGGGGTGACCCGGCAGACCGTCGTGCTCGCGGGTCTGGCCGGTCTGGGGGCCGGCGCGTTCTCGATGGCCGCCGGTGAGTACGTGTCGGTCCGCTCGCAGAACGAGCTGGCCGAGCAGGAGGTCGCCAAGGAGCGCAAGGAGCTCGCCGAGCGCCCGGACGCCGAGCTGGCGGAGCTGGCGCAGACCTACGTGGCCCGCGGCCTGGACCTGGCGCTGGCGACCGAGGTGGCCCGGCAGCTGTCCGACGACCCGGAGCGGGCGGTCAAGGAGCACGCCATGCTGGAGCTCGGGGTCGACCCCGACCAGCTGGCCAGTCCGCTCGTCGCCGCGTCCTCGTCGTTCGCCGCCTTCACGATCGGGGCGATCGTGCCGCTCGTCCCCTACCTGCTGGGCGCGCAGAGCCTGCTGCCGGCCATCGTCGTCGCGGCACTCGGACTGTTCGGCGCGGGCAGCCTCGTCGCCCGGGTCACGTCCCGCCCGTGGTGGTTCACCGGGCTGCGTCAGCTGCTCTTCGGCATGGCCGCCGCGGGCCTGACCTGGGGGATCGGCTCACTCGTCGGTGGGTCGATCGGCTGACCGAACGGGTCCGGCCCGCGTGCTAGCGTTCGTCGCGCAGGGCCAGCGTCGTCCCTCGCGCACAGTGCCATTGTCGGACGACGGGAGCGCGCTCATGACGCTCGACCTGCCCGAGCCCCAGGGCCTCTACCACCCTGCCCACGAGCACGACGCGTGCGGGGTCGCGCTGGTGGCGACCCTCACCGGCACGCCGTCGCACGCCATCGTCGAGCAGGCTCTCACCGCGCTGCGCAACCTCGAGCACCGCGGCGCCTCCGGGGCCGAGCCGGACTCCGGCGACGGCGCGGGGATCCTCATCCAGGTCCCGGACGAGTTCCTGCGCGAGGTCGTCGACTTCACGCTGCCGCCGCGCGGGTCGTACGCGGTCGGCACGGCCTTCCTGCCCGACGACGACGACCGCGCGGCGGCGGCGGCGGCCGAGGTCGAGCGGATCGCCGCCGAGGAGGGGCTCGTCGTCGTCGGATGGCGCGACCTGCCGGTCGTGCGCGACCTGGTCGGGGCGACGGCCCGCGCGGTCATGCCGCGCTTCCGCCAGCTGGTGGTCACCGCCGCCACCGGGCGGGTGGTGGGCCTCGGCCTGGAGCGGATGGCCTTCGCCCTGCGCAAGCGGGCCGAGCGCAGCGCCGAGGTCTACTTCGCCTCGCTGTCGGCGCGGACCCTGGTCTACAAGGGCATGCTGACGACTGGCCAGCTCGAGCCGTTCTTCCCCGACCTGTCCGACCGCCGGCTGGTGAGCGCGCTCGCCCTCGTGCACTCGAGGTTCTCCACCAACACGTTCCCCTCGTGGCCGCTGGCCCACCCGTACCGCTACATCGCGCACAACGGTGAGATCAACACGGTCAAGGGCAACCGGAACTGGATGCGGGCCCGGGAGTCGCTGCTCGCCAGCTCGCTGATCCCCGGCGACCTGCAGCGGCTGTTCCCCACGTGCAGCGAAGGCGCGAGCGACTCGGCGTCGTTCGACGAGGTGCTCGAGCTCGTGCACCTGGGCGGTCGCTCGCTGCCGCACGCGATGCTCATGATGATCCCCGAGGCCTGGGAGAACCACACCTCGATGGACCCGGCCCGCCGGGCCTTCTACCAGTTCCACGCGGCCCTCATGGAGCCCTGGGACGGGCCGGCCTGCGTGACCTTCACCGACGGCACGCAGATCGGCGCCGTGCTCGACCGTAACGGGCTGCGCCCCGGGCGGTTCTGGGTCACCGACGACGGCCTGGTGGTGCTGGCCAGCGAGGTGGGCGTGCTGGACATCCCGCCCGCCCGGGTCGTCCGGAAGGGCCGGCTCCAGCCCGGCCGGATGTTCCTCGTCGACACGGCCGAGGGCCGGATCATCGAGGACGAGGAGATCAAGGCGCAGCTCGCCTCCGACGCCCCGTACGACGAGTGGCTGCACGCCGGCCTCATCCACCTCGAGGACCTCCCCGAGCGCGAGCACGTGGTGCACACCCACGAGTCGGTGCTGCGCCGGCAGCAGACGTTCGGCTACACCGAGGAGGAGCTGCGGGTGCTCGTGGGGCCGATGGCCCGCAGCGGCGCCGAGGGGATCGGGTCGATGGGCACCGACACCCCTCTGGCCGTGCTGTCCACCCGGCCCCGGCTGCTGTTCGACTACTTCAGCCAGCTGTTCGCCCAGGTCACCAACCCCCCGCTCGACGCCATCCGCGAGGAGCTGGTCACCTCGCTCGGGACCCTGATCGGCCCGGAGCACAACCTGTTCGCTCCCGGCCCGGCGTCCTGCCGGCAGGTCGTGCTCGCCTTCCCGGTCATCGACAACGACGAGCTCGCCAAGATCCTGCACATCAACGCCGACGGGGACCTGCCCGGCTTCGCGGCGATGCGGGTCCGCGGGTTGTACCGCGTCGACGGCGGCGGCGCCGAGCTGGCCCGCCGACTCGACGAGATCTGTGCGGAGGTCTCCGAGGCGATCGCCGGCGGCGTGCGGTTCCTCGTGCTCTCCGACCGGGACTCCGACGACGACCACGCCCCGATCCCGTCGCTCCTGCTCACCTCGGCCGTCCACCACCACCTGGTGACCACCCGCGAGCGGGCCAAGGTGTCACTGCTCGTCGAGGCGGGCGACGTCCGCGAGGTGCACCACGTCGCCCTGCTCATCGGCTACGGCGCGGCCGCCGTCAACCCGTACCTGGCGATGGAGAGCGTCGAGGTGCTGGCCCGGCGTGGCGTGCTGCCCGACATCGCGCCGGAGAAGGCGATCCGCAACCTGATCAAAGCGCTTGGCAAGGGTGTGCTCAAGGTGATGTCGAAGATGGGCATCTCCACGGTCGCGTCGTACCGCGGTGCCCAGGTCTTCGAGGCGGTCGGGCTGGCCCAGGACCTGGTCGACCGGTACTTCACCGGCACGTCCTCCCGCCTCGGCGGGGTCGGCCTCGACGTCATCGCCGAGGAGGTGGCCCGGCGGCACGCCAACGCCTACCCGCCGACCGGTATCTCGCCCTCGCACCGGCGGCTGGAGGTCGGCGGGGAGTACCAGTGGCGGCGCGAGGGCGAGCCGCACCTGTTCGACCCGGAGACCGTCTTCCGGCTGCAGCATGCGACCCGCGCGAAGCGGTACGACGTCTTCCAGCAGTACGCGGCGAAGGTCGACGAGCAGGCCGAGCGGCTGATGACCCTGCGCGGCCTCTTCCGGTTCCGCGAGGGTGTCCGCCCGCCGGTGCCGATCGAGGAGGTCGAGCCGGTCGAGTCGATCGTGCGCCGGTTCTCCACCGGGGCGATGTCCTACGGCTCGATCAGCCAGGAGGCGCACGAGACGCTGGCCATCGCCATGAACCGGCTCGGCGCGAAGTCCAACACGGGCGAGGGCGGCGAGGACCCGGAGCGCTTCGTGCCCGATCCCAACGGCGACTCCCGGCGCTCGGCGGTGAAGCAGGTGGCCAGCGGCCGGTTCGGGGTCACCAGCGAGTACCTGGTCAACGCCGACGACCTGCAGATCAAGATGGCGCAGGGCGCCAAGCCCGGTGAGGGCGGCCAGCTGCCCGGGCACAAGGTCTACCCGTGGATCGCCCGTACCCGGCACTCCACGCCCGGCGTCGGGCTGATCTCCCCGCCGCCGCACCACGACATCTACTCCATCGAGGACCTCGCCCAGCTCATCCACGACCTGAAGAACGCCAACCCGCAGGCCCGGATCCACGTCAAGCTCGTGTCGGAGGTCGGCGTGGGCACCGTCGCCGCAGGCGTGTCCAAGGCGCACGCCGACGTGGTGCTCATCTCCGGGCACGACGGGGGAACCGGCGCATCGCCGCTGACCTCGCTCAAGCACGCGGGGACGCCCTGGGAGCTCGGGCTGGCGGAGACGCAGCAGACCCTGCTGCTCAACGGACTGCGCGATCGGATCGTCGTGCAGACCGACGGCCAGCTCAAGACGGGTCGCGACGTCGTCGTCGCCGCGCTGCTCGGTGCCGAGGAGTACGGCTTCGCGACCGCACCCCTGGTCGTCTCCGGCTGCGTGATGATGCGGGTCTGCCACCTGGACACCTGCCCGGTCGGGGTGGCCACCCAGAACCCCGAGCTGCGCGCCCGGTTCACCGGCCGCCCCGAGTTCGTCGTCACCTTCTTCGAGTACGTCGCCGAGCAGGTCCGTGAGCACCTCGCGGCGCTGGGGTTCCGCAGCCTGGACGAGGCGATCGGCCGGACCGAGCTGCTCGACGTCGCCCGGGCCGTCGACCACTGGAAGGCCTCCGGCCTGGACCTCACCCCGATCCTGCACGTGCCGGACCTCCCCGAGGGCGCCGCCCGGCGGTGCACGACTCCGCAGGACCACGGGCTGCAGAAGGCGCTGGACAACGACCTGATCGCCCTGTGCGAGGAGGCGCTGGAGTCCGGGCTGCCGGTGCGAGCGGCGTTGCCGGTGCGCAACGTCAACCGCACCGTGGGGACCATGCTCGGCTCGGAGGTCACCCGCCGTCACGGCGGCGCCGGGCTGCCCGACGACACGATCGACCTGACCCTGACCGGGTCGGCCGGGCAGTCGTTCGGCGCGTTCCTGCCGAGGGGGATCACCCTGCGGCTGGAGGGTGACGCGAACGACTACGTCGGGAAGGGGCTGTCCGGGGGCCGCCTGGTCGTGCGACCCGACCGCAGCGCCACCCTGACGGCTGAGCGGAACGTCATCGCCGGCAACGTGCTGCTGTACGGGGCGACCAGCGGGGAGCTGTTCGTCCGCGGGATCGTCGGGGAGCGGTTCTGCGTGCGCAACTCGGGGGCGACCGCCGTCGTCGAGGGCGTGGGCGACCACGCCTGCGAGTACATGACGGGCGGTCGGGCCGTCGTCCTCGGGCCGACCGGACGCAACCTGGCCGCCGGGATGTCCGGGGGGACCGCGTACGTCCTCGACCTGGACCCGGCGCGGGTCAACCGCGAGATGGTCGACCTGGTTCCGGTCGACGACGAAGGCGCGGCCTTCCTGGCCGACGTCGTCCGACGGCACGGCGAGGAGACCGGGTCGCCGGTGGCGGCCGACCTGCTCGGGGACTGGCCGGCCGCGCTGGCCCGGTTCACCGCCGTCCTGCCTCGCGACTACCAACGGGTGGTCGCGGCGCGAGCGCGGGCCGAGCGTGCGGGTCTGGACGTCGACGCGGCTGTGATGGAGGTCGTCCATGGCTGACCCGAAGGGCTTCCTCACCACGCCGCGGCAGCTGCCCGAGCGGCGGCCGGTCGACGTGCGGATCCAGGACTGGCGCGAGGTCTACGGACCGATGCCCGCCGGCGCGATCGAGGCGCAGGCCGGACGGTGCATGGACTGCGGGATCCCGTTCTGCCATGACGGCTGCCCGCTGGGCAACCTGATCCCCGAGTGGAACGACCTGTCGTGGCGCGACGACTGGCGCGGGGCGATCGAGCGGCTGCACGCGACGAACAACTTCCCCGAGTTCACCGGCCGGCTGTGTCCCGCACCGTGCGAGGCCGCCTGCGTGCTCGGCATCAACGCCGACCCGGTGACGATCAAGCAGGTGGAGGTGTCGATCGTCGACCGGGCCTGGGACGAGGGGTGGGTGACACCGCAACCGCCGGCGCGGCTGTCCGGCAAGACCGTCGCCGTCGTCGGGTCCGGACCGGCCGGGCTCGCCGCCGCCCAACAGCTCACCCGCGCGGGGCACACGGTCGCCGTGTACGAGCGGGCGGACCGGATCGGCGGGCTGCTGCGCTACGGCATCCCCGAGTTCAAGATGGAGAAGCGTCACCTCGACCGGCGACTGGCCCAGATGGAGGCCGAGGGGACCCGGTTCCGCCCCGGGATCACGGTGGGCGTCGATGTGACCGCGACCGTGCTGCGGCACCGCCATGACGCCGTCGTCCTGGCCGTCGGCGCGACGGTCGCGCGCGACCTCCCGGTGCCGGGCCGGGACCTCGCGGGCGTCCACCAGGCGATGGACTACCTGCCGCTGGCGAACCGGGTGCAGCAGGGCGACGAGCAGGCCCCGGCGATCACCGCGGAGGGCCGGCACGTGGTGATCATCGGCGGCGGGGACACCGGGGCCGACTGCCTCGGGACGGCGCACCGGCAGGGCGCCGCGTCGGTCACCCAGCTGGAGATCCTGCCCGAGCCGCCGGCCGCCCGCCCGGACAGCCAGCCGTGGCCGACCTACCCGATGGTGTTCCGGGTCTCCAGCGCCCACGAGGAGGGCGGCGAGCGGCTGTTCGCCGTCAGCACCCGCCGGTTCCTGGCCGACGGGACCGGGCGGGTGCGCGCCGTGGAGCTGGTCGACGCGCGGCTGGTCGACGGACGGCTGCACGAGGTGGCCGGCACCGAGCGGGAGCTGCCGACCGACCTCGTGCTGCTCGCGATGGGTTTCACCGGGCCCGAGCGTCCGGGGCTGCTCGAGCAGCTCGGGGTGGAGCTGGACCCGAGGGGTGCCGTCACCCGCGACGCGTCGTTCGCCACCAGCGTCCCCGGCGTGTTCGTCGCCGGTGACGCCGGTCGGGGCCAGTCGCTGATCGTCTGGGCGATCGCCGAGGGCCGGGCCTGCGCCGCGGCCGTGGACCGCTGGCTGACCGGGTCGTCGACGCTGCCCGCGCCGATCCGACCCACGGACCGTCCGCTGACCGTCGGCTGAGCCGCGGCTGACGGCTGCCTCCCGCGGCCGGCGCTACCGGCGGGTAGTCACCGGCGCCGCCTAGGCTGGCCGGCATGCGTCGAGCGAAGATCGTCTGCACCCTGGGGCCGGCCACGTCCTCCCTGGAGGGGATCCGGCGGCTCGTCGACGCCGGCATGGACGTCGCCCGGCTCAACCTCAGCCACGGCGCGTACCCGCTGCACGAGCAGACCTACCGCAACGTGCGCCAGGCGTCGGACGAGTCCGGCCGGGGGGTGGGCGTCCTGGTGGACCTGCAGGGTCCGAAGATCCGCATCGGGACGATGGCCGACGGGCCGGTGCTGCTCACGGCCGGCGCCGCGTTCACCGTGACGACCGAGCCGGTCGCCGGCACCGCGGCGATCGTGTCCACGACGTACGCCGGGCTGCCCGGTGACGTCTCGGTCGGCGACCGGCTGCTCATCGACGACGGCCGCATCTGCCTGCAGGTCGTCGCCCTGGACGGTCCGCGGGTGGTCACCGAGGTGGTCGAGGGCGGCATGCTCTCCGACCACAAGGGCATCAACCTGCCCGGGGTCGCGGTCAGCGTCCCGGCGATGTCGGACAAGGACCGCGAGGACCTGCGCTGGGCCATGCGGCTGGGCGTCGACCTGATCGCGCTGTCGTTCGTGCGCAGCGCGCGCGACGTCGACGACGTGCACGCGATCATGGCGGAGAGCGGGCTTCGCGTGCCGGTCATCGCGAAGATCGAGAAGCCTCAGGCGGTCGACAACCTCGCGGAGATCGTCGACGCGTTCGACGCGATCATGGTGGCGCGTGGCGACCTGGGGGTCGAGCTGCCCCTGGAGGAGGTCCCGCTCGTGCAGAAGCGGGCGGTCGACCTCGCCCGGGAGGCCGCCAAGCCGGTCATCGTGGCGACCCAGATGCTGGAGTCGATGGTCGGTGCGTCCCGCCCCACCCGAGCCGAGGCCTCCGACGTCGCCAACGCGGTGCTGGACGGCGCGGACGCGCTCATGCTGTCGGGGGAGACCTCGGTGGGCAGCTACCCGGTCGAGTCGGTGCACACGATGAGCCGGATCATCGAGGCGGTCGAGCGCGAGACGCTCACCGACCTGGCGCCCGGGCAGCCCCGCCCCACCACCAAGGCGGGCGCGATCTGCCTGGCCGCCGCGCGGGTCGGCGAGGCCATCGGGGCGCGGTTCCTGGTGGCGTTCACCGAGACCGGCTCGTCGGCGCGGAGCCTGGCGAAGTACCGCTCACCGATCCCGCTGCTGGCGTTCACCCCCAAGCCGGAGGTGCGCAGCCAGCTCGCCCTGTGCTGGGGGGTCGAGACGTTCCTCGTGCCGACGGTGACCCACACCGATGACATGGTGGTGCAGGTCGACTCGGCGCTGCTCGACATCGGCCGCTGCGCGCTGGGCGACGAGGTCGTCATGGTCGCCGGAGCCCCGCCCGGGATCCCCGGTTCGACGAACGCGCTGCGCGTGCACCGGATGGGCGACGCGGTGAACGCGGTCGTCCCGGCCTACGAGTGAGCGCTAGTCCAGCGGCAGGGCGCGCCGGGCCTCCGGGTTGAGCACGCCCCAGGCGATGAACTGGTCGACGATCGTGCCCGGCGTCGAGTCGTAGATGACGGCCAGGGTGCGCAGGTCGTCCTGGCGCACGGACAGCACCCGACCGTTGTAGTCGCCGCGCTGGCGCTGGATCGTGGTCACGTAGCGCGCCAGCGGTCCGGCCTTCTCGGCCGGCACGGTCGACAGCCGCTCGAGGTCGAGCACCATCCGCAGCGGCATCTCCTCGGTCGAGCCGTTGGCCGACCCCCCGGGCAGCAGCTCGGAGACCGGGACGCCGTAGAAGTCGGCCAGCTCGGCCAGCTTCTGCACGGTCACCGCGCGGTCACCGCGCTCGTACGAACCGACGACGACCGCCTTCCAGCGGCCTCGGGACTTCTCTTCCACTCCGTGCAGGGAAAGCCCCTGCTGGCTGCGGATCGCGCGCAGGCGGGTGCCCAGCGCCCTCGCATAGTCGGACGGCACGACGGCCCACCCCCCACTCGATCGGCTCGCGACAGTGGTCCCCGCCCCTGTGTCACGACCCTGCGTCACCCATGTGGTCACGTTCTGTGACGTTACGGAGCGTGATCAACCCCGTCAAGCAGGACACCGGGCAACTGGCCGAACGGATGAGGCAAGACCGGCTGGTAGCGTGAGGCGTCCGACGTCCTTTAACGACCCGCCCCGAGAGGCGGGGAAGGAGGTCCCAGGCGATGCCGCCTGCCCCCGACCGGCACCCTGCCGGCTCCGCCTCGTCCGCGGTCCACGCGGTGCTCGAGGACAGTGACATCCAGCGGGCGCTCACCCGCATCGCGCACGAGATCCTCGAACGCAACCGCGGCGCGCGCGACGTCGTCCTCATGGGCATCCCCACCCGCGGCGTCGCGCTGGCGCACCGGCTGGCCGACCGGATCGAGGCCGTCGAGGGCTCGCCCGTCCCCGTCGGGTCGCTCGACATCACCCTGCACCGCGACGACCTGCGGCTGCGACCGGCTCGGGCGCTGGCCCGCACCGAGGAGCCCGACGGCGGCGTCGACGACCGGGTCGTCGTGCTCGTCGACGACGTGCTGTTCTCGGGCCGGACGGTGCGCGCGGCGCTCGACGCCCTCGGCGAGCTGGGTCGGCCCCGCGCGGTGCAGCTGGCCGTCCTCGTCGACCGCGGGCACCGCGAGCTGCCGATTCGCGCCGACTACGTCGGCAAGAACCTGCCGACCTCCCTGCGCGAGGCCGTGCGGGTGCTGCTGGTGGAGCACGACGGCCGTGACGCGGTGCTGCTGAGCAGCGAGGAGGACCCCCGGTGACCCGCCACCTGATCTCCGCCGCCGACCTCTCGCACGAGGATGCGCTGCTCGTCCTGGACACCGCCGAGGAGCTGGCCCGGGTCGCCGACCGGCCGGTGAAGAAGCTGCCCACCCTGCGGGGGCGCACCGTGGTCAACCTGTTCTTCGAGGACTCCACCCGCACCCGGATCTCGTTCGAGGCGGCGGCCAAGCGGTTGTCCGCGGACGTCATCAACTTCTCGGCCAAGGGGTCGAGCGTGTCCAAGGGCGAGTCGCTGAAGGACACCGCGCTGACCCTGGAGGCCATGGGGGCGGACGCCGTCGTCGTCCGGCACGGCGCCAGCGGAGCCCCGCACCGGCTGGCCCACTCGGGTTGGATCAGGGGCAGCGTCGTCAACGCCGGCGACGGCACCCACGAGCACCCCACCCAGGCGCTGCTCGACGCGTTCACCATGCGCCGGCACCTGGCCGACGGCCGTGGGGACCTCGCCGGCCGCCGGGTGACCATCGTCGGCGACGTCCTGCACAGCCGGGTGGCCCGCTCGAACGTGCTGCTGCTGCACACCCTCGGTGCTGAGGTCACCCTGGTCGCCCCGCCGACCCTGCTGCCGGTCGGCGTGGAGACTTGGCCCTGCCAGGTGTCCTACGACCTGGACGCGCCGCTGCCGAAGAGCGACGCGGTGATGATGCTGCGGGTGCAGCGGGAGCGGATGAACGCCTCCTTCTTCCCCAGCTCCAACGAGTACAGCCGCCGCTACGGGCTGGACTCCGCCCGCGCCGCCGCGCTGCCCGACCACGCGATCGTCATGCATCCCGGTCCGATGAACCGGGGCATGGAGATCGCCGCGGACGTCGCCGACGGCGCCCGCTCGACGATCGTCGAGCAGGTGGCGAACGGCGTCAGCGTGCGGATGGCGGTGCTGTACCTGTTGCTCGGCGGCAGCGAGCCGGCCATCGGCGGTACCGAGCCGGCGGTCGACGCCGACGGGACGGAGCAGGCATGAGCACCTGGCTGGTGAGGGGCGCCCGGATCCTCGGCGGGCCGCCCGCGGACTTCCTGCTGCGCGACGGGCGGATCGAGCAGGTCGGCCCCGGGCTCTCCGCCGCCGGCGCCGAGGTGCTGGACGCGGACGGGCTCGTCGCGCTGCCGGGGCTGGTCGACCTGCACACCCACCTGCGCGAGCCCGGCCGTGAGGACGCCGAGACGGTGGCCACCGGGACGGCGGCCGCCGCGCTCGGGGGTTTCACCGCGGTCCACGCGATGGCCAACACCGACCCGGTCGCCGACACCGCCGGCGTGGTCGAGCAGGTGTTCCGGCTGGGTCGGGCGGCGGGGCACGCCGACGTCCAGCCGGTCGGCGCGGTCACCCTCGAGCTGGAGGGCCGGCAGCTGGCCGAGCTCGGGGCGATGGCCGACTCGGCCGCCCGGGTGCGGGTGTTCTCCGACGACGGGCGCTGCGTCTCCGACGCGGTGCTCATGCGCCGGGCGCTGGAGTACGTCAAGGCGTTCGACGGCGTCATCGCCCAGCACGCCCAGGAGCCCCGGCTGACCGAGGACGCCCAGATGAACGAGGGCGTGCTCTCCGGCGTCCTGGGCCTGCGCGGCTGGCCGGCCGTCGCCGAGGAGGCGATCATCGCGCGGGACGTCCTGCTCGCCCAGCACGTCGGCTCCCGGCTGCACGTGTGCCACGTGTCCACGGCCGGCTCGGTCGAGCTGATCCGCTGGGCAAAGGCCCGCGGCGTCGACGTCACCGCGGAGGTCACGCCGCACCACCTGCTGCTCACCGACCAGCTGGCCACCACCTACGACCCGGTCTTCAAGGTCAACCCGCCGCTGCGCGGAGCCGACGACGTGGCTGCGCTGCGGGCGGCGCTCGCCGACGGCACGATCGACGTGGTGGCCACCGACCACGCGCCGCACCCGGTCGAGGACAAGGACTGCGAGTGGGCCGCCGCGGCCTTCGGGATGCTCGGTCTGGAGACCGCACTCGGTGTCGTCGCCGAGGCGATGGTCGAGACCGGGCTGCTCGACTGGGCGGGCGTCGCCGACCGGATGGCTGCCGCCCCGGCCCGGATCGGCCGGCTGGCCGACCACGGCCGGCCGTTGGGTGTGGGCGAGCCGGCCAGCCTGACGCTCGTCGACCCCGCCGCTCGGCGCGTCGTCGACGCCACGGCCCTGGCCTCGAAGAGCCGCAACACGCCCTACGCCGGTCGCGAGCTGCCCACCCGGGTGGTCGCCACGTTCCTGCGGGGGCGCCCCACGGTGCTCGACGGGAAGCTGGCGTGACAGCGCCGTCGCTGCTCCAGGCGGCCGAGCCGGCCAGTCGGGCCGTGACCTCGTGGCCGGAGCGGGTCGGCCTCACGGTCGGCGTGCTGGCCGTCCTCGCGCTGGCCTTCCGGGGCATGCGCCGCGGGTGGCTGCGGCGGGCCCGCCGGTTCGCCGACCTGCCGGCCCCCCCACCGCTGGTGGGGCCGCCCGGCGAGCTGCTGGCGGGACCGTTCGACGGACGCTTCCTCGGCACCACCGTCGCCGGTGACTGGCTCGACCGGGTGGTCGCCCACGGGTTGGGGACGCCGAGCAGCTGCCGGGTGGCGGTGCGCGGCGACGGGGTGTCGGTCGAGCGCGGGGGCGCCCCGGGCCTTCTCGTGCCGCTCGCCGACCTGGTCGGTGCGCGGCTGGACAAGGGGCTGGCCGGGCGGGTCTACGAGGACGGCGGGGTCGTGGTGGTCACCTGGGTGCTCGGCGGACGCGAGCTGGACACCGGCCTGCGGCTGGCCGGGCCGGACGACGGGCCGGAGCTGGTCGACGCGGTCGGGCGGCTGCTCGTGCCCAGCGCGGGAGGCCCCGCGTGAGCGCCCGCCCGGCGGCGGTGCTGGTGCTCGAGGACGGCCGCACGTTCCGCGGCGAGGCCTACGGCGCGGAGGGTGAGACCTTCGGCGAGGCCGTCTTCTGCACGGCCATGACCGGCTACCAGGAGACGCTGACCGACCCGTCCTACCACCGCCAGGTCGTCGTCATGACCGCGCCGCACGTGGGCAACACCGGCGTCAACGACGAGGATCCGGAGTCCGACCGGATCTGGGTGGCGGGCTACGTCGTCCGCGACCCGTCGCCGGTGGCGTCCTCCTGGCGGGCCCGCCGCAGCCTGGACGACGAGCTGGCCGGCCAGGGCGTGGTCGGGATCAGCGGCATCGACACCCGCGCGCTGACCCGGCACCTGCGCGACCGGGGGGCGATGCGGGTCGGCGTCTCGTCGGTCGAGGCCGACGCCCGGGCGCTGCACGAGCGGGTGCTGCTCAGCCCGGCCATGGCGGGCGCCGACCTGACCGCCGAGGTCTCCACGGCCAGCCGCTACGTGGTCCCGGCGGTGGGGGCGAAGCGGTTCACCGTGGCCGCCCTCGACCTCGGCATCAAGGCGATGACGCCCCGGCTGCTGGCCGAGCGCGGCGTCGAGGTGCACGTCCTGCCCGCGGCGACGACGGCCGACGAGCTGCTGGGGCTCGACGTCGACGGGCTGTTCCTGTCCAACGGCCCCGGTGACCCGGCGACCGCCGACGCCGCGGTCGAGCTCACCCGGGCGGCGCTCACCGCCCGGCTGCCGGTGTTCGGGATCTGCTTCGGCAACCAGGTGCTCGGTCGGGCGCTGGGCTTCGGCACGTACAAGCTGAGGTTCGGCCACCGCGGCACGAACCAGCCGGTCCAGGATCGGGTCACCGGGCGGGTCGAGATCAGCGCCCACAACCACGGGTTCGCCGTCCAGGCCCCCGTCGACGTCGTCTCCGACTCGCCGTTCGGCCGGGTCGAGGTGAGCCACGTCTGCCTCAACGACGGTGTCGTCGAGGGGCTGCGCTGCCTGGACGCGCCGGCGTTCTCGGTGCAGTACCACCCGGAGGCGGCGGCCGGCCCGCACGACTCCGCCTACCTGTTCGACCGGTTCGTCGCGCTGATCGAGGGGGCCCGCTGATGCCGCGGCGTGACGACATCGCCAGCGTGCTGGTCATCGGGTCGGGGCCGATCGTCATCGGCCAGGCGTGCGAGTTCGACTACTCCGGCACCCAGGCCTGCCGCGTCCTGCGCGCCGAGGGGCTGCGGGTGGTCCTGGTCAACAGCAACCCGGCGACGATCATGACCGACCCGGAGTTCGCGGACGCGACGTACGTCGAGCCGATCACGCCGGAGATCGTCACCCGGATCATCGAGCGCGAGCGGCCGGACGCGCTGCTCGCCACCCTGGGCGGGCAGACGGCGCTGAACGTCGCGGTCGCGCTGCACGAGGCCGGCGTGCTGGACGAGTACGGCGTCGAGCTCATCGGCGCGGACATCGACGCCATCCAGCGGGGCGAGGACCGCCAGCGGTTCAAGGAGATCGTGGCCTCGATCGGCGCCGAGAGCGCCCGCTCGGTCATCTGTCACACCATGGCGGACTGCCTGGATGCGGTCGGGCAGCTCGGCTACCCGGTCGTCGTCCGGCCGTCGTTCACCATGGGCGGCGCCGGCTCCGGCTTCGCCCACGACGAGGCGGACCTCCGGCGGATCGCCGGGGCGGGGCTGCAGGCCAGCCCTACGACCGAGGTGCTGCTCGAGGAGTCGATCCTCGGCTGGAAGGAGTACGAGCTCGAGCTGATGCGTGACCGCAACGACAACGTGGTCGTGGTCTGCTCGATCGAGAACGTCGACCCGATGGGCGTGCACACCGGGGACTCGGTGACGGTCGCCCCCGCGCTCACCCTCACCGACCGCGAGTACCAGCGGATGCGCGACGTCGCGATCCAGGTGATCCGCGCCGTCGGCGTCGACACCGGCGGCTGCAACATCCAGTTCGCGGTGAACCCCCAGGACGGGCGGCTCATCGTCATCGAGATGAACCCGCGGGTCTCCCGGTCTTCCGCCCTGGCGTCGAAGGCCACCGGATTCCCGATCGCCAAGATCGCCGCGCGGCTGGCCATCGGCTACACCCTCGACGAGATCCCGAACGACATCACCGGGGTCACCCCAGCGTCGTTCGAGCCGACCCTGGACTACGTCGTGGTCAAGGTTCCGCGGTTCGCGTTCGAGAAGTTCCCGCAGGCCGACCCGGCGCTCACGACGACGATGAAGAGCGTCGGGGAGGCGATGGCGCTCGGCCGGTCCTTCCCGGAGGCGTTGCAGAAGGCGCTGCGGTCCCTGGAGCGCCCGGAGGCGGTGCTGCACTGGCGCGGCCCGCCGGGGGACCGCGCGGCGCTCGTCGAGCAGGCCGGCCTGCCGCGCGACGGCCGGCTGACGGTCGTCCAGCAGGCGCTGCGCGCCGGCGCGACCGTGGCCGAGCTGCACGAGGCCAGTGGCATCGACCCGTGGTTCCTCGAGCAGCTGGTCGGCATCAACGCCCTCGCCGACGAGGTGCGCGAGGCCAGGGAGCTCACCGGTGCGCTGCTGCGCCGGGCGAAGCGCTCCGGCTTCTCCGACCGGCAGGTGGGGGAGCTGCGCGGGCTGGGCGAGGACGTCGTCCGTGGGGTGCGGCACGCGCTCGGGATCCGGCCGGTGTTCAAGACGGTGGACACCTGCGCCGCCGAGTTCGAGGCCCACACGCCCTACCACTACTCGACCTACGACGAGGAGACGGAGGTCAGGCCGCGGGAGCGACCGGCCGTGCTGATCCTCGGCAGCGGCCCGAACCGGATCGGCCAGGGCATCGAGTTCGACTACTCGTGCGTGCACGCAGCACTCACCCTGCGCGAGGCCGGGTACGAGACCGTGATGGTCAACTGCAACCCGGAGACCGTCTCGACCGACTACGACACCAGCGACCGGCTGTACTTCGAGCCGCTCACCCTGGAAGACGTCCTGGAGGTCTACCACGCCGAGCTGGCGGCGGGACCGGTCGCCGGCGTCGTGGTCCAGCTCGGCGGCCAGACCCCGCTCGGCCTGGCCCAGCCGCTGAAGGACGCGGGCGTCCCCGTCGTCGGCACCACGCCCGAGGCGATCCACCTGGCCGAGGAGCGCGGGGCGTTCGGCCGGGTGCTGGCGGCGGCCGGCCTGCCCGCACCGCGCTACGGCATGGCCTCGACCTATCCCGAGGCGCGGGCCATCGCCGCCGAGATCGGCTACCCGGTGCTCGTGCGGCCGTCGTACGTGCTCGGCGGCCGTGGCATGGAGATCGTCTACGACGACGCCGTCCTCGAGGGGTACATCGAGCGGGCCACCCAGATCAGCCCCGAGCACCCGGTGCTCGTCGACCGGTTCCTCGACGACGCGGTCGAGATCGACGTGGACGCGCTGTTCGACGGGGACGAGCTGTACCTCGGTGGAGTCATGGAGCACATCGAGGAGGCCGGCATCCACTCCGGTGACTCGGCCTGCGTGCTGCCGCCGATCACGCTGGGCCGGGCCGAGATCGACCGGATCCGCCGCTCCACCGAGGCCATCGCCCGCGGTGTGGGGGTGCGCGGCCTGCTCAACGTCCAGTACGCGCTGGTGGCCGACGTGCTGTACGTGCTCGAGGCCAACCCCCGGGCGTCGCGCACGGTGCCGTTCGTGTCCAAGGCGACGGCGGTCCCGCTGGCCAAGGCCGCCGCGCGGGTCATGATGGGCGAGTCCATCGCCGCGCTGCGCGCCTCGGGGCTGCTGCCGGCCTCCGGCGACGGCGGCACGCTGCCGCTGGACGCGCCGATCGCGGTGAAGGAGGCGGTCCTGCCGTTCGGCCGCTTCCACGGCGTCGACACGGTGCTCGGGCCGGAGATGCGCTCGACCGGCGAGGTGATGGGCATCGACGCGCTGTTCGGGACGGCGTTCGCCAAGTCCCAGCTCGCCGCCTACAGCGGAGGGCTGCCCACCAAGGGGCGGGCCTTCGTCACGGTGGCGAACCGCGACAAGCGCTCGATGGTGTTCCCGGTCAAGCGGCTGGCCGACCTCGGGTTCGAGATCCTGGCCACCGAGGGCACCGCCGAGGTCCTCCAGCGCAGCGGGGTCCCGGCGAGCGTCGTCCGCAAGCACTTCCAGGCCGACGACGGCACGCTGGACGCCGTGCAGCGGATCCTGGCCGGCGAGATCGACCTCATCGTCAACACCCCGTACGGCGTGGGTGCGCGCCTCGACGGCTACGAGATCCGCACCGCCGCGGTGACCCGAGGGGTGCCCTGCATCACGACCGTCCAGGGCCTCGGCGCGGCCGTCCAGGGCATCGAGGCGGTGGCCCGAGGGGAGATCGGCGTGCGCTCCCTGCAGGAGTACGGTCGGGCCCTGCGAGCGAGCCGAGGAGGATCCTGATGCCGGTGCAGGTGCGCGGCGAGGTGCTGTCGACCCGGCGGGTCGGCGACTACCACGCGCTCACCCTGGTCGCGCCCGGCATCGCCGACGGCACCCGGCCGGGGCACTTCGTGGCGCTGGCCGTCGGCGGCGACGACTCCTCGATGCTGCTGCGCCGGGCGTTCTCGATCTACCGGGTGCAGGAGCGCGGGGTGTACGGCGGGACGGTCGAGATCGTGTTCGCCGTGCACGGCCGCGGGACGGCCTGGCTGGCGCGCCGTCGCCCGCACGACCCGATCGACGTGGTGGGCCCGCTCGGTCGTCCGTTCGCGCTGCCCAAGGAGCCGGTGACCGCCACCCTGGTCGGCGGCGGGTACGGCTCCGCGCCGCTGTTCTCCCTCGCCGAGCAGCTGCGCCGGCGGGGGTGCCGGGTCGACTTCGTGCTCGGCGCGGCCACCGAGGCCCGGCTGTTCGGCGCGCTGGAGGCCAAGCGGATGTCCACCCAGGTGGCCATCACGACCGAGGACGGCTCGCTGGGGGAGCGCGGGCTGGTGACCGACGTGCTGCCGCAGATGGTCGAGCGGTCCGGGTCGGACGTCGTCTACGCCTGCGGCCCGATGGGCATGCTGAAGGCGGTCAGCGAGATCGCCACGGCCTACGGGGCGCACAGCCAGTGCGCCGTCGAGGAGGCGATGGCCTGCGGGATCGGGGTCTGCATGACCTGCGTCCTGCCGGTCGTCGGCGACGACGGGACCACCCGGATGGTCCGCTCCTGCGTCGACGGGCCGGTGTTCAACGGCGAGCGGGTGCGCTGGGACGACGTCGGCACGATCCCGACCGGCACCGTCGGAGCCCCCGCATGACCCGGATGCGGATCACCACGGATCGCCCGGGCGAGACGCCCCTGCCCGAGGTGGACATGGCCACCCGGCTGGCCGGGCTCGACCTCCCGTCGCCGGTGCTCACCGCCTCCGGCTGCGCCGCGGCCGGCCGCGAGCTCGACCAGTTCTTCGACATCACCGAGATCGGCGCGGTGGTCACCAAGTCGATCATGCTGCGGCCGCGGTCCGGCCGGCCGACCCCGCGGATGGCCGAGACGCCGAGCGGCATGCTCAACTCGATCGGGCTGCAGGGCCCGGGCATCGACGAGTTCCTCGAGCGTGACCTGGCCTGGCTGCGGGGTCGCGGGGCGCGCACCGTGGTGTCCATCGCGGGCGGCACCGTCGACGAGTACACCAAGCTGGCCCAGCGGCTGCGGCACGCCGACGGGGTCGCCGCGGTGGAGGTGAACATCTCCTGCCCCAACGTCGAGGACCGCGGCGAGGTCTTCGCCTGCGACCGAGACGCGGCCGCCCAGGTGGTGTCGGCCGTCCGCCGGGCCACCGCCCCGGGGGTGCCGGTGCTGGCCAAGCTCTCGCCGGACGTCACCGACATCGTCTCGATCGCGGAGTCGGTGGTCGGCGCCGGCGCCGACGGGCTCTCCATGATCAACACCTTGCTGGGGATGGTCATCGACACCGACACCCTGCGACCGGCGCTGGCGGGGACCACCGGCGGGCTGTCCGGCCCGGCGATCCGACCGGTCGCCGTCCGGGCGGTCTGGCAGGTGCACGCCGCGCTGCCGGACGTGCCGATCCTCGGGATGGGCGGGATCCGCACCGGACTGGACGCGCTGGAGTTCGTGCTCGCCGGGGCGAGCGCGGTCTCGGTGGGCACCGTGGTGTTCAACGACCCTCGCGCGCCGCTTCGGGTGGCCCACGAGCTGCAGCGCGCGCTCGGCGAGCGCGGGTTCGTCCGGTTCGCCGACGCCGTCGGGCACGCCCACCGCGCGCTGGCCGAGCACCAGACCACCGCCGATCCGCGCGAGGCGCCCGAGCCAGCGATCACGCCGGCCGGCGGCCGGCCGTGAGCGGCCGCGCACCGGTCGCGGTCGCGCTTGACACCGCCGCGGCCGAGACCGCCGTCGCCTGGGCGGCCGCCGTCGGCCCGCACGTCTCGACCGTGAAGGTGGGGCTCGAGCTCTACCTGAGGCACGGGGCGTCGGTCGTCCATCAGGTCCGGGCCGCCAGCGGGGGACGGGCGCTGTTCCTCGACCTCAAGCTGCACGACATCCCCGCCACGGTGGCCGGGGCTGCGGCGTCGGTGGCCCACCTGGAGCCGGACTTCCTGACCGTGCACGCCAGCGGCGGCTCGGCCATGGTGCGCGCCGCCGCCGACGCGCTGCCCGGCTGCCGGGTGGCCGCCGTGACGGTGCTCACCTCCCTCACCGACGCCGACCTCGCCGCGGTCGGGCTGGCCGGCCCGTCGCTGGACGCCGCCCGGCGGCTGGCCGTGCTCGCCGTGGACGCCGGGGCCCGGGCGCTGGTCTGCTCCCCGCGCGAGGTCGCGGCCGTGCGCGCCGTCGTCGGCCCCGACGTCACCCTGATCACCCCAGGGGTGCGGCCGGTCGGCACCGCGAGCGACGACCAGGCTCGGGTGGCCACCCCCGAGCAGGCGCTGGCCGACGGCGCCGACCTGCTCGTCGTCGGCCGGCCGATCACCGCGGCCGACGACCCCGCCGAGGCGGCCCGGGTGCTGGCCGCCTCGCTGGCTGGCCCCTGACCGACGCACCGGCGTAGCGTCGCGGGATGACGACGAACCCGGCCGGCCCGACCGATCTGGTCCGCACGAGGCTGACCCTGCACCGCCTCGCCGAGCACGTGGTGAGCCCCGCCCGCCGGGCCGTCACCGGCCGGATCGGCCTGGTGCCCGCCCCCGGCGGGTTCGCGACGCCGCCGTTCGGCGACGACGGGCGGGTGGTCGGCGTCGACGGCCTCGAGCTGGTCGTCCGTGACGCCACCGGCGAGCAGCGGGCGCCGCTGACGACCCTGCGCGCGGCCGCCCGCCTGGCCGGCGTCCCGGACGACGTGCCGGACGCCGACGCCCCGCTGGAGCTCGACCCCGCCGCGGTGGCCGAGCTGGCCCGGTGGTGGCAGCTCGGCTTCGACGCCATCGCCGCGCTCCTGGCCGAGATCCCCGGCGGCGACGCCGTCGAGGTCTGGATCTGGCCGGAGCACTTCGACGTCGGCACCGCGGTCGACCGGGTCAACTACGGCGCCTCACCGGGCGACGACACGATCCCGCAGCCGTACCTCTACGTCGGCCCCTGGGACGGCCCGCCGTCCGGCGACCCGTTCTGGAACGCACCCTTCGGCGCGGCCCGGACGGCCGAGCAGATCTCAGGGGTCGCGCACGCGCTGCAGTTCCTGCGCGAGGGACGCCGGCGGGCCGAGACGTTGCCCCCGGCGGACCCGACTCGCTAGGTTCCGGGGCGTCCCGCACCCGACCTGGCCGAGGTGACCCGTCGTGGCACTGCCCCCGTTGACGCCCGAACAGAGGGCCGCGGCCCTGGCGAAGGCCGCCCTCGCCCGCCGCGAGCGGGCCGAGGTCAAGAACCGGCTCAAGCACGCGGGGGCGTCCCTCGCCGACGTGCTGCGGCAGGGGCACACCAACGCGGCGATCGGCAAGATGCGGGTCTCCGCCCTGCTGGAGGCGATGCCGGGGGTGGGCAAGGTGCGGGCCCGGCAGATCATGGCCGAGATCGGCATCTCCGAGACCCGGCGGGTCCGGGGACTCGGCGCCCAGCAGGTCGCGATGCTGGAGCGCGAGTTCGGCGGTGCCTGACGCGGGACCGCCCCGGCTGACCGTGCTGTCCGGCCCGTCGGGCGTGGGCAAGTCCACCGTGGTCCGGGAGATCCGGGCCAGGCACCCTCGGCTGTGGCTGTCGGTCTCGGCGACGACCCGGCACCCGCGCCCGGGCGAGGTCGACGGCGTCCACTACCGATTCGTCGACGACGTCGAGTTCGACCGGCTGGTCGCCGACGGCGAGCTGCTCGAGTGGGCGACGTTCGCCGGCCACCGGTACGGCACGCCCACCGCGGGCGTGCTCGAGCACCTGGCCGCGGGGGTGCCGGTGCTGCTGGAGATCGACGTCCAGGGGGCCCGGCAGGTGCGCACCCGGATGCCCGAGGCGTTGTTCGTGTTCCTGGCGCCGCCGAGCTGGGACGAGCTGGTGCGCCGGCTGACCGGGCGGGGCACCGAGCCGCCGGACGTGGTCGAGCAGCGGCTGCAGGCGGCCCGGTCCGAGCTGGCCGCCGAGGCGGACTTCGACGTGACGATCGTCAACACGACGGTCCGGCAGGTCGTCGACCGCCTGCTAACCTTGATGGGCTGCGCGGACCAGGTCGCAGCCGACTAGGCCAACCGCCACCCCGAGCCGACCGAAGGGCCCCCCTTGTCCGGCACTGCTGCTGCTCCCGAGGGCATCACCAACCCGCCCATCGACGAGCTCCTCAAGGCCACCGACTCCAAGTACAGCCTCGTCCTCTACGCCGCCAAGCGCGCGCGCCAGATCAACGCGTACTACTCCCAGCTCGGCGAGGGCCTGCTCGAGTACGTCGGACCGCTGGTCGAGACGCACGTGCAGGAGAAGCCGCTGTCCATCGCGCTGCGCGAGATCAACGCCGGCCTGCTGACCGCCGAACCGGTCGACGAGTAGACCCGGCACGGGGCACCGGCATGACCCGCCCGACCAGGGTCGCCAGGGTCGTCCTTGGCGTCAGCGGCGGGATCGCCGCCTACAAGGCGTGCGAGCTGCTGCGCCAGCTCACCGAGTCCGGGCACGACGTGCAGGTCGTCGCCACGCCGGCGGCCCTGCGCTTCGTCGGCGCGGCCACCTGGGCCGCCCTGTCCGGGCACCCGGTCGGCACCGACCTCTGGGACGACGTCCACGAGGTGCCGCACGTGCGGATCGGCCAGGACGCCGACCTGGTCGTCGTCGCCCCGGCCACCGCCGACCTGCTGGCCCGCGCGGCGCACGGCCTGGCCGACGACCTGCTCACCGCCACCCTGCTCACCGCGCGCTGCCCGGTCGTGCTGGCCCCCGCGATGCACACCGAGATGTGGGAGCACCCGGCGACCCGCGCCAACGTGGCCACCCTGCGCAGCCGCGGCGTGCACGTCATCGAGCCCGCCGTCGGCCGGCTCACCGGCGCGGACTCCGGGGCCGGGCGGCTGCCCGAGCCCGAGCAGATCGCGGCGCTCTGCCGGCAGGTCCTCGGTGGGGCCGCGCGGGGGCGCGACCTCGGTGGACGCCGGGTCGTCGTCAGCGCGGGCGGCACCCGCGAGCCGCTCGACCCGGTGCGCTTCCTGGGCAACCGCTCGTCCGGCCGGCAGGGGTACGCGCTGGCCGCCACCGCCCTCGCGCGGGGGGCGGAGGTCACCCTGGTCGCCGCCAACGTCGCGCTGCCCGACCCACCGGGGGCCGAGGTCGTGCGGGTCACCACGGCCGAGGAGATGCGCCGGGCGGTGCTGGTCGCCGCGGCCGCTGCGGACGCCGTGGTGATGGCGGCGGCGGTGGCCGACTTCCGGCCGGCCGCCACCAGCCCGACCAAGATCAAGAAGACCGAGGCCGACCCGGAGCCGATCGTGCTCGCCCGCACCCCCGACATCCTGGCCGAGCTGTCCGCGGCGCGCGCCCGGCCCGGGCAGGTCGTGGTCGGGTTCGCCGCCGAGACCGACGACGTCCTCGCGCACGGCGCGGCCAAGCTGGCCCGCAAGGGCTGCGACCTGCTGGTCGTCAACCGGGTCGGGGCCGACGCCGGGTTCGAGTCGACCGACAACGAGGCCGTGGTGCTGGGCGCCGACGGCAGCCGCACCGACGTGGCCCTGGGGCCCAAGGAGGCGCTCGCCGACGTGGTCTGGGACCTCGTCGTCAAGCGACTGTCCTGACCCGGGCGGTTAGACTGCGCCGACGCCGCCGGCCGCAGGTTCCTCTGCGCCGGCGCGAACCACTCGATGCGCGAGGTGGCCAGGGTGCTCGCCGATCACCTCGGCCCCAAGGGTTACAAGGTGCCTACCGGCAAGCTTCCCGGGGTCATGTTGCGCCTCGTCGCCCT
>Ga0209797_10000347_pt1 | contig 22797 bp, 17 predicted proteins | sample DOMMetBare3Fresh_2_FD_187472 | JGI IMG/M metagenome (GOLD analysis project Ga0209797, IMG submission 187472) | Wetland sediment microbial communities from St. Louis River estuary, USA, under dissolved organic matter induced mercury methylation -... | ecosystem: Environmental > Aquatic >... | reverse complement strand
GCCGCCATCGCGGCCATGCGCGCGCTCGTGACCGGTGATGAGCAGCAGGCACAGGACGCTCGAGAGCGCGCCGCGCAGGCCATTGCGCGGGCGGAGAACATTCCGGTCGAGGAGGCTCGCACTCAGGTTCAGCAATACGAGCAGCAGTATCGGCAAGCGGTCGATCAGGCGAAGCAGCAAGCGAGGCAGGCCGCCGATACAGCGGCCAAGACCGTCTCGCGCGGCGCGCTGTTCGGCGCGATCAGTCTTATCCTGGGCGCGGTCGCGGGCTGGTTCGGCGGCCGGATGGGAGCCGTCGACCCCACGCTCACAGCGCGCAGGCTCAACACGGTGCGCGACGCGCCGCCGCTTCAGAGCGGCCTGCCGCCGCAGCCCGGTCGAAGCACGACGTCCGATCCTGTCGGCCGCCGCGGCACGACGACCGAAGGATTGCCCCGCCGCTAGGCAAGGGTGGCGTCAGAATGATCGCGGAACGAGTTCGGTCGACGTCCAATAACGTCGATCGAACTTCTCGTGACTTCGAAGAGTAGTAGAGGTGCTAGTGCCCCTTTGTTTCTGAAGTTCGTGTCAGAGTGTGCTGAGATGTTTCACGAGCTTCGGAACCGGGGCACTAGCCCAGGCGCGGACGCGGCGGGAACTTGGCGACGATCTCGATCTCCTGTCCCTCACGCCGGATGCTCAACGGCAGCCAGGTGCCGGGCGCCTGCCGGCCGACGACGTCGACGAGGTCGTCGGGGCTGCGCATCTCGACGCCGGCCGCCCGCAGCACGTGATCGCCGGCCTTCAGGCCGGCCGTTTCGGCGACGCTGCTGCCCACTACGCGGTTGATGCGCGGCGCGCCCTCGCCCTGCACCAGCTCGACGCCGAGCCGCGGCCGCTCCACCGTTGGCGCCTCGTCGCCGCCCGGCGGCAGCGTGAACAGCGCGTCCGCAAAGGATTTGCCCACGCGCGTGCATGCGCTGTCGATCGAGACCGGAATGAGCGAGGTCACGCCGGTCACGCCGAGATCCTTCAACTGATGCGGGGCGCCGTAGCCGAACGCGACGTGACCGCTGCCGAGCACGCCCACCACGGTGGCGTTGGGGAACTTGCGCCTGGCGTCGGCGAGCGCCTGCGCGAAGGCGCGGTCCCAGGTCAGTTGCGCCTCGACGAAGCGCTTGAACTCCGGCTGCTTCATCACCTCCGCGAGCGCGGCGTCGTCGGGCTCGGGCGGAGGCGATTGCGAATCGCCGCCGCCAGGCGGCATCGTCCGCTTCATGGCCTGAACGCCGGCAAGCTCGCGCAGATAGCCCTCGCTCGCGGGTGCCGGATCGGTGAGCCCTTCGCGCGCCTCCGGCGGCACTGCCGCCCAGCCCTCGCGGCCGACGCGCGACACCAGACTGCGCTCGACATTGAGCGCGACCATCGGAATGCGGTTGAGGCGGGCGAACTGAAACAGCGGCATATAGAGGGCAGAGTCGTAGCCCCACACGCGACGCCACTCCACAGCATTCAGGAATGCCTCGGCGGTGAGCTTGCCGGCGACCCAGTCGTCGAGCACGCCCTGCAAGCGGCGCGGAAACGACTCGAAGCCGATCACCATATTGTCGGTGCGGCCGCGCAGCGCCGCGACCATTTGCATCTGCCAGAAGTGATGATCGGGGCTGGTGTGGGATTCCCCGAGCAGCACCACGGCGCCCTTGGCGGCAAGATCGCGCGCGAGCTCCTTGCCGTCGAGCACGTTGCCGGATGTGCCATCGATGAAGCTGCCATAGGTGGAACATGCGGCCGTTTGCGCCCACGACGGGGCGGCGCCGAGGCCCGCCAGCACCAGCGCGGCGAAGCATGCCAGGCCTTGTGAGCGCGCTCTGGCAACGGACCCAATGCTCGCGGCGATCGACTGCTCTTGACGCTCGCAAACGTGCCTGACGCTCATCTCGTCACACTCCTGCTGTTGCGGGCGGCATTCGTGACGCTGCCTGCGCGGGCTTCCTGGCAGAGCAGCATACTCCAAATCATCTGTCTTGAGGGTGGTGAGCCGACCCTACCACGCCTGTCCAGAACGGGCCGGACCCTGCAACCAGCCGGTTGATTTCGTGGGCTTTTCTTGCTTCGGCTCGTTTTCACGCGTTCAGCTCAACGGCTTGTCCAGCATTCCGTCGAGCGGCGGGTCGTCATCGAGCGCCGCATGATGGTCTGCGGAAATTGGGGTGGAGTGCACCATTTTCTGCATCCGGGCGACCCGTCACTGATACGACGGATCGCGATAGACCTCCTTGCCGCCCACGTAAGTCGCCAGCGCCTTCATGGTCGGGATATTGCGCTCAGCGACCGAAAGAATGTCATCGGAGAGCACCACGAAGTCGGCGAGCTTGCCGGCTTCGATCGAGCCTTTGATATCGGCCTCGCCGGTGAGCTTCGCGTAGTTGATGGTGATCATGCGCAGGAGATCGACGCGCGAGGTCACGCGCTCGTTCTCGCCATAGACTCCGTCCGTGATCGTGTCGCGGGTGAGGAAGTGATAGAACTGCCAGAATGGATTGACCGGCACCACCGGCGAGTCGGTGCCGCCCACCACCAGAAAGCCCTGCTCCAGATAGGTCTTCACCGGCGTGATCTGGCTCGCCCGCTCGGCACCGAGATATTTCTTTAGCGACGGCGCCGCGAGATAGAGATGATTCTGCACCGACAGCGCGACATCGAGCTTCTTCAGTCGCGCGATCTGATCAGGGCGTGACACGAACAGGTGCTCGATCGCCCAGCGCCGTCCCGCGATCGAGCGCTCGGCGTTCGCCGCCTCGTAGCCGCTGAGCACGACGTCAAGCGCCGCGTCGCCGACCGCATGCGTGGTGACGCGCCAGCCGTCCTGGTTGAGCATCTTGGCGATCGCGGTGAAGTCCGCCGCCGGGACGGTGTTGATCCCGTAGTAGGTGCCGCCGCGGCCCATGGCCCCGACGAACGGCTGCGTCATGAAGCCGCCCTCGAAACCGCCGTCGACGCCGAGCTTGACGCCGCCGATGCGCACCCATTCGTCGCCTTCGTCCTGCTTGAGCGGCGAGCGCGCCAGGATCTCGCGCAGCGGCGCGATGTCGCGCACGCGGGTGCCGGCACGCGCCGCGGGCAGGTAGATGTTGAAGCGCAGCGTGAGCAGGCTGCGCTTGCGCGCCTCGAGGACGAGATCGAGCGTCTGGAAGAACTCGCCGAGGCGGAAGTTGCCCGGCACGCGCACACTGGTGATGCCGTAGGCGTTGAGCGTGCGCTGGGTGGCGAGCACGTTGTCGATCGTGGGCGCGCGCGCCGACGGCAACGAGACGAGGCTTCTGGCGTTGTCGACGAGCTCCCCGTTGAGCTCACCGTCGGCCTCCCGGCCGATCTCGCCGCCCGCCGGCGACTGCGTCTGCTTGGTGATGCCCCATTTCGCGAGCGCCGCCGAGTTCAGCACATATTCGTGGCCGCCGCGCACCAGCACCACGGGATTGACCGGCGCGTACTGATCGAGCTCCCGCGCGGTCGGCAGGCGCTTCTCCTTGAGCTGCGCCTCGTGCCAGTCGCTGTTGCTCACGATCACCGCGCCCGGCTGCGCGTCCTTGGCGGCGCGCCCGACCACCGCGAACAGCTCGTCAAGCGAACGCGCGTCGGCGAGGTCGATGCCGGGGCCGCCGCTCACGCCATGCAGATGCCCGTCGGAGAGGCCGGGCGCCACGAAGCGTCCGCCGAGATCGACGACCTTGGTGGCGGGGCCGGCGTGGCCGCGCATCGCAGCCGACGATCCAGCCGCGATGAAGCGCCCGTCCTTGATGGCGAAGCCTTCGACCACGGAAGAGCGCCCGTCGGCGGTGAACACCTTGCCGTTGAGGACCACCAGGTCGGCGGTCTGCGCGGAGGCCGCGGATACAAGTGTGATTGCAACCGCGGCGCTGGTCAGAAATGCAAAGGGCCCGCGGACCCGAGAGAACCGAGACATGCGAGGTTACTCCGTCGAACGCAACATCACCCGAGCGCAAGCATAAGGGCGCCCCGCCGCGGAGCCAATCCCGCGAAGCATGATGAGGGCCAACCCAGGCCCTCATCAGTCCCTTGCCGATCGATGCTGGTATGTATGCAACGACGTGACCAGCGCGAAGCCTGATCAGTTCGTCTTCGGCCGCAGTTGTGTCTTGATGGCATATTCCCCGATCAGGCGCCCGATCTGGGTGCCGTGCTCGACCGCAGTCCGGTAGTGGATGCCGCCCCACACGCGGGCGTTCTCGACCTCCTTCTCGATTTGCGAGAAGCTCTCCCAACGGAGCAGCACGCCAAGCGGCGGATAAACATAGCTCGTCGCCAACTTGTCGCCTTCGAAGACGTGCTGCAGGACAGCAACCGCGGCGCCGGCACCAAGGCAGTGTGCCGATGGATATTCGGGGTGCGGTGGCGTCACCAGCAGCGGATCCCAGGCGGGATCGGCGGCAATTGCCGCGTTCTTGGCCAGGCCGGCGTTACGGATCGCGGTGACCGGACGCCAGAAGTTGGTGGCATACTTGGCATCAAATCCGGCGATCAGCGAATCGGCCATCGCCATGTTGAGCAGCGCAAACAGCCGGGCGTTGTCGACAAGGCTCAGTCCCTTGGCCGCCGCCGCAGCGCGCGCCACCGCGTTCAGCGGCGGAACCTCCGAGCCGGCCCAGTGGATGGCGATCGCGGTCTGCTCGGGCGTGCGCTCGCTGCTCGCCCTCGATCCGAGCCGTTTGACCTCCTTGAAGTCGCGCGCAAATTCCGCGCTGCCGGGAGCCGGCGGGCCGCCGAACGCGAACTGTTTCGCGCCCGTTATCATGAACGGCTTCATGTTGCGCCAATGCGGCAGGATCGGATTGGCGTTCATCGGCGGGGTCGCCTGATAGACACCTGCACCCGTTCCGAATGAGTAGGGCAAGCTGGCAGCCGAGCCGTCATCCTTGCGCAGTGCGATGATCCTTGCGGCAACCTCTTGACCCAGCTTCTGTCCCCCAGTGCGCGCGGCGCCCTCAGGAATGCGCGTCAACGACGCCGCCAGCGCGGCATCGGTGATCGCCTTTTGCTGCGGATAGAGCTGCTCCAGCACGCCGTGCGCGGCCGCGGCGGCGGCCGCCTCGGCCGAAACCCCGGACGTTGCGCCGACATCGATTGCGTAGGCCGCATACTTGCGCTCGACGGTGTTGACCGCATCGAAGATGGCCGCGTGAACAATCGACAATACGCGGGTCTGCACCGGAACCGGCACCCCTGCGATCTCGGTCGCGCGGATCGCGGTCTGGTTCCAGTCGGTGACAACATCGGCACGGGCGGCGTGCTCCGTCGGCAACAGCAACAATGCTCCCAGCGCTGCCGCTCGATAGACTATAGTCCGAGTCATTGCTCTTCTCCTTGGTGCGAGCCCCTTGCGGGTGTTCTGGCCGCTCGTACAATTGAGCAAAGGCCGGCTGCGTGTCGTGAACCCGCGATGAAATTGTGATGAAATTGGCTAAGCCGTTGATCTAGTGCCCCGTTTCCGAAGTTCGTGATACACCTCAGCACACTCTGGTACGAACCTCGGAAACAAAGGGGCACTAGCAACTCTATGATTCTAGTGCCGCTTTTCGATTTGAAGTTCCTAACGGAGTTTGCTGCAGGTGGTGTAGGAACTTCAAATCGGCGGCACTAGATATCAAAAAGAGGATGGAGCGAGCGTGTCCGACACGACGCCCTATCGTTTCGGTCGGTTCAGAATCGATCCGCTCGCGGCAAGCCTGCGGCGCGATGAAACACCCGTGCCGCTGCGGCCGAAGTCCTTCGACGTGCTGCTCTACCTCGTGCGCAATCGCGGACGGCTCGTTTCCAAGGATGAGCTGTTCGAGGCGATCTGGGCCGACGTCATTGTCACCGACAATTCGCTGGTGCAGTGCATCAAGGAAGTGCGTCAGGCGCTCGGCGACACGGACCAGACGATGGTCGAGACCGTCGCCAAACGGGGCTACGTGTTCACCCCTGCGGTCATTGAAGACAACACACCCGCTCCCGGGGCCCCGGTCGAGCCGGCGTTCGCGTCGAGCCCCCCGGCATCAGTCAAAGCACGGTTCGGCGGCTGGCCAAGCCTGTTCGCCGCCAGCTTCGCGGCGGTGCTCCTGGTTGCCGGCGGTATCCGGTGGTGGTCGGCAAATCCCGACGCGACGCCGCAGCAACTGAGCGACGCTCCGAATGTCGAGGCCCGCGCGGAGAGCCGTCTCTCCATCGCGGTGCTGCCGTTCGGCATGCTGGGAGAGGCCGCCGACGACTATTTTTCCACCGGCATCAGTGAGGACATCGCGTCTGCGCTCGGTCGTTTCTCTGATCTTGCGGTTGCTTCTCCGAAGGTCGTCTCACGTTTCAAGAGCGTCGGCGCCAGCGCCGAAGACATCCAGCGCCAGCTGAAGGTTCGGTATATGGTCGAAGGCAGCGTGCTGCGGTCGGCCGAGCGCATCCGAATCGCGGTCCGGTTGACCGATCTGCCGCGCGGCATCCTGCTCTGGTCGGAATCCTATGATGCGTCGCTGCCCGGCATCTTCGCGATTCAGGACGACATCATCGTGCGGATCGCCGGCGCCCTTTCGGTGCGGCTCTCAAAGCTGGAACAGACCCGTGCCTCCAATACTCCGGCAAGCAGCATGGAGGCATACGACTTCGTTCTGCGCGGGCGCGAGCTTCTGACGCGCCTGAATCGAACGGCCTATTCGGAAGCCCGCACGATGTTCGAGCGCGCGACCGCGTTGGACGCACGAAACGCTGCGGCCTATGTCGGTTTGGGCCGGATCGACTTGAGCGCGGTTGCGCTCGGCTGGACCGCGGACGCCGAGACCGCCCTCAGCCGCGCCGAACAGCTGGCACAAAAGGCTCTCTCGCTCGACGAGACCAATCCTGCCGCCCATGTGCTGCTGGGACGAACCTATGTCAGGATGGGTGAATACGAGCGCGCCATCGGCGTGCTGAAACGTGCGATTGCGCTGAACCCGAGCGAGCCGGACAGTCATGCCGGACTGGGCGATGCGCTGTTGTGGAGCGGCGATGTCACGGAGGCAATCAAGGCGCTTGAGATCGGGACTTCGATCGATCCGCGTTTGTCGGCAGAGGATCTATTCAGCCTCGGCGCGGCCTATTTCCTGTCCGGGCGGACCGCGGATGCCACGCGAATTCTGGAGCGCATTACGAACCGCAGGGAGGGAAATCCGTTCATCTACGCGATGCTGGCGGCGACCTACGCTGAGAGCGAGCGCGCAGCCGACGCGCAATCAGCCGCGACCGAGGTCCGCAAGCTCAATCCGTTCTTCGATGTCGATCGGTTCGGTTCCTTGTTCAACAATGCGGCGCACCGCGAGCGGCTGGCCAACGCGCTCAAGAAGGCTGGCTTCTGAAGCTCTTCCTACTTGCTTCTGAGCGACTGCCAATTCTCGTTCGCCTTGGCGGCCACATCGTCGATGATGCCCCGGAACATCGGGATGCGCTCCTTGAACTCGAACACAAAGAGCTTGCCGTTGGCGACGATCCAGGCCTCCGGGTCCGGCTCGGTCTTGTAACCTTTTGAGACGCCGCCGGCGCAGTAACCGTCATACTGGGGCGCGAACCGCTCCGGATCGGACGCAAACTTGTCACGGTGCTGCGCGGAGCGGAACAGGTACACCACGTCGTCGAAGGCGTACCAGAACTCGCGCGACCCCTTGGCGGGCTGGCCATCCTCGAAATAGGCGACCGGATCATAGCCTCGCAGAGCGACGCGCCGTCCTTCCGGCAACTGCTGTGCGCGAGCATCAACGACACGAAGCGACGCCAAACTGGCGAGGCTCAAGACCAGAACTCTACGAGTGATCATGATGAGTGTCTCGCCTTTTCGCGGCTGGTTTCAAACAATACGCTCGGTAGCGAACGGCGCATAGACCCATGACCGGAGACGGTGGCACTACTTAGCCCGTTTGGCCGTCCCCGCCCTTGCGCTGCAGCAGCGCCTCCGGATAGCCGGCGAACCGCCGGACCGGGCGCAGCGCCACATGGCTGACAATGCGGGCGACGCCGAGCCTGGGGTCGTCGATCAGGCGCGCGGTCAGGGCCTCGTAGGCGGCGAGGTCGGCGCAGACAAAGTGGGCGAGATAGTCGACGTCGCCGCTCACTTCCCAGCACTCGACGATGTCCTCAATGGTGGCGAGCCGTTTCTCGAGCTCGCTTTGGCGCGCCTGCTTCTCCAGCACGATCTCGGCAAAGATGTTGACCGGCTTGGAGAGCTTGGCGGCATCGATCAGCGCCCGGTAGCCGATGATGATGCCCGCGGCTTCGAGCCGTCGCACGCGCTCGAGACAGGCCCGGGCGGACAGACCCGCTGTCGCCGACAGGGTCTGGATCGACTGACGCCCATCACGCTGCAGCGCCGCCAGGATCTTGACGTCGATCCGGTCGAGCGCGGGTGATCGCTTCGCGGTCATCGAAACCCTCAGCCGAGCGAATCGTCGTTGACCGCGACAGTATAATTGAGGCCGAGCCGGCCGCCGTCGGCATAGACGGTCTGGCCTGTCACATAAGCGGCATCCTCCGACGCCAGAAACACAGCAATCGCCGCAATTTCATCCGGCTCGCCGATGCGGCCGAGCGGCGTGCGCGCCAGCAATTTGCGCCTCGCCTCCCGGTCGGTCGCGACCGACTTGAGGATGTCGGTCATGATCGAGCCCGGCCCGATGGCGTTGACCCTGATGCCGTGCGGCGCGAGCGACAGCGCCATCACCTTGGTTAGCTGCGCGATGCCGCCCTTCGACACGCAGTAAGGCACCTGATTGGGGATCGCGAGCACAGCGTTGACCGAGCTCATGTTGATGATCGCGCCCGGCGGCCGGCCGGCCTTCACCGCGTCGACCATGCGCCGCGCCGCCACCTGTCCGACCAGAAACGCGCCCTTGAGGTTGACCCGCAGCACGCGGTCGAAGTCGGCTTCCTTGAGGTCGAGGAAATCGGCCGCATGCACGATGCCGGCATTGTTGACCAGGATGTCGAGCGCGCCGAACGCGTCGCAGGCGTCCGCGATCAGGCTCTGCGCCTGCTGCGCGTCGCCCACATCAGTGGCCTTGAACCGGCAGGCCTCGCCAAGCGAACGGGCAGCCGCGCCGCCCGCCGCCGCATCGACATCCGCGATGACGACCTTGGCGCCCTCCGCCGCAAGGCGTTTCGCGATGGCGAGCCCGATGCCGCGCGCTCCGCCGGTGACGACCGCGACCTTGCCGTCAAGCTTCATGGCACGCTCCGCGTTCGAACGATGCCGCGCCCGCGGCGCACATTAATGTGCCCTCTCGCCTTGCGGGAGAGGGCTACTCGGAGTGTCAGCACACCGGATTGGGTGAGGGGACAGGCTGCAACCCCTCACCCAACCGCGCTTGTGGAACGTTCAGCGCTGCCCTCTCCCACAAGGGGAGTGGGCACAGCGACAACTGCCGCCGTTTTAGGCGCGATCGCCGCCTCAACGCTGCGGCGCGCCGCTCACGACCTTCCAACGCTGGATGCGCTTGCCCTCATACACCTCGGTGGTGAAGACGTTGCCGCGGGAATCGAGCGCGATGTTGTGCACGCCGAAGAACTGGCCGGCGTTGCGACCGTAGCGGCCGTAAGTGCCGACCACCTCACCGTCGGAGCGGCGGACGACTCGCATCTGGTTGTTGCCGCCATCGACCATGATCAGGAAGCTCTGCTCCTTATCGGGCCACAAGCCGACATCCCACACCGAGCCGCTCAGCGTCTCCGGCAGATAGATCCACTCGCGCACGAAGGTGCCGTCCTTGCGGAACACCTGCAGGCGGTCGTTGGTGCGGTCGCACACATAAACCAGCCCGTCGTTGGCGATCTTCACGCAATGCACCGGGTTGTTGAAGGTCTGCGAGATCGGCGCCTTGGGATCATAGGGATGGCCGCCCGGATCGCTGGAGGTCGGATTGACCTCGTCGGCCGGCCGCTTGCCATAGGCGCCCCAGTGCCGCTTGTAGGCCAAGGTCGTGGCGTCGAACACGATGATGCGATGGTTGCCATAGCCGTCCGCAACATAGAGCTCGTTGGCCGCAGCATCGATCCAGAAATCGGCCGGCTGTCCGAGCTGGGTAAAGTCGTTGTCGCCCTTGCGCGGACCGGCCTTGCCGACCTGCTTCACGAACTTGCCGTCGCGGGTGAACTTGAGGAGGAAGCCGTCGTCCTTGTGGTTGCCGCCGAACCAGACATGCTCCTTGTCGATGCGGATACCGTGCTCCTGCTTCGGCCATTCGTAGCCGGCGCCCTCGCCGCCCCAGGCCTGCACCACATTGCCCTCGGGATCGAACTCGATCACCGGCGGCGCCGGGACGCAGCACATGGCGCGCGGCGGCTTCTGCGCGGCGGCGGCTTCGAGGCGCGACAGACTGCGCGGCCGCTGCATGATCCAGACATGGTCGCGCTCGTCGACCGCGACGCCGGCGACCTGACCGAGCGCCCAGTTATTTGGCAAAGGCTTTGGCCAGAACGGGTCGACCTCGAACTTCGGCACATCGGCCGCCATCGCGATGGCGGACCAGGTGGCCAGCAGCACGCCTGCGCCGAGAGCCCAGATAGTTTTCTTCATGTCATTCCTCCGTGACGAACCAATCCAACGCGGCTCACATGCTGGCAAGCGCGCGCTGGTAATAGGTGAAATCGAGATACTTGTCGGGCGCCGGCGGCGTGCCGCCCCAGGTGCCGAGCATCTCGGCGCGCAGCTTCAGCGAGTTCTTGAAGCCGTCGAGGTCGAACTTGCCGTCGGCCGCAAAACCGTTCTGGGAGAATGCGAACGATTCCGCCGCGACTTCGTTTGGCAGCTTCAGCCGTTCAGCCAGGATCGCCACCATCGCGGCCTTGTTGGCCGGATTGAGCGCGAAGCGGATGCCCTCGATGTTCGCCTGGATGTAGCGGGTCAGCACATCGGCGTTCGCCTGACCCCACGACCGCAACACCCAGCCGCCATCCGACTGATACGGCCCGACCACACTGACGGCCGAGCCGAAATCCTTCAAGCCCGCGCGCAGCGCCTGCAACGAGAACGGCGGGTTGAGCATCGAGGCCGCGTAGGTCTTGTCCTTGGTCATCGCCTGATAACGCAACAGGCTGCCGCCGACGGGCGTCACGTCGTATTCGCTGCGCTTGATACCCTTCAGGTCGAGCATCTTGTAAAGGAGCAGCGCGAACGCGGTGTCGACCGCGTCCACCGCCATGACCTTGCCGCGGAAATCCTCGTAGCGCTGGATCTCGGGCTGCACGATGAGATTGTTGAAGCCGTTGTTCCCGCCCATGAAGATGAAGAGATCGACCTTTGCGGTCTCGACCTGGGCGACCGCGTTGTCGACGCCGGCATGCGCGATCTGGTAGCGCCCGGCCGCAAGGCCATCGCGCAGCTCGGTGGAGTTGGGCGTGTAGACGAGCTCAACCGCGAGCCCGCGCTTGGTGTAGAAGCCCTGCGCAAGGGCGGCGAACTGCGCCAGGTTGGACATTCCGGGAAAGACGATGACCTTGAGCGACGTCTGCGCCGAAGCGCCCCTCGTGGTCGCGGCCAGCGCGGTCGCTGCCGCGCCAATCATGGCCTGACGTCTGGTGCTGCGGATCATAAGGGCCCTCCCGATGGCTCGTTGCGGAGGGCAGTGTAACACCCAGGTGCCGCGGGTCCATCGGGCGAATTAGCCCACCGTACCGGTCCCGAAAGCGGCCTCCATCTCGCGGCGCGTCCGCACCGCCAGATCATGGGGATCAAGCGCCACATCGGCAAAGGTGAGGAGGCCGCCCGCGGCGACATCGCGCGTGAGGCGCACGTTGTGGGCGAGCCCGAGCGGCAGCAGCGCGTCCTTAAGTGAGCGCTCGGCCGGGCACTGCCGGCCCCACACGCAGAAGCCGCCCTCGCCGTCGAGCACCTCGCCGGCGCGCAGCGCCCGCTTGGCGACCGCGACCACGTCGGAGCGCCATGCGCTGGGCGTGCCGGTCGGCTCCTGCCGTAACGCCGCCGACGCGACCGAGACGCCAAGCTCGAGCCCAATCATGTGGATCGGACGGTAGAGCGCGGCGTAACGTCCGCTGCGATCCGGCAGCATGTGATACTCGCGAAAGCACGCGCGCGTGTAGTCGCTGTCGGCGTCGATCACCACGTAGGTGCCGAGCGCAAGATGATATGGCACGTCGCGGCCGGCGCGATCGACGGAGGACACCACCTCAGTGACGCCGGCTTGCTCGAGCGTGCCGCCCTCGGCTCGCGGCTTGCACACGTCGGCCAGATCGAACCGGCTCGCGGGCGGAAAGCCAAGGCCCTCGCGCTGCGGCGAGAGCCCGGTGGCGTTGCACACCGCCGTCATTTCGATCGCGGACTTGCTGCCGTCGATGAAGCTGTTGAACATCTTAGGGTTTATCGACGCGCGATCCGTGATGTGCAGATATTGGTCGAGGATGTCCCACACGGTCTCGGGCGTGGAGGCGTGATAGTGCGGCTCGTAGCGCGTGCCCTTGCCGGCCGCCACCACGTTGAACCCGCAGGCGCGCGCCCAATCGACATGCTCGCAGATGAGCGCCGGCTGATCGCCCCAGGCGAGGCTGTAGACCACGCCAGCGGCTATCGCTTTCGCGGCAATCAGCGGCCCGACCAGCGCGTCGGCCTCGACCGTCACCATGACGACGTGCTTGCGATGCGCGATGGCGCCGAGCGCATGGCGGATGCCGGCGGCCGGCACGCCGGTCGCCTCCACGATCACCTCGATATCGGGGAACGCCATGAGCGCTTCGGCGTCGGCAGTGATGTGCGTGCGGCGCTCCCGCAACGCATCGCCCAGCGACGGCGCCGCGTACGCCGTCTCGTCCCAGCCGGCCGAGCGAAGCTGCGCGCGGGCGCGGCCGACATCGAGATCGGCGACCGCCACCACGTGCAGTCCGCGCGTGGCGCGCGCCTGCGAAAGGAACATGGTGCCGAACTTGCCGGCCCCGATCACGCCCACCGTCACCGGACGGCCCTCTGCCTCACGCGCGAGCAGCATGGTGTGGAGATTCACGGTACGGCCTCGGATCAGCACGCGGACGCGTGCCATCCGCACGGCCCCGCGCATAATCGTATGCTTTACAGGATCGAGGCGCCGCCCGTCACTGGCAAGCCGCCTGCAGCACGAACGTCTCGATCGTGCAGGTCCCTTCCGGTGCCGGTTGGCCCGAGAGCCAGACCCAGGTCGGGCATTTTTGCGCGGTGTTGATGTCCAGTCCTTTGCCGGGGCCAAAACCCTTGGAGCGGCAAAGCGCATTGGCCGCCTCGGCGCAATCGGGCGCGCCGTTCGGAGCCACCGCGCAGCGCACCCGGCCATGCGCCATTTTTGCGCCCGGCCAGCCAAGCACGACGCCGGTCGCCTGCCCGGCCTTTTCGGCGGCGTCCTTGGCGGCGCCTTCGACGGCCTGCTTGGCGGCATCCCTGCCGCTCTTGATCTGGCTATCGATCTTGGTCCTGGAATCCTCGAGCCAGCGCTCGATCGCATCGAAGAAGCCCGGTTGGACAGCCGGCGGCGGCTCGGCTGGCGGTGGAGGCTGCACTTCTTGGGTGAGTGCAACGCCTGAGCACAGCACCGCAAGCAAGACGCCAGCGAGCCGCGCACGTGCGGCGCCAGGCCTCCGGTCGGAACTCGCGTTGCAAGATCGGCTCATGGGAACTTCACGCCTCATTGCCGGATCAAACTGGTGTCGCGGCGTGGCGAAAGTGAGGTCGCGGCGGCGGCGAACCCTAACGTCAGATAAGGTAAATTGCCACGACAATACCGGCCACCAGCACGATGCCGGCGAGCGTGACCCAGAATCCGAGCCGCTCCTCGATGATGCCGCGTGCCCGCGCGCCATAACGATAGATCAGGAACGCGACCAGGTAGAAGCGCATGCCGCGCGAGATGATCGAGAGCAGGACGAACGGAATGATCGGATAGTCGGCGAGCCCGGACGTGATAGTGACGATCTTGTACGGGATCGGGGTCATGCCCTTGAGCACGATGATCCAGGCACCGTATTGCCGATAGGCCTCGCGGAAGGACTCGACCTTCGCGCCATAGCCGTAGAGCTGGATGAGCCACTGCCCGACCGTGTCATAGAGCGCGGCACCGATCACATAGCCGAGCACGCCGCCCGCAACCGATGTCAGCGTGCAGACCGTGGCGTAGTGGAAGGCGCGGTCGGGCCGCGCCAGCCCCATCGGGACCAGCATCGCGTCGGGCGGCACCGGAAAGAACGAGCTTTCCACGAACGAGACGATGCCCAACAGCCAGGTCGCATGCGGCTTGCCGGCGGCGGCGACGCACCAGTCGTACATTTTTCTAAGCATGGCGGGCTTGCTTAGAGCATTTCGGGAATCGGGGACAGACCCTATTCGGAAATCGGGGGCAGGCCCCAATTTCGCAGGTCGCAGCCGCTCAGCGGCGCTTGCGCAGGCGCTGGCTGGCGAGCGCGACAACCTTGCGCCGCGGCGCCAGTTGCGGCTCAAGCATGCGCTTGGGAATCTTTTCGGCGATGCCCAGGAGCCGCTCGCGGCGGTCCATCTCGGCCCACACGTCCTCGGGACGGACGCCGGCCGCGACCCAGAGCACAACCAGGTTGTACATCAGGTCGGCACTTTCGCGGATGACCGCAGCGGTATCGCCGTGCACCGTATCGATCACCACCTCGACCGCTTCCTCGGCCATCTTCTTGGCCATCTTGCCGCGACCGGCCTGCAGCAGGCGCGCGGTCCGCGACGTGGCGGGATCGCCATCGCGTGCGGCCTGCACAGCCATATGGAGCCGGTCGAGCGAATCGGTCATGCCCGACCATATCGCGATTGTGAGGAAAGTATACTAAGGCAAGGGCTTCGCGGCCAAACAATCATAGTTAATTCAAAGAAGGCATCCGATCCGCGAACGCAGCGGGCCAGCCCCGAGCGCTAGCTTGCACTCGGCAGAGCGGCCGGAGCGAGCCAATCCTCGCTCGGCTCGTCGCGCAACCGGGTCATCATCAGGGTCGCCGTGTGGGTGAATCCGCAAACCTATGATTCTAGTGCCACGATTGAAGGTCCGAACCGGGTTTGCTGCAGCCGCTGTAGGACCCTCAAATCGAAAAGCGGCACTAGCCGGCATTACGGTATCTTGAGACCTGCGCTATGCCGGCTTCGGAGAACGCGGCATCGGCCTTGGACTGGCGCGCGAGGCCAAGCCCTGTTCAGCGCCTCGGCAGAAGGTGGAACCCCCACCACGCCTCCTTCGAAAACTCCCGTTCCTTCGGCTAAGTTGCGCCCTTGACCACGCGATTTTGGACCATGGCCGAATTGAGCACCACGTTGAGCGCAGCAACCTCAAAGCGCCAGATGACCGCGAGAGCCCTGCTGCTGGGCGAGCGCATCGACATCGCCGGCTTGGAGCGCAGCGACGTTATCTCGACGACGCCGCTGGCATTTCGGGTCGGACAAGAGGGCCATGCCGTCCTGTTTCGCTATGGAGCCTTGGTGCTGATCGGATTGTCTGTCCTCGAGGAAGACGAGTTGATGCGCGGCCTCAAGCCGCGCATCGTTGGAGCGTTTGGTCGCCCCGAGGATGAAAGCGTCATCATCGAGATCACGCCGGATCGGGACGACCAGACCGCGCCCGGCGGCCCGATCTCGACGCGCGACCTCTCCCCGCCACGCCTCCTCGTCATCGCCGACGTGCTGGCCAAGAACGTGGCCCTGACCCGCGACGAACGCGAGGTCGCGAAGGTCATCGAAGTGATCGAGCCGTTTGCCGCGACGCTCGCCCGCACCGGCCGCACACCGTCGAACCGGCGCCAGATCCTGCGCACGATCGGCCAAGCCCTGCTGGCTCATCATCGCATGTCGGGGCGGGTCGAGATCGAGGAGAAGCCCGACATTCTTTGGGATCATCCCGAGCTCGACCGACTCTATGCCCGGCTCGCCGATGAATACGAGCTCAAGGAGCGCGCAACCGGGCTTGCCCGCAAGCTCTCAGTCATCAGTGAAACGGCGCGTGCCCTCACCGACATCATCGACGCCGAGCGTAGCGTGCGGCTTGAATTGATCATTGTGGCGCTGATCGTCGTCGAGGTCCTTGTCACGCTCTACGATCTGCTGGTGCGCACCGCCAAATGATGGTGGCGGTGGAAGCCACGGCGCCTCATGCGATGCGCATGACTTTCAGAAGGGCGCGCCGTCGAGTGGCTTCTGTTATCGGCGCGCCAGTCACATTACAACGACCTGGACGTTATTCCAACGTGCGTAATGACGAACGCACTCTCCACGTCATGGCCGGGCTTGTCCCGGCCATCCACGTCTTTAATTCGACTCGTGAACTAAGACGTGGATGCCCGCGACAAGCGCGGGCATGACGAGTCAAACATTGTGCGCGTTGGTATTATCCATCGATCGGCAGGCCGAGCGCCATGCGGCCGGCGAGCCGGCGCTGCTGATGCTCGGGGAGCGGATGGAAGCGCGCGCCCTGCACATCCCGGAACAGCCGCTCAAGGCCGTTGCGGCGGTGATAGCTGGCACCACCCGCCACTTCGAGCGCCAGATCGACGGTCTTGCGCGCGCTGTGCCCGACCAGCGTGCGATGGGTGAAGATCGTGTTGGTCGTCGCCGGGCCCGGCTCGGCCATTTCGCTGAACGCCACCATGCTGTCGAGCGCGATGCGGGTCGCCAGGAGCTCGGTGTCGAGCGCGCCGACGAGATCGACGATGGCGGGATCGCGCCGCTTGGCCGCAGCCGCCACCGCGAGATCGCGCGCCGCTTCCGCAATGCCGGTATAGACCGAATAGACCAGCGGAAAAGCCACCATCGACACGATGTGCATGAGCGGATGCCACATCCCCGGCTTGCGGCGCGCCCCGATGCCGGCGTCCGGCACGAATACGTCATCGAGCACGACATCATGCGAGCCGGTGCCGCGCATGCCGAGCGTGTCCCAGGTTTGCTCGATCGACACACCCGCCGCATTCATCGGCACGCCGAATTGCAGCATGGTCGGGCCTTCAGGCGCGTCCTCGTCAATGGCGCCGGTCATGAACAGGTGCGCGGACGGCGCGCCGCTGGCGAAGATCTTGCGCGCCTTGATCCGATAGCCGCCTTCGACCTTCACGGCCTTGCCGGAGCCGTCGAGCCAGTCCGAGCCGCCGGAGGACAGGAGCTGCAGCCGCTCGGCCGCAACCCGCTTGAGCAGGCCGTCGACCGGCGCGTTCTGGTGGCGCCAGCGCCAGGCCGTGGCGGCAAGCACGTGTGTGTGCATCGCCAGCGCCAGCGCGGTCGAGCTGCTATGGCGCGCCAGCGCGCGCAGCATGTCGGACAGATCGGCCCGCGACAGCCCCGCACCGCCCAGCTCCGTGGGCACGCCCAGCTCCAGGAACCCGCGCTCGCGCAGCAGCGCGAGATTGGCGCCGACGAACTCGTTGGCCGCGTCGCACCGGCGATCCTCCTCGGCCAGAAGCGGACCGATCTCGGCCAGCACCGCGCGCCAATCGGACTGGACCGGCGGCTTGATCAAGGCATGAATCGTCATGGGATGCTCCTCCTGTGGAATTGATCTATCCTCGCGGCCGGCATCCCAATCCGCCCAGACCAGCCGCCAGGGTCGGGCGCGGTTATCCTTCGGTTCACGACACCAGGACAATGACCGGAACGCCGCCTTCATTTGCCGATACGCCGGCTCGCCCCGCCCGTGGGGGCGGCCCCGACGTGCTGTCGGAAATGCTGCAAGCCGTGCGGCTGAGCGGGTCGGTCTTCTTCGGCGGCTCATTCACCGCGCCGTTCGGGATCATCAGCCCGAAGCGCTGGGACGAAGGTACGCCGATGGCGCATCTGCGCCACATCAGCATCTTTCATCTGATCGTCGGCGGCGCCTGCACGTTCGAGCTCGCGAGCGGCGAGCGGCGTGAGATCAGGGCCGGCGACATGCTGCTCTTGCCCTTCGCGGACCAGCACAAGTTCTGGAACGGCAACCCACCCGAGACCGCCTACGCGCCCGACATTATCCATCCGGGCCCGATCGAAGGCATGTTGACGGCGCGCTATGGCGGAGGCGGCGAGGAAACGCGCATTGTTTGCGGCTATCTCGAATCCTCGGAATGTCTGTTCGCGCCGGTGTTCCGCACGTTGCCCAAGCTCGTCGTCGACCGCACCGACGACGACAAGGTCGGCGCGCTGATCGCCTCGACCGTGCGCGAGATCGTAGCCCTCGTCGATGCCGCAATGCCGGGCAGCCAGATGATGCTGGGCCGCCTGATGGAGCTCTTGTTCGTCGAGGTGTTGCGCCGGCACGTGGCTCGCCTGCCGGCCGGCTCGACCGGCTGGCTGGCGGCGCTCAACGATCCCGTTGTGGGCCGCGCCCTGCAGCTCGTGCATGCCGCGCCGGCGCGGCGCTGGACCGCCGACGACCTTGCCCGCGAAGCCGGCTCCTCGCGCACGGTGCTGGCCGAGCGGTTCAACGCGCTCCTCGGCAAGCCGCCGATCGAATATGTGACGAGCTGGCGCATCCAGCTCGCCGCCGATCGCCTGCGCGGCACGAAGGACGGCATCGCGAGCATCGCGGCCGATGTCGGTTATGAGTCGGAAGCCGCCTTCAACCGCGCGTTCAAGCGCGTGACTGGCGTGACGCCGGGGCGATGGCGGGAAGAGAAGCCCGTGCCTTCAAGTGCGCATTGAGCGCGTCATTCCGACCGCGTTCCGACGAAGCGGCGGTCACTCCTCCGCCGTCAGCAAACTCGCATTGCCGCCCGCCGCCGCGGTGTTGATGGTGACCACCTGCTCGGTGACGAAACGCCGCAGATAGTTGGGGCCGCCAGCCTTCGGGCCGGTGCCGGAGAGTCCCGTGCCGCCGAATGGCTGGGTGCCGACGACAGCGCCTATCATGTTGCGGTTGACGTAGACGTTGCCGTGCGGGAGCCGCGCCGCGATCTCCTCGACGGTCGTGTCGATGCGCGAATGGATGCCGAGCGTAAGCGCGTAGCCGTTGCCGGCGATCTCCTCGATGAGGGCGTCGAGCGCGTCGGCGCGCCAGCGCACCACGTGCAGGATCGGGCCGAACACCTCCTCCTTGAGGTCGCGCGCGCGCTCGAGCGCGATGATCGTCGGCGGCACATAGGTGCCGGCCGACGGCAGCATGCGCGCCTCGTCCCAGCGGAAGCGCACGCGGCCCTCGCGCTGCATTCCGGCGATCCAGCGATCAAGCCGATCCTTGGCGTCCGTGTCGATCACTGGCCCGACATGGGTTGAGGGATCGCGCGGGTCACCAAGCTTCAATTGCCGCGCGGCGCCCGCGATCATCTCGACGATCCGATCCGCCACATCCTCCTGCACGCACAAGAGCCGCAGCGCCGAGCAGCGCTGGCCGGCCGAGCGGAAGGCGGAGGCCACCACGTCGTCGGCGACCTGCTCGGGCAGCGCAGTGGCATCGACGATCATGGCGTTGATGCCACCGGTTTCCGCGATCAGCGGCACGATCGGCGTATCCTTGGCGGCGAGCGCGCGGTTGATCGCGCGCGCCACTTCGGTTGAGCCCGTGAAGGCGACGCCGGCGACGCGCTCGTCGGCGGTGAGCGCGGCACCGACCTTGCCGTCGCCCGGCATGAGCGCGAGCGCACTGGCCGGAACCCCCGCCGCGTGCAGGATGCGCACGCATTCGGCCGCGATGAGCGGCGTCTGCTCGGCGGGCTTCGCCACCACGGCGTTGCCGCCAACCAGCGCGGCGCTGACCTGGCCTAAGAAGATCGAGAGCGGAAAGTTCCACGGGCTGATGCAGACAAACACGCCCCGACCGCGGCAGCGCAGCTCGTTGCTCTCGCCGGTTGGGCCCGGCATCGGCTCCGGCGCAAGCGTGCGGCGTGCCTCGCCCGCGTAGTAGCGGCAGAAATCGACCGCCTCGCGGTGCTCGGCGAGCGCATCGTCGAGCGTCTTGCCGCCCTCGCGCTGCATCAGCGCGATCAGGCGCCCTCGCCGCTGGTCCAACAGATCGGCCGCGCGCTCGAGCGCCGCCGCCCGCGTCTCAACCGGCGTCGCCTGCCAATGCGGGAAGGCTGCCTGCGCCGCGGCCATCGCGGCGCGCGCAAGCGCATCATCGCCTTCGCGCACCTGACCGACCACGCTGCCGTCAACTGGGGAATGGACCGGCCGGGTGTGGCCCGAGCGTGCGACGCCGTCGATGATCGGGGCGGCCTCGGCCGGCGCGTCGGCGCCACGAACCTCGGCCACGAAGGCTGTAAGGCTCGCGCGGTCGCCGAACTCGACACCTGCCGAGTTGCGCCGCCCGGGCCCATAGAGGGCGCGCGGCAGCGGAATTCTCGGATGGCGCGCGTGCGAGGCGTCGCCGATCCAGCTCTGCGGACGCCGCAGGATGGTCTCGACCGGCACTGACGGGTCGGCCGCGACCGCCACGAACGAGGAATTCGCCCCATTCTCCAGGAGCCGGCGCACCAGATAGGCCAGGAGATCGCGATGGCCACCGACCGGCGCATAGACCCGCATGGCGGCCTGCGGCAAGTCGCTCATCAGCGTCTCGTAGAGCACCTCGCCCATGCCATGCAGGCGCTGGAATTCGTAGCCCTCGACGCCGCCCGCATCCTCGATCACGCTCGCGACCGTGAGCGCGTTGTGGGTGGCGAACTGCGGGTAGAGGCGCTCGCGGGCGGCCAGAAGCTTGCGCGCGCAGTGCAGATAGCTGAGATCGGTCATCGCCTTGCGGGTGAAGACCGGATAGTCGGGCAGGCCACGTTCCTGCGCGCGCTTGACCTCGCTGTCCCAGTAGGCGCCCTTGACCAGGCGCACCATCAGCCGGCGGTGGAGCACGCGCGCCGCTTCGGCCAGCCAGTCGATCACAGCGGGCGCGCGCTTCTGATAGGCCTGCACGGCAAGCCCGAAGCCCTCCCAGCCGCGCAGCGAGGGGTCGGCAAGCACCGCCGCGATCACGTCGAGGGTGAGCTCGAGCCGATCGGCCTCCTCGGCGTCAATGGTGAGGTTGAGGTCATGGTCGCGCGCCTTGCGGGCAAGCTCCAAAAGGTTGGGCACGAGCTCCGCCAGCACGCGCGTGCGCGAGACGGCCTCGAAGCGCGGATGCAGCGCCGAGAGCTTGACCGATATGCCGGGCCGATCCGGCAGCGCATTGTCGCCGGCCGACGCCCCGATCGCCGCGACGGCGGCCGCGTAGGCGTCGAGATAGCGCGCCGCATCGGCCGCCGTCCGGGCGCCCTCGCCCAGCATGTCGAAGGAATAGCGGTTGCCCTCATGCTGGCTGGCCCGGTCGAGCGCCTCCTCGATGGTCTGCCCCAGCACGAAATGGGAGCCGAGGAGCCGCATCGCCTGCCGCGTCGCGGTGCGCACGGCCGGCAGGCCCAACCGTTTGATGACGCTTTCAAGGATCGTGTCGGGCGTCTCGCCGGGCTGAATGATGCGGGCCGTGATGCCGAGCGTCCAGGCCGAGGCCGACACCAGAAAGGCGTTCGATTTGACGTCCTGCGCCGACCAGTCACCGATTGCGAGCTTGTCCTCGATCAGGCGGTCGGCCGTGGCCGCGTCAGGCACGCGCAGCAACGCCTCGGCCAGCACCATCAGGGCAAGCCCCTCCTTGGTGGACAGCGAATAGGCATGCAGGAAATCCTCGATGCCGCCGAGGCCACCCGAGCGGGCCCGGATGCCCTCGATCAGCCGGGTCGCGCGCGCATTGATGCGCTGCTCCGCCTCCCCCGTGCGCGGTGCCTGCGCGAGCAATCTCGCCGCGACCGTGTCGTCGGGCGGCGCATAGGGCTCACTGAACGGATGTTCAGGTCGGGTAACCATATTGGGCGCTCCGGCGCAATGACCGCTGGCATTCTACCAGCCCGCGGTCGGTCAGCCCCTGAGAAATTCTTAAAGCCGGGCTGCGGCGCCGCGAAATCGTGTCCGCGTTGCAATGATCGCAACGAATGTGCTGTCACGATTGCGATCCGGGCTTGCGCTTTGCATAATCATGCTCTTTGTTGAACGTCCATGCGGACCGGGGCGACGACAAGTGTGACGATCGCGTAAGGGAACGGACAGGGCAACGCATGTCGACCATCAGCCACCTTCTTGGGCACGGTCGACCCGCCGCGGCGATGGCGGTGGTCATGCTTGTCAGCGTCGTATCCGCGCAGGCCCAGACCTCACCGCTGCGACTATCGCTCGACTGGCGGCTGGAAGGCCCCAGTGCGATGTTCCTGGTCGCGCAGGACCGCGGCTATTTCCGGCAGGAAGGCCTCGATATCGCGATCGACGAGGGCGCCACGCCGCTGGACCCCGTGAGCCGCGTCGCCTCGGGCAGCCACGACATCGGTTTTGCCGACATCAACGCCCTGATCAGATACCGCGACCAGCATCCGAACGCCGCCGTCAAGGCGGTGTTCATGGTCTACAACAAGCCGCCATATTCGATCGTATCGCGCAAGAGCCGCGGCGTGACCGAGCCGAAGCATCTGGAGGGCAAGAAACTCGGCATCCCATCGAACGGCGCGACGCTGGGCGAATGGCCGCTATTTGCCAAGCTCAACGACATCGACACATCCAAGGTTGCCGTCGAGCAGATTGGAATTCCAGTGCGCGTCCCGATGCTTGCGGCCGGACAGATCGACGCGGCGCTGGGCTATTCGTTCCGCGTCTACGTCGACCTCAAGGACCGCGGCGTGCCGGTCGACGACATTGTGCTGCTGCCGATGGCGAATTACGGCCTGCAACTGTATGGCAGCGCCATCATCGTGAGCGGCAAGCTGGCGACCGAAAGGCCGGAAGCGGTCAGCGCATTCCTGCGGGCGAGCCTGCATGGGATGCGGGACTCGATCAGGAACCCAGGCGGC
>Ga0209797_10000346_pt1 | contig 22798 bp, 18 predicted proteins | sample DOMMetBare3Fresh_2_FD_187472 | JGI IMG/M metagenome (GOLD analysis project Ga0209797, IMG submission 187472) | Wetland sediment microbial communities from St. Louis River estuary, USA, under dissolved organic matter induced mercury methylation -... | ecosystem: Environmental > Aquatic >... | reverse complement strand
GATTCGAACTTCCTCGGGGCTGCCGGACGTGACAGTCGTGACCAAGCTCGCTGCGCAGGGTCGCGATCGACCCGCGCTTGGCCAGGGCCCGGCTCGGGCGTGTTCAGCGACCCTGCGCCAGGCTGAACACCGCCACCGTGGCCACCAGTTCCTGCGCCTGGGCCTTCAGGCTCTCGGCGGCGGCGGCGATCTCCTCGACCAGCGCCGCGTTCTGCTGTGTCACCTGGTCCATCTGCGTGATGGCCTGCCCCACCTGCACCACGCCCCGGCTCTGATCGGCGCTGGCGGCGCTGATCTCGGACATGATCCCGGTCACCCGCCGGATGCTGTTGACCATCTCCTGGATCGTCTGGCCAGCCTGGTCGGCCTGCACGGTGCCCAGTTCGACCCGTTCGACGCTGGCCGTGATCAGGTCCTTGATCTCCTTGGCCGCCTGGGCGGAACGCCCCGCGAGGCTGCGCACCTCGGCGGCCACGACCGCGAACCCGCGGCCATGCTCTCCGGCACGCGCCGCCTCGACCGCGGCATTGAGCGCCAGGATGTTGGTCTGGAATGCGATGCCATCGATGACGGCGATGATTTCGGAGATCTTGCGCGAGGCATCGTTGATGCCCTTCATGGTCTCGACGACCTGGCCCACCACCTCGCCGCCCTTGATGGCGACCGTGTTGGCGTCGAGCGCGAGCTGGTTGGCCCGGCTGGCGCTGCCCGCGTTCTGCTTCACCTGGGCACCCAGCGCTTCCATCGACGCGGACGTCTGCTGCAGCGCGCTGGCCTGCTGTTCGGTGCGGGTGGACAGGTCGCTGTTGCCTTGCGCGATCTGCACGCTGGCCGTGGCCACGCCTTCGGCACGCTGGCGCACGCTGCCCACGACCTTGGCCAGGCTGTCCTGCATCGACTTGAGCTGGGCCATCAGGCTGACCGAATCGCCGGCCTTCAGCCGGATCGTCTGGCCCAGATCGCCCCGGGCCACGCAGCGGGCCACCTGGGCTGCTTCGGCCGGCTCGGCGCCCAACTGACGGAGCGAGCGCCGAACGATCCAGGCGATGACGAAGTACAGGATGACCTGGATCGCGCCCTGGCCGGCCCAGCTCCACCTGTTGAAGGTCGAGATCGCCGCCAACTCGTCCTTGACGTCGACTTTGACGCTGGCCGCACCGAGCACCGTGCCCTCATCCACTCCATGGCAGCGCAGGCACTTGCTGGAGCGGAATTCCTTCATCGCGATGAAGGGAACCACGGCCCTGAGCACGCCTGTGCCGTCGCCATGCATCTCGTACCTGGGCTTGCCGTTGGCGAGCACCTCGCGATCGAGTGCGTCGACCGGTTGCTCCTGCGGCAGGCCCGGGCCGTACTCGTCGTTGGTGCCCTTCGCGCGCACGATGCGCAATTCCTTCACCGAATCCGAGATGCCGATCTGCTTGATGAAGTGAGCCCGCGCCTTTTCATCGCTGATGACGTCCTTGCCGTTGACGACGGTGTCCATCAGGGTGTTCAGGCCGTTGATGGCGCCGTCGGCCACCTCGTCGGCGCGGGCATGGGCGGATTGCAGGGTGCGGCTCTCAAACTCCTTGGTCACCCAGAACTGGGCGGCCATCAGGACGATCAGCATCGCGCCCTGGATCAAGATCTGCAGCCTGCCCTGCAGGCCGATGCCACCCCACCACTTGCGGACGACGTTCATGGTCCGATCCCCTTTCTGCCCAGTGCCTGGAAGCGCGACGACGCACGGCCGACGACCGCAGCCGTCCGCGGCACGCGCAGGTGCGCGTGGCCGGCGACGAGGCTGAGGGTTTGCGCAAGGCGCCGAACAAATTCCATGGTTGCTCCGTAGGCGCCAGCTCGTCGCGCCGGCACGCATCCGTCGAGCAACGCGCCAGCTGCCGGGTCCCGCGCGCCATTGCTCACGGTTCGGATTAGAGATCCGTCGGCCGGTGCCCGATGGCCGGAATTGAGGGGCCTTAGGGCATGTCTTCCGCTGCCGGTGCCCAAAGACCCCGCCCGCCGCCGATCGGAGGACCACCCGGGCCCGGCGACGCCAGCGATCCCGGTCCGCGCAGACCGGCAGGCACAGGGCTCTAGCCGCGCTCCTCCTGGCCCTCGCCGCCGATCGGGTCGCGACCTGCGGACTCGGATCGCTCTGCAGGGAGCAGCGGCGGTGCGTCGCCCCCGGCGGCGCGCGCACCCGTCGGCCGCGGGACCTCGCCGCGGATCCAGCGGTTGCGGCCCTCGTCCTTGGCGCGGTAGAGCGCCGCGTCAGCCGCCTGAATGAGCTGTGCGGGTACATGCCGGTCGGTGGGCACCAGGGCCGAAACGCCCACGCATACGGTCAACACGGTGGCCGCCGACGATGCCGGATGCGGCAACGCCAGCGCGCGCACAGCATCGATGATGGCCTGCGCGCGGCCGCACGCGGCATCGAGGTCGGTGTCGGCCAGCAGCACGACGAACTCCTCGCCGCCGTAGCGCGCCACCAGATCGCCTGGACGCCGCACCGCCGTGCGCATGGCAGCGGCCACCTGGCGCAGGCAGTCGTCGCCGGCGTCGTGGCCGAAGCGGTCGTTGTAGGCCTTGAAGTGATCGATGTCGACGATGCACAGTGCCAGCGGGATGCCGCCGCGCCGGCCACGTGCCCATTCGGCCTCGAGCCGGCGGTCGAACTCGCGCCGATTGACCAGCTCCGTGAGGTAGTCGAAGCAGGCCATGTTGTGCAGCAGCGAGGTCGAGCGTTGCAGCCGCAAGTGCAGTTCGAGCCGCGCCTGCGCCACCTTCGGATTGGACAGGTCGAACACCACATCGGTGGCGCCAGCGTCGAAGCAGCGCATCTCGAGCACAGGGTCCAGGCCCGGCAGCAATGCGACGACCGGCACCGCGCGTCGCAGCGGATCCTGACGGACGCGGGCGATGTCGTCCGTGCCTTGCGCACCGATGTCCAGCACCAGCAGGTCCGGCTCGAACTCATGGGTGGCGAGCAAGGCGTGCATCTCGGTCGCGCTGCCCACGCGGCGCACCACGTACGGCGAATCGAGTTCGCGGGTCTCGATGCGCGGCGCGCCGCCGGCACCGACCACCAGGATCTGCTGGCGCGGCCGCAGCTCGCACGCGGCCATCGCCTCGGGATGCAGCAGCGCCGAGGCGTCCGAGAAGAACGCATAGAGCAGGTCCAGCGTCGGAAAGCCCAGCAGCGGCTTGTCGCCCCGCCGGGAAAGCAGTGCCGGCAGGCGTTGACGGAAGCGCTCGCCTTCCCATTCCTGCTGCCAGGCCCGCAGCGTCGCCTCGAGCCTGGCCTCGTTGGCGGCATCGGGCGACGGCGGTGTCAGGCCCACCGATCGGCACAGGTCGGCCAGCACGCCGGTGTCGGAGATGTCGCGGCCGTCCTTCCAGTAGGCACGGTAGATCGCGGTGCGCAACGCCCACAGTTGCCCCGGCGCAGCCACCGTCCGCAGCGCCGCGACCAGCCGATTGGCCGGCGCCGTCGACGGGATGAAGGTGGGCGTCGCGATCTCGATGTCGGGCGCGCGCCTTCGGACCACGCCCACCTCGTTGGCCACCAGCATCTGCACTTCGAGGCTGTGGTCCGACGATTCGGCCGCCGGCATGTGCTGGATCCCGCGCCAGGCCGTGCGCCCCTTCTCGCCCAGCGCGAGCAGCCGCTCGTTCAGGCCGTGGCAGTAGGGGCAGTTGAAGTCCGAGTAGAACGTGTACTCTGCTTCGTCGTCCACGTCGTTGCTTGCGCCCTGCGGTTGGCGAACGATGATACGCCGCGGCTTCAGTCCGACACCGAACTCCGCTGCGCCAGCGCCCAGCCCCGTTCGGCGATGCGCAGGTAGCGCTCGCGGAAGTCCAGCGCACGGGCATCGGCAGCGTTGCCGTCGAGCGCGCGCTTGTAGACGCCGGCGCAGATCGAGGCCAGCCGGAACATCGAGAAGACCACATAACGGTCGAAGTCCTCAGGCAGCGCGCGTCCGGCGTGGGCGCAGTAGCTGGCCACGCAGGCCTGCTGGGTCGGCAGGCCCTCGGCCTCGAGGTCCAGGCCCTCGAAGCCGCCTTCCTCGGGCGGCAGGTGGTGGCCGATGCACAGGTAGGCCAGGTCGGCCAGCGGGTGGCCGAGGGTGGCGAGTTCCCAGTCCAGCACCGCCGCCAGGCGCGGCTCGGTCGGGTGCACCAGCACGTTGCCGAGCCGGTAGTCGCCGTGCACGATCGCCGTTTCTTCCTCTCTGGGCAGGTGCTGCCGCAGCCAGCCGATCAGCGATTCCATCGCCGGCACGGCTTCCGTGCGCGCGGCCTCCCACTGCGCCGACCAGCGCTTGAGCTGGCGCTCGAAGAAGCGCTCGGGGCGTCCGAAATCGGCCAGCCCTACGGCCCGCCAGTCGACGCGGTGCAGCTCGGCCAGCACGCGCACCAGGTCGGCGTTGATCGCGCGCCGCTCCTGCGGCGTGCCATGTTGCGCGAAGCGCGTGCCCATCAGCCGACCCGGCACATGCTGCATGACGAAGAAGGTGGTGCCGATCACCGTGTCGTCCTCGCACAGCCCGAGCGTCGCCGGCACCGGCACCGCCGAGCCTGCCAGCGCGCGCATCACGCGGTACTCGCGGTCCACCGCATGTGCGCTCGGCAGCAGCCTGCCGGGCGGCTTCTTGCGCAGCACGAAGTCGCCCGCCGAGGTGGCCAGGTGGTAGGTGGGGTTGGACTGCCCGCCCTGGAACTGGCGGATGCGCAGCCGACCGTCGAAGGATGCCGGCAGCCTCGGCCGCAGCCAGGCCGCGACCGCCTGCGCATCGAGCCGGTGTGCCGGCAGGACCTCGACCAGCTCGGGCTCGGTGGCCAAAGCCGTCGCGCCGCCGCCGGCCATTTCCCCTCGCTTGCCCAGTTCCATCGCCTGTGCTCCTCGATCGTGTGACGGTCGAGCCTACCGCAGCTCCGGGCACCGCGATCGCCCAGGCGACAGGGGTGCAAGGCCACGCTGCCTAGAATGGGTCCAGCCCTCGTGCGGGCGCGCCGGTGGCGTGCCGTCGCCCGCGGCCCGATGAGATCGTCGTCCGCCCTGGAGTGTCCTTCGATGACCCCTTGTTCGTTTCGCGTACGCCGCGCCATGCTCGTCGCCGCCCTCGCCCTCGTGGCGCCGATCGGTGCCGCCCAGGCCCAGGCCTTTCCTGCCAGGCCGATCACGCTGATCGTGCCCTGGCCCGCCGGCGGCTCGACCGACCGCCACCACCGCGCGCTGGCCGAGATCGCCGCCAAGCACCTGGGCCAGACCATCGTCGTCGAGAACCGGCCGGGCGCCGGCGGCACGCTGGGTCCCAGCCAGATGGCGCAGAACGCCAAGCCCGACGGCTACACGATCGCCCAGTTCCCGATGGGCATGCTGCGCGTGCCGCACATGCAGAAGACGACCTGGCACCCGATCAACGACTTCACCTTCATCATCGGCGTGTCGGGCTACACCTTCGGCTTCACGGTGCGCGCCGATTCGCCGTACAAGACGTTCAAGGACTACATCGAGGCCGCCCGCAAGGAACCCGGCAAGATCGACTACGGCTCGACCGGCATCGGCACCAGCCCGCACCTGCTGATCGAGGAGGTCTCGGCCAACGCCAAGGTGCAGCTCAACCATGTGCCGTTCAAGGGCAATGCCGACCTGATGCAGGCACTGCTCGGCGGCCATGTGATGGCACAGAGCGATGCCACCGGCTGGGACAAGTTCGTCGACAACGGCCAGATGCGCCTGCTGGTGACGTTCGGCGAGCAGCGCACCAAGCGCTGGCCGAACGTGCCGACCGCACAGGAGCTGGGCTACGGCGTGGTCTCGACCTCGCCCTACGGCCTGGTCGGTCCCAAGGGCATGGACCTGGCGGTGGTCAAGGTGCTGCACGACGCCTTCAAGAAGGCGATGGACGACCCCAAGCACCAGGAGGTGCTCGAGCAGTTGAACCAGGCGATGTGGTACCGCAGCGGCGACGACTACCGCAAGTGGGCGGTCGAGACCTTCGCCAAGGACAAGGCGCTGATCGAGCGCCTGGGCCTGGCGGCCAAGTGAGCCACGACGCGCCCGCCACGGCCGCCCCGATGACCACCGCCGCCGCGCTGCCCGAAGCCGACCCGCCGTTCCAGGCCATTGCCGACATGGTCCGTGACCACGCGAAGGCGCGGCCGCGGCAGCCGGCGCTGGTGCAGGGCGACTCCACGCTCGACTATGGAGAGCTCGATGCGCTGATGGACCGCGTCGCCGCGTCCCTGCAGCGCGACGGCCTCGGACCCGGGGCCGCAATCGCGGTCTGTGCCCAGTCCTCGCCGCGTTATGCCGCGCTGTTCCTCGGTGCGCTGCGCGCCGGGGTGGCGGTCGCGCCGCTGGCGCCTTCGGTGACGCCGGACAGCTTCGCCGCCATGGTCGACGACTCGCAGGCCGGCTGGCTGTTCGTCGATGCGGCGGCAGTGCCGCTGGTCGATCCGGCGTCCATGGGCGCGCGCTGCGTCTCGCTCGACGGCCAGGCGCCGGGCCGCGGCTTCGACGACTGGCTGGCCGCCGAGGGCGCCCAGCCGCGGCCGGTCGTGATCGACCCGCAGTGGCCGTTCAACATCATCTATTCGTCGGGCACCACCGGCACGCCCAAGGGCATCGTGCAATCGCACGGCATGCGCTGGGCGCACGTGATGCGCGGCGCGCTCAGCGGCTACGCCGCCGACACGGTGACGCTGCTGTCCACGCCGCTGTATTCGAACACCACCCTGGTGGTGTTCTTCCCCACCCTCGCCTATGGTGGCTGCGTGGTGCTGATGGCCAAGTTCGACGTCCAGGGCTACCTCGAACTCGCGCAGAAGCACCGCGTCACCCACACCATGCTGGTGCCGGTGCAGTACCAGCGGCTGATGGCCTGGCCGGAGTTCGACCGCTACGACCTCGGGTCGTTCCGCATGAAGTTCAGCACCAGCGCGCCCTTTGCCGCGGCGCTCAAGGCCGACGTGCTGGCGCGCTGGCCGGGTGGCCTGGTCGAGTACTACGGCATGACCGAAGGCGGCGGCACCTGCATCCTGGTCGCCCACGAGCACCCCGACAAGTTGCACACCGTCGGCCAGCCGGCGCCGGGCCACGACATCCGCCTGATCGACGACCAGGGCGTCGAGGTCGCCCGCGGCCAAGCAGGCGAAGTGGTGGGACGGTCGGCGGCGATGATGACCGGCTACCACCACCAGCCAGGCAGGACGCGCGAGGCCGAGTGGTTCGATGCCGAAGGCCGGCGCTACATCCGCACCGGCGACGTCGGCCGCTTCGACGACCAGGGCTTTCTCACGCTGATGGACCGCAAGAAGGACATGGTCATCAGCGGCGGCTTCAACATCTACCCCAGCGACCTCGAGGTGGTGGTGCGCCGGCACCCCGCAGTGGCCGAAGCCGCGGTGGTCGGCGTGCCTTCCGTCGAGTGGGGCGAGACGCCGGTGGCCTTCGTCGTGCGGCGCGCGGGCAGCGACGACGAGGCCGAGGCGATCCGCCAGTGGGTCAACGCCCAGCTCGGCAAGACCCAGCGCCTTTCGGCGCTGCGCCTGCTCGACGAGCTGCCGCGCAGTGCGATCGGCAAGGTCCTGAAGCGCGAGCTGCGCGACGACTGGCAGCGCGAGCACGCCGACAGGGCGTGATGCCTCCTCGCTTGGCCACCACAAGGCGGCCGTTGATATCGATCTGCACGAATTCCAGGGGCGACATCCGCACGTGCGTGGTGCCCGCGCGTCAGCGGGTCTCTGGCTTTGGCAGGACTTGGCCGACCGCGTTGCACCGTGCCGGCTCGTTGACCCGCGCCGGGCGCGTGATGCAGCGGCACAGTCATCCCGTCGCGATGGAGTCGGCGGCGACGTCGCGCAAAGCGGTGTACGGGCCAAGTGTGTACGCGTTGGCGCCCAGGCTTTGCCTGCGCCGCGCAGCGCCGAAACGGCACCCTGCGCATTGCATTGCGTTCTAGGGAGGTCGTGGGTAGTGCCCCTTGACGGGCTCTCTGAATGGGAAAACGATCGCCAATTCGACGAAGAAGAAACGGACCGGGATTCCTCGTCGGGTGATTCCCATGCTGTGCAAGCAGGCAGTCTGCGCTCGGTCCGACAAATGACTTCACGTGAAGGAGGGAATATGAGCACTCCATGTACCCAACGCGGCCAGAGGCGGTTCATCGCGTTGTCTGCGACGGCATTGAGCATCCTCGCCTTGGGCGCCAGCAGCGCACTCGCGGTCAGCCAGAGTGGTGAGCAGAAGGACATGCGCCGGGTCGGGCATGTCGACCTGCAGGGGCGTGCCGCGTATCACCCCGACTTCATCACCTACCCGGATGGAAGGGTGATCGCATTCGTGGGCACGCACAGCGGCGCCAACGGTGCTGACGCGCCCAAGGCCAACCCGCTCAAGCCGGGCAGCCCGGTGGAGCCCAACGGAACGATGATCATCGACATCACCAATCCGATGAACCCGGTGGAGAAATTCCACATTCCCGGCGCTGCGGCGGGAGCGCAGTCCCAATCCAATCGCATGTGCCTGGGTTCGGATCTGCCAGGGGGCACCGCGGGCCACGTCTACCTTCTGCGCAACGTCCAGTCGGGGAATCCCGCCTTGTCGGGGTTCGAGGTCTGGGACGTCACCAACGTCTCGGCGCCGGTGTTCGTATCGGCGATGCGCAACCTTCGCAACACCCACAAGCCCTGGTGGGAGTGCAAGACCGGTATCGCCTACCTTCCGGGCAGCAGAGGCCCGGCCTGGGGAACGCCGCAATGGCGCCAAGGTCAGTCCATGGTCATCGCCGACTGGAGCAATCCCGCGGCACCGGTTTACCTGCGCACCCATGGGTTGCCGAATGGACAGTTCAGCGGAACAGGGCCTGTGCCGACTTCGCTGCATGGTGCGATCTCCGCGCAGGACCACCCCAACGCCACTGGCCTGCTGGCACGCGGCGGCGCAACGATCGGCAACCGTGTCTACCTCGCGTGGGGCGTCGGGGACAACGGCGTGCTTCAGGTTCTGGACAGGGCAAAGCTGCTTCCGCCACCTTACGGAACCTTCGTCGGCGACCCCGACAATCCGACGAATGCGCAATTGGAGGCGCCGCAAACCTCGATCCTCTACATGTCGCCGGATCAGGGTGGCCATACGTCGATGCCGGTGTTCGGGGTCAAGCCCAAGGGCTACCAGAACTTCACTGAGTTCAAGACGCGCGATATCGTGCTGCTCGCTTCGGAATCGACGGCCGACCGGTGCCAGGAAGCGCCGCACTGGAGCTTCGTCGTCGACGTCACGATAGAAAACTCGAAGGCCGCCTCCAGCGGGCCGCCGCCGCTGCCGGCGCTGCAGAACCCGTGGCAGGGGCCGATGGTCCTGTCGACGATGTCGGTCGATCCGCGTGCTGGCGAGAAGTGGCCGCGCGGCAACTACTGCACGCGCGGGGCGCGCTACGGCGTGCACTCGAGCGAGGAGAACTTCCGCAATCCGTACTACGGGAAGCTGACGTTCCTTGCCTACTTCACCGGCGGCGTGCGCGCGTGGGACATCCGCGAGCCGCAGGCGCCGGTCGAGGTCGCGTTCTATGTGCCGCAAAGCAATGCGCTCACCGAGCCGGACGGCTACATGACGAACAACCTCGAGGTCGACAATCGCGGCTACATCCTCGCAGTCGACCGCAACGGCGCGGGGCTGGACCTCCTGGAACTGCACGGCAAGGCGCTGCAGATCGGTGCCGGGACGGACTAGGGCCGCGGCAATGACGACGGCCGTGGGAAGCTGACGAGTCGGGACGAAAGTCAACGCCCGACGCGACAGCGGCAATCGGCAATCGGCAATCGGCAATCGGCAATCGAGCAAACGGGGTACGCCATGATGGCGCACCCCCTTGTTCGGTCGCTGGCCGCCCCCGCCACGGTGCGTCGCCTGCATGGGCGACCCCATATGAGGGCGCCCGAGCATCACGTCCAAGCGGGCGCACGCGAGCTCGCATGACTCAGCCGCGCGGCCGTTGCCAGCGGGCCCGATCGCGCAGCAGCTCGGCATAGGCCGCTTCGAGATCGGCGACGACCTCGGCCGGATTGAACAGCGGGCCGCGCTTGTGCGTGCGATGGTCGCGCAGCCGCTGCCTGAGGCGCTGCAGCCGCGGCCGGTCGGTCGCCAGCGCAATTCCGAGCCCGACGTACTCGTCGAGCGAGTCGACCACCAGCTCGGGAATGCCGGCGGCGTGGGCGATGCTGGCGCCCATCTTGCCGCAGTAGCCGGTGCCGCGGCAGGTCAGCAGCGGCACGCCCATGAACAGCGAGTCGGCGGCGGTGGTGCCGTTGCTGTAGGGCAAGGTGTCGAGGTAGAGGTCGGCCAGCGGCAGCCGCGCGAGGTGCGACTTCAGATCGACCCGGCTGGCGAAGACCAGGCGCGCAGCGTCCATGCCGCGCCGCTGCCACTCGATCAGCAGGTTCTCGCGCACCGCCGGCGCGTAGGCCAGCAGCCACAGCACGCTGCCCGGCACCCGGCGCAGCATCGCCGCCCAGGCATCGAAGACCGTGGGCGCGAGCTTGATGGCGGTGGAGAAGCTGCAGAACACGAAGCCCTCGCCGGGCAGTCCGGCATCGGCCCGGGTCGGCGTCGGCGGCAGGCCGGCGAAGCGCTGCGCGTCGTTGGGCTGGTAGAAGGCGAGGCGCTGGACATGCTCGCCGTAGTCCTTCTCCTCGCCGCTCGGCACGGTCTGCGCGTCGGCCAGGATGACGTCGGCCAGCCGCCCCATCGAGCCGATGAAGCCCAGCCAGTTGACGTGGACCGCGGCCGGTCGCAGCCAGAGCACGCCGGGGCGGCCGAATTCGGTGAAGCCGGAGAGGTCGATCAGGAAGTCGACCTCGTCGTCGCGGATGCGCTGCGCAATCGCCAGGTCGGACTGGCCGCCGACGTCGTGGAAGGCGTCGAAGGCCGCGACCATCGAGCGGCGCTCCTCGCTGCCGTCGTCGGGCCCGGTCGAATAGGCGATCACCTCGAAGCGGCTGCGGTCGTGACCGATGATCAGGTCGCGCACCAACGCCGGCAGGGCGTGCTTGCGGAAATCGCCCGAGAAGTAGCCGAGCCGGATCCTGGCGTGCGTCCAGGTCGGTGGCGGCGGCAGGGGCGGCAGGTGGGCGAATTTCGCGGCCACCGTCTGTTCGACGCTGCGCAGGCGCAACCCGGCGTCGAGGTCGGCGAACAAGGCATCGAAGGGGTGCACCGCAGCGCCCTGCGCGGCCAGACGCGCGAGCTCGAAGCGCCAGTGGTCGAGGCCCTGCCAGTCGCAGGCTTCGAGCTTGACGTGGAGCAGCGACGACACCGCCTCGGCACAGTCCGGGTGCTTTGCGAGCAATTCCTCCCAGGCCCGCTCGGCGGCCTTCCAGTTGCCGCGCGTGTAGGGAATCGCCCCCAGCAGGTACATCGCCTCCAGGTGGCTCGGTCGCAGCGCCAGTGCGGCCCGCGCCCAGTGGGTCGCCGCGTCGAGCTCGCCGAGCTCGAGCGAGGCATTGCCGCACAGGATGGCGGCGCCGGCGTCGCGGCCGGCCATGCCCCTGAGCAGCCGGGTGATCTCGCGCCACTCGCGCAGCCACTGCAGCTGGTGCGCCAGTGCCAGGCGCACCTCGTCGCTGCGTGGATCGAGCGCCAACGCGCGACGGTAGTGGTGCACGGCCTGCGCCGGCTGGCCACCGCTGGCGGCCAGGTTGCCCAGGCCGTTGAGCGCGACGAGGTCGTCCGGGTTGCTCGCCAGGGCTTGCAGGAAGGATTGCCGCGCCTGCGCCGGCTGGCCCGACTGCAGCAGCACGGCACCGAGGTTGGCATGCACCTCGGCATCCTGCGGGGCGAGTTCGGCGGCCCGCCGCAAGGCCTGCTCGGCGGCGGCGAGGTCGCCGAGGTAGCGCTCGACATTGCCGAGGTTGTTCCACGATGCCAAGTGGGCAGGGTCGATCGCCAGTGCCTGGCGGTACCAGTGGCGCGCCTGCGGCAGGTCCTGGGCCCGGAAGTGGCAGTTGCCGATGTTCTTGTGCGGCTCGGCCCAGGTGGGCGCCAGTTCGATGGCGCGCGTGAAGTGCTGCAGCGCGCCCTGCAGATCGTTGGCCGCCAGGCGTGCCAGGCCGTTCTGGTTGGCCGCCTCGTGCGCGGACCGCCCGGCCGGAGGTGGGCCGCCATCCGCGCGGCCTGCGCCTGGGCTGTCGTTCATGCGTGGAGGTCCGGTCGGGTGCGGGTGGAGGACGGCGGCAGATTATCGACTCCCGGCATCGAGTGCAGCGCTGCCGGCGCGGGCCGGCCGGTCAGCCGAAGCACGCGTCGAGCAAGCGCGCCAGCTGTGGCGCGGCGAGGCGATGCGGCGCGGAGCTCAGCAAGTCGACGTAGCGCGCCAGGCTGGCCTGCGCGGCTGCCCGTGACGGCTGCGCGCGCGCCATTGGCGGCAGGCTGGCCGCGAAGTCGGCCAACAGGCGTTGTTCGACATACTCGAGGTCGAGCTCGATGCGGCCCAGGCGCGCGCGCAACCCGGTGGCCCAGGCCGCGGGCAGCGCGCCCGTGGTGGTCTTCAGCGCCCGCCGCGCCCTGCGCACCGGCGCCACGACCTCACGCTGCCAGCGTTCGACAGCGTTGATCGCGCGCCGCAGCGGTCGCTTGTCCAGCGCACGGCCCTGCTGCGCGAGCCAGCAGCACAGCAGCACCAGGTTGACATCGGCGGCGCACTGCTCCTGCAGGGCCAGGCAGGCGGCCTGCACCGCCGGCAACCGGTAGACCCGCAACGAGTAACGCCAGAACGCATGGGAATCGCGGCGCATCGGGCTCAGCCGGCGAGGTCGAACAGGTTGGTCGCCTCGAGGTCGAGCACTTCGAGCCAATCGGCGTTGAACAGCTGCCAGCGCCAGCGCATGATGCCCAGCGTCGGCTGGCTGCTCGAGCGACGGGTCTCGATCACCGTCACCCGCAGCCGCAGGTGATCGCCGGGCCGCACCGGGTGGGGCCACTTCAGGTAGGCCAGGCCGGGCGAGGCGAAGACCTCCGAGCCGTCCAGTGCGGCCTGCACCGCCAATCGCATCGCGATGCCGCAGGTGTGCCAGCCGCTGGCGATCAGGCCGCCGAAGCGGCCGGTGCCGGCGGCGCGGGCATCGGTGTGGAACCACTGCGGATCCCAGGCCGAAGCGAACTCGACCAGTTCGCGCTCGTCGACGATATAGGGCCCGGCCTCGATGACCTGGCCGGTGCTGAACTCGGCGAATCTCATGCGCGGGAGGACCTCAGTAGGTTTCCAGGTGCAGGCGGGCCTGCCCGCGCAGCGACGCCGCCACCGCGTCCCACGCCAGCCCGTGCTGCTGCGCGATGTCGCGCAGGGCCCCGACGACACCCTCCTCCATGCTCTTCAGGCCGCAGACATAGAAGTACGTGTTGGGGTCGGCGAGCATCGGCCCGAGGTCGGCGGCGCGTTCGCGCATCAGGTCCTGGACGTAGCGCTTGGGCTGGCCCGGCGTGCGCGAGAACGCGAAATGGATGTCGATGAAGTCCTTCGGCAGATTGAGCAGCGGCCCGAAGTACGGCAACTCCTCCTGGGTGCGGGCACCGAAGAACAGCATCAGCTTGCCGCCGTCGAACTTGCCGGACTTCCTCAGCCGCCGTCGCCACTCGGTCATCGCGCGCATCGGCGCCGACCCGGTGCCGGTGCAGATCATCACGATGTTGGAGCGCGGGTGGTTGGGCATCAGGAAGCTGGTGCCGAAGGGCCCGATCACCTGCACCTTCTCGCCCAGCCCGAGGTCGCACAGGTAGTTGCTGGCCACGCCGCGCACGGGCCGGCCCTGGTGGTCCTCGAGCACGCGCTTGATGGTCAGCGACAGGTTGTTGTAGCCCGGCCGCTCGCCGTTGCGCGGGCTGGCGATCGAGTACTGGCGCGGGTGGTGCGCCCGGCCCTGCGCATCGACACCGGGCGGAATGATGCCGATCGACTGGCCTTCGAGGACCGGGAAGGGCATCGCGCCGAAATCGAGCATCAGGTGGTGGGTGTCGTAGTCCTTGCCCACCGCGGTGACCCGCACATTGCCCACCACGGCGGCAACGACGAACTTCTCGGCCGCCTTCGGGCCGTAGAGGTTGGTGTACGGATGCGCCGCGGACCACGGCGGCAGCGTCGCGCCGACCTGCGCGGCCTTGAACACCGCCTGGCCGGGATCGGCCGCCGTCGGCGTCGGCAGCGCGGGCTCCTCGGGCACCGCCGCTTCGGCCGCCACGCCCTCGGCGGCCAGCTGCTCGGGGGACCACTCGACGGGCAGGCTGTCCCACTCCAGTTGCTCGCCGACGCTGTAGGCCCTGGCGCGCGGCATCGTGCGCCAGTTGTCGATCGAGCCGGTCGGACAGGGCGGGATGCAGTCCATGCACCAGTTGCACCTGCTCACGTCGACGACGTAGTTGCGCGTGTCGTGCGTGATCGCGCCCACCGGGCAGGTGGCCTCGCAGGTGTTGCAGCGGATGCAGATCTCGGGATCGATCAGGTGCTGCTTGATGACGGCAGCGTCGGCCGGTGGATTCATGGATCGGGGCTCGGTCTCGGGTCGGGCCCGCCAATCATGGCACGGCAGGAAAGGGTTTCTCTGATCCGAGTCCACACCCGCTTCGTGGTCGAATCCTGCGCAGTTGCACCCGTCCCGGGCCGAGGGTCCGAGGCCATCCGTGGAGACGCTGATGATCGCCGAAAACATAGTCCAGCCGCCGGGCGCACGGTTCAACTTCGCCCAGCACCTGATCGAGCGCAACCTGGCCTGGCCGGACCGGATCGCCTTCGTCGACGACCACGGCGCGCTCGGCTACGGCGCGCTGGCCGACGGCATCCGACGCCTGGCCGCGGCCCTGCGGGCGCAGGACATCCGGCGCGAGGAGCGGGTGCTGCTGCTGATGCACGACGGCAACGACTGGCCGGTGGCCTTCCTCGGCGCGATGTATGCCGGCATCGTGCCGGTGGCGGTGAACACGCTGCTCACGCCCGAGGATTGCGCCTACATGCTGCAGCACAGCCGCTCGCAGGCGGTGCTGGTCTCGGCGGCGCTGCTGCCGCTGCTGCGCCAGGCGATGGCAATCGCCGAAGGCTCGGGCGGGCACGAGGTCAAGCGGCTGGTCGTCTCGCGCGCCGGGCCCGACCTGAGCGCCGATGCGCTGGCGATGGACGCGCTGATCGCGCGCCATGCACCGCTGGCCGAGCCCGCCCGCACCTCGCCCGACGACCCCGGCTTCTGGCTCTACTCCTCCGGCTCCACCGGCCGCCCCAAGGGCGCGCTGCACACCCACGCCAATCCGTACTGGACCGCCGAGCTGTACGGCACCCGGGTGCTGGGCCTGACCGAGCGCGACGTGTGCTTCTCGGCGGCCAAGCTGTTCTTCGCCTATGGCCTGGGCAACGCGTTGAGCTTCCCCCTCAGCGTCGGCGCCACCGTGCTGCTGATGGCCGAACGGCCGACGCCGGAGGCGGTGTTCAGGCGCTGGCGGGGCGGGGTCGGCGGCCTCAAGCCCACCGTCTTCTTCGGCGCACCCACCGGCTTCGCGGGCATGCTCGCCTCGCCCGGGCTGCCGGCCCGCAGCGAGGTCGCGCTGCGGCTGGCCTCGTCGGCCGGCGAGGCCTTGCCGGCCGAACTCGGCGAGCGCTTCACCGCCCACTACGGCGTCGACATCATCGATGGCATCGGCTCGACCGAGATGCTGCACATCTTCGTCTCCAACGAGCCCGGGCGGGTGCGCTACGGCAGCACCGGCTGGCCGGTGCCGGGCTACGAGATCGAGCTGCGCGGCGAGGATGGCCGGCCGGTGGCGGACAGCGACATCGGGGACCTCTACATCCGCGGGCCGAGCGCGGCGCTGATGTACTGGGGCAACCGCGAGAAGTCGCGCGAGACCTTCCAGGGCGCCTGGACCAAGAGTGGCGACAAGTACGTGCGCAATGCCGACGGCAGCTACACCTACTCGGGCCGCAGCGACGACATGCTCAAGGTCAGCGGCATCTACGTCTCGCCGTTCGAGGTCGAGGCCACGCTGGTGCAGCACCCGGCGGTGCTCGAAGCGGCGGTGATCGGCGTGGCCGACGCCGACGGGCTGACCAAGACCAAGGCCTTCGTCGTGCTCAAGCCCGGCCAGCGGGCCGACGAGGCCGAGCTCAAGGCCTTCGTCAAGGACCGCCTGGCGCCGTACAAGTACCCGCGCTCGATCGAGTTCATCGCCGAATTGCCCAAGACCGCGACAGGCAAGATCCAGCGCTTCAGGCTGCGCGACAGGGAGGCCGCCACCCGATGAGTCCACGGGTCGCATTCGCCGACATCGATTGGCAGGGCCGCCCGGTGCGCATCGAGCACCAGTGGCTGCGCGCCGAGCACAGCGGCGAGCCGCTGATCGTCTTCCTGCACGAGGGGCTGGGTTCGCTGGCGATGTGGAAGGACTTCCCCCAACGCCTGTGTGACGCGGCCCGGTGTCGCGGCCTGGTCTATTCGCGCCCCGGCTACGGCCGCTCGACCCCGCGCGCCGCCGAGGAGGCCTGGGGGCTGGACTTCATGCACCGCCAGGCCCACGAGGTGCTGCCGGCCTTGTTCGAGGCGCTCGGCGTCGGCCGTGATGGCCATCGGCCCTGGCTCTTCGGCCACAGCGACGGTGCCTCGATCGCCCTGCTCTACGCCGCACGCTTCACCGACCGGCTGGCCGGCGCGATCGTGCTCGCTCCGCACATCATGGTCGAGGACCTCGGCGTGGCGAGCATCGAGCGGGCGCGCAAAGCCTACGCCGGGACCGAGCTGCGGCACAAGCTGGCCAGGTACCACGACGACCCCGACTCGGCCTTCTACGGCTGGAACGACATCTGGCTGCACCCGCCGTTCAAGCAGTGGTCGATCGAGGACGAGATCACGGCGATCCGCTGTCCCGTGCTCGCCGTCCAGGGCCTGGACGACGAATACGGCACACTCGCCCAGATCCACGGCATCGTCGAGCGCGTGCCGCAGACCGAGACGCTCGAATTGGCCGGCTGCGGTCACTCGCCGCACCGCGACCAGTCCGAGCGCCTGATTGCCGCCGTCACCGATTTCATCCAGCGACACCCCCAAGGAGACTTCCCATGAAGCGCCTGTCCAGCCTCACCCTGATTGCCGCGGCCGCGGCCGTGCTCGCTGCGCCGCCGGCGCAGGCCCAGAGCACGGGCAAGTTGAAGGTCGGCCTGATGCTGCCCTACACCGGCACCTTTGCCGCGCTGGGCAACGCGATCGAGAACGGCTTCCGCCTGCGTGTGGCCGAAAGCGGCGGCAAGCTCGCCGGCCGCGAGATCGAGTTCGTCAAGGTCGACGACGAGAGCGACCCCGCCAAGGCCACCGACAACGTCAACAAGCTCGTCAAGCGCGACAACGTCGACGTGCTCGTGGGCACCGTGCATTCGGGCGTCGCGATGGCGATGGCCAAGGTGGCCAAGGACTCGGGCACGCTGCTCATCGTGCCCAACGCCGGCGCCGACGCGGTGACCGGCCCGATGTGCGCGCCCAACATCTTCCGCTCCAGCTTCTCGAACTGGCAGCCCGGCTACGCGATGGGCGAGGTGGTGGCCAAGAAGGGCCACAAGAAGGTCGTCACCATCACCTGGAAGTACGCCGCCGGCGACGAGTCGGTCAAGGGCTTCAAGGAGGCGTTCGAGAAAGGCGGCGGCACGGTGGTCAAGGAGTTGAACCTGCCGTTCCCGAACGTCGAGTTCCAGGCCCTGCTGACCGAGATCGCGGCGACCAAGCCCGACGCCGTCTACACCTTCTTCGCCGGCGGCGGTGCGGTCAAGTTCGTCAAGGACTATGCCGCCGCGGGCCTCAAGAGGAGCATTCCGCTGTATGGCGCGGGCTTCCTCACCGACGGCACGCTCGAGGCCCAGGGCGCCGACGCCGACGGCCTGTTGACCACGCTGCACTACGCCGACAGCCTGGACACGCCGCGCGACAAGGCCTTCCGCCTGGCCTACGCGAAGGCCTACAAGCTGCAGCCCGACGTCTACGCGGTGCAGGGCTACGACGCGGCGCAGATGCTGGGCATCGGCCTGGCCGCGGTCAAGGGCGACCTGTCCAAGAAGGCCGAGTTCGCCGCCGCCATCCGCGGCGCGAAGATCGACAGCCCGCGCGGCGCGTTCAAGCTCTCGGCGTCGAACAACCCGGTGCAGGACATCTACCTGCGCCAGGTCAGCGGCAAGGAGAACAAGGTGATCGGCGTGGCCAGCAAGGCGCTCGCCGATCCCGGCCGCGGCTGCAAGATGTAAGGCCGCAGCCGCGCCGGCCCGATGGACCTCGCCACCTTCCTGATCCAATGCCTGAACTCGCTGCAGTACGGGCTGCTGCTGTTCCTGGTGGCCTCGGGCCTGACGCTGATCTTCGGCATCATGGGCGTGATCAACCTCGCCCACGGCAGCTTCTACATGATCGGCGCCTACATGGCCTATGCACTGGCGCCGCTGGTGGCGGGCAGCATCGGTGGCGGCTTCTTCACCACGCTGGTGGTCGGGCTGGTGCTGGCGGTGCTGCTCGGCTACGTGCTCGAGTGGGCCTTCTTCAGCTTCCTCTACGAGCGCGAGCACCTGCAGCAGGTGCTGATGACCTATGGCCTGATCCTGGTCTTCGAGGAGCTGCGCAGCCTGCTCGTCGGTGACGACGTGCACGGCGTCAAGCCACCCGAGATCCTGGCCGGCTCGCTGCCGCTGGGCGAGCTGATGACCTACCCGGTCTACCGCCTGTTCATCTCCGGCGTCTGCCTGGCGCTGGCGCTGGGCATGTACCTGGTCTTCACCCGCACCCGGCTGGGGATGATGATCCGAGCCGGCGCCACCAACCGCGAGATGGTGCAAAGCCTGGGCGTGGACATCAAGTTCCTCTACCGGGTGGTGTTCGCCGCCGGGGTGGCGATCGCGGTGCTGGCCGGCATGGTGGCCGCGCCGGTGTCCTCGGTCTACCCGGGCATGGGCAACACGGTGCTGATCATCTGCTTCGTGGTGGTGGTGATCGGCGGCATCGGCTCGATCCGCGGAGCGCTGCTGGCGGCATTGCTGATCGGTTTCGTCGACACCTTCGGCAAGGTGCTGCTGCCGCAGGCCGCGGGGGTGCTGGTCTACGTGCTGATGGCGCTGATCCTGCTGTGGAAGCCGGACGGCTTGTTCAGGGCCGGCTGATGTCCGGCGTCCCCGCATCCAGGGCCTTGTTCGTCCTCGGCGCCTTCGCGCTGCTGACGCTGTTCCCGCTCGGCGCGGGCTCGTTCGGCATCGACCTGATCACCAAGGTGATGATCTATGCGGTGTTCGCGCTCAGCCTCGAGCTGCTGGTCGGCAGCACCGGACTGGTGTGTTTCGGCCAGGCGGCGTTTTTCGGCCTCGGAGCGTACGCGACCTACTGGCTCACGCCGGCGGACGCGGCGCCCTCGCTGGCCTGGCTGCTGCCGTCGTGCATGGCGCTGGCCGCCGCCTACGCCCTGTTCGTCGGCGCGCTGTCGCTGCGCACGAAGGGCGTGTACTTCATCATGGTCACGCTGGCGTTCGCTCAGATGGCGTATTACGTCGTCCACGACACGCCGCTCGGCGGCGGCACCGACGGCGTCTACCTCAACCACAAGCCGGTGCTGGGCGCGCTGCTCGACCTCGACAAGCCGCTCGCCCTGTATGGCTTCACGCTGGCCTGCCTCGTCGGCGTGTTCGTCTTCCTGGCGCTGCTGCTGCGCTCGCGCTTCGGGCGCGCGCTGGCAGGCATCCGGGTCAACGAGCGGCGCATGCGCGCCACCGGCTTCTCGACCTACCCGTACAAGCTGGCGGCCTTCGTCATCTCGGGCGCCATCGCCGGCCTGGCCGGTTTCCTGTTCGCGGTCAAGGACGGCTTCGTCAACCCCGAGCTGCTGAGCTGGCACCTGTCGGGCGCGGTGCTGATCATGATCATCCTCGGCGGCCTGGGGCACCTGCGCGGCGCCCTGATCGGCGCCTTCGCGTTCGCGATGCTGCAGGAGTTCTTCAAGTCCGAGGCGGTGTTCGGGTCCTTCGCCAGGCATTGGCTGCTGGGGCTGGGGCTGGCCATCATCGCCAGCGTGGCGCTGCTGCCGCGCGGCCTGGTGGGCGTGCCGGCCCAGGTGCGCGAGCGGCTGTGGGGCGCGCGCGGCGACGCCGCTGCGGAGGTCGACGATGAGCCCGGCTGAAGTGCTGCTGCGCGGCCGCGACATCAGCCGCCGCTTTGGCGGGCTGGTGGCCGTCAACGGCGTCTCCATCGAACTGCAGCGGGGCATGGTGCACGCGGTCATCGGCACCAACGGCGCGGGCAAGTCCACGCTGGTCAACATCCTGTCGGGCGAAACCGCGCCCTCGGGCGGCAGCGTCGAGCTGCTCGGCCAGGACGTGACCCGCTGGTCCCAACCGCGGCGCGCGCGCGCCGGCCTTGGCCGCAGCTACCAGCTCAACACGATCTACCCCAGCTTCTCGGTCTTCGAGAATTGCCGCCTGGCGGCCCAGGCAGCGACGCAGAAGCCCTGGCAATGGTGGCGCGACGCGCAGCGCTGCGAGGCCAGCACGGCCGCCGCCCGCGCCGCGGCGCAGCGCACGGGCCTGGACCGCGTGCTCGACCGCACCGCCGGCCTGCTCTCGCACGGCCAGAAGCGCCAGCTCGAGATCGCGATGTGCCTGGCCACCGCGCCACAGGTGCTGCTGCTGGACGAGCCGCTGGCCGGCATGGGCGCCGAGGAGACCGAGCGCATGCTCGCGCTGCTGGCCGAGCTGAAGGCCGGGCACGGCATCCTGCTCGTCGAGCACGACATGGACGCCGTGTTCCGCATCGCCGACCGCATCACGGTAATGGTCAACGGCTCGGTGATCGCCTGCGACGCGCCCGAAGCGGTGCGCGCCAATCCCCAGGTTCAGGACGCTTACCTGGGAGGCCATTGAGATGGTCGATGCCGACCTCATCGTCGACGCCCGCGGCATCCACGCCTGGTACGGCTCGAGCCATGTGTTGCACGGCATCGACCTGCAACTCGGCCGCGGCCAGACGCTGGGCCTGCTGGGCCGCAACGGCATGGGCAAGAGCACGCTGATCCGCACCCTGCTTGGCCACGTGACCCAGCGCGACGGCCGTATCGAGCTGTTCGGCGTCGACGCCTCGCGCGCCCGGCCGCACGAAGTGGCGCGGCTGGGTGTGGCCTATGTGCCCGAGGGCCGCGGCATCTTCCCCAACCTGAGCGTGCGCGAGAACCTGGTGATGGCCTCGCGGCGCGGCGTCGACGGCCGCAACGACTGGCCCTACGAGCGGGTGATGGAGACCTTCCCACGGCTGCGCGAGCGCGTCGGCCACCTGGGCGCCCAGCTCTCGGGCGGCGAGCAGCAGATGCTGTCGATCGGCCGCGCGCTGATGACCCACCCCGAGCTGATCATCCTCGACGAGGCCACCGAGGGCCTGGCGCCGCTGATCGTCGCCGAGATCTGGCGCGTGATCGGCGAGATCCGCGCCGGCGGCATCGCCACCCTGATCGTCGACCGCGACTGGCGCAAGGTGCTGGCGCGCTGCGACCGCGCACTGGTGCTGCAGAAGGGCCGCGCGGTGCTGCAGGGCGCGGCTGCCGAGGTGGCCGACAGCGCGGCGCTTTCGGGTCATCTGGGTGTCTGAAGGCCCGCAGACGACATCGCAGCGGCCAGGTGCGCTGCGTGCGGGCGCCGAATGCCGGCAGGCTCGTCGCGGGTGCCGGCACTGACGCTGCAGCCCTGCGTGCCACCGGTCGGCTTCAGTCCGGCCGAATCCAGCCGATACCATGTCGCGACTTCCCGATGGGACCTGCGAACCGAGCAGCGGCGGCTGGGTTCTCGCAGCCCGTCTGTGGACCCGATTCCGAACTGCGCCGACCCGGGCCCTTGGGGGCCGCACACTGACTGGAAAGGCGGTTTGGCCAATGTCGCAGCACCCGCAGCCCCCCGTGGGCCATGCGCTCCTCGAGTCCGGTGTTCCGCCCTGGCCCGTGGAATCACGCCCCATGATCGCGCTGAAGATCGGCGCGGTGATCCTCGTCGTCGAACTGCTCATCGTGTGGGGATTCGCCCGCTCGGCCATCGACAGCCCGTGGCTGATGATCGCCATCGACATGGCGATCGTGACGCTGGTTTCGTCGACGGTGATCCATGCCTGGATCATCCGCTCGCACCTGCGCGCGACCGGTCATGAGCAGGCCAGGACGCGGGCGAGCGAGGAGCGCTGGAAGTTCGCGCTCGAAAGCGCCGGCGCCGGCGCCTGGGAGCTGGACCTGCAATCGCACGAGGTCTACTACTCACGGCGCTGCAAGGAGATGCTGGGCTATGCCGACCACGAGATCGAGAACAGCATCGACGAATGGCATCGGCGAACCCATCCGGAAGACCTTCCGCGCGTGCTCTCCGACATGCTGGCCTATGTGAACGGCGAGGTCGAGATCTACCAGAGCGAACTGCGCGTACGCGCCAAGGATGGCAGCTGGAGGTGGGTGCTCGAACGCGGCGCGGCCATCAGCCGCTCGCCCGACGGCAAGCCCTTGCGCTTGATCGGCACCCACGCCGACATCACCACCCGCAGACGCATCGAAGATGATCTGCGCGCGCTGGCGGCCACCGATCCACTCACCGGCGTGGCCAACCGCAGGCACTTCATGTCGCGCCTGGAGGAGGCCCAGGCGCTGGCGCAACGACTGCAGGACCAATGCGTTTCGGTGCTGATGCTCGACATCGACCACTTCAAGCGCATCAACGACACCCATGGCCATCCCGTCGGCGACGCCGCGCTCAAGCACCTCACCGCGATCATGACCGACGGCCTGCGCAAGACC
>Ga0209797_10000345_pt1 | contig 22839 bp, 20 predicted proteins | sample DOMMetBare3Fresh_2_FD_187472 | JGI IMG/M metagenome (GOLD analysis project Ga0209797, IMG submission 187472) | Wetland sediment microbial communities from St. Louis River estuary, USA, under dissolved organic matter induced mercury methylation -... | ecosystem: Environmental > Aquatic >... | reverse complement strand
CCTGGGGCGTTCTCAGGTGCTGGCGTTCTTGGTCGCGACGATGATCTGGAAGTTGCCGAAGAACACCGTGCGGCGTTCGCAGGTGAAGCCGCCCATCGCTTCGAGCTGCTTGAGCGGGTCGTGGCTGTCCCACAGCGCCAGGCCGAAGGGCTCGAAGACCTTGAAGTAGGTCCAGCTCAGCGCACGCAGCACCCACACCTCGGGCCGGTGGAATTCGGCGAGGTACAGCTTGCCGCCCGGCGCCAGCACCCGGCAGGCCTCGCTGAGCACCTGGCCCTTGAGGTGGTGCGGCAACTCGTGCAGCAGGAAGAACACCACGTTGGCGGCCACCGAGCCATCGGCGAGTTTCATCGCCGTGGCGTTTTCCTGCAGGAACTGCAGCCGCTCGGCATAGGCCGGCAGCTTGGTCTGCGCATGGTCGAGCTCGTTCTGGATGATGTCGGCGATCAGCACCTTGCGCGCGCCGGCATCGACGGCCGCCCCGACGACGCGCGGGATCACGTCGCCGAAGGCGCAGGAGGTGATCAGCAGCTGCCGGTCATGGAGCTCGTCGCGCCGCAAGCCGGTGGTGATCATCGACACCAGCCGGTCGTACTGGAACAGCAGGATGGCCGAGATGATGGGCTGGAAGTCGACCAGCCGGATCAGCCGCATGTTCGAGTAGATCGGATAGACATGCGAGGCATGTCCCGGCGCCCCGCCGGAGGCACCGCGCACCATCAAGGCCCCCCGCGTGACCGTGAAGAAGAACAGGCCGATGGTGGCCAGGACGACGATCGCCGCGAAGACGGTGTGGAGGATCCAGGGTGGCAAGGTTCACCTGTGAGGGTCAAGATGACATCTGCGACACAGCGCCCGTTCGCCAGCGCCCTGAACCGGCGACGCCCGATGGCCGCACGGCGTCGAAGCTGGGGCATTATCCCCCGGGGAAGAGCCCGCCAAGCCGTCAAAAGCCTGTCGTTCGCAGGGCAAATGTACCGCCCGGCAGGCGCGATCGCCGATCGGTGACTTACTTGGACAGGAACGCAAGCATGCGGTCGGCGAACTTGCCGTAGGGCGGCGCCAGGAACTTCAACGCCGAGAAGCGCGCCTGGTAGAACACCGGGCGCAGCTTGGAGAAGGTCTCGAAGCCCTCGCGGCCATGGTAGTGGCCCATGCCCGACTCGCCCACGCCGCCGAAGGGAAGGTCGTGCTGGCCGACATGGAACAGCGCATCGTTGACCGAGACGCCACCGGACATCACCCGATCAAGCAGCATCTGCACCTGGCCGGCGTCGTTGCTGAACGGATAGACCGCCAGCGGCCGCGGCCCGGCATTGATCGCCGTGATCACCGTCGCGAGCGAGGTGTAGCCGCACAGCGGCAGGATGGGCCCGAAGATCTCGCGCTGCATCAGCAGGCTGTCGGGCGGCGCGTCGAGCACCAGGTGGGGGGCGAGTTTGCGCGTCGCGCGGTCGTGGGGCGCGCCGGGAAGGAGCTGGATCAGCTTCGCGCCGCGCTCGCGCGCGTCGTCCAGCGTGTGCAACAGGCGATCGAACGAACGCTCGTCGATGATCGAGGTGTAGTCCGGCGAGTCCAGCCGCGGGTAGCGGGCGGGGACGATCTCCTGTGCCAGGCGGACGAACTCCTCGATGCGCGACTGCGGCAGCCAGGCGTGGTCGACGGTGGTGCAGATCTGGCCGGCGTTGAGGCACTTGACGAACAGGATGCGCTCGGCCGCGGTGCGCAGCGGGAAGTCGTCGCAGACGATGGCCGGCGCCTTGCCGCCCAGTTCCAGTGTCACCGGGCAGAGGTTGCGCGCCGCCGCCGCCATCACCGAGCGGCCGGTCTGCCCCGAGCCGGTGAACAGCAGGTGGTCGAAGGGCAGCTTGGAGAACTCGATGCCGACGCCGCCGGTCTCGTCGAAGAACTGCAGCTTCTCGGGCGGGAAGTACGCCGGCAGGCGTTCGATCAGCAGCTTGGCGAGGTGGCGCGAGTTCTCGCTCATCTTGACCATCGCCCGGTTGCCGGCGGCGAAGATGCAGGCCAAGGGCACGAAGCTCAGGTTGAGCGGGAAGTTCCACGGCACGATCACGCCCACCACGCCCAGCGGCTGCGGAATGACGCGGTTGCGCGCACCGAAGTAGCTGCGCAGGTCGACCCCGCGGCGCTGCGGCCTCATCCAGCCGCTCAGGTGCCTGACGGTGTGATCGATGCCATCGATCACCGGCACGATCTCGGCCATCAGCGTCTCGTGGCGGGACCGGTGGCCGTAGTCGGCGCTGATCGCATCGCACAACGCGTCCTTGTGCTCGCGCACGAAGCGCTGCAGCGTGCGCAGGTCCTGCGTGCGCTCCTCGAGGGCAGGCACCGGATGCCGGAAATAGGCTTCGCGCTGCAACGCCAGCGCGTCGGCCAAGGTGCGCGCCAGGTCGGCAGCGGCGATCGGGTGGCTCATGTCGTTCATGGTGTGTTCGGACTGCACGTGCTCGCGCGGGGCCCGCCGGGTGATCGATTGAGCCCTGATTGTGATCGCCTCGGGGCCGGGCCGCGTGCGCTGGCCCGTCAGAGGACTTCGGGTTCCAGGCGCTGCCCGCGCCGCGACTCGCGCCGCGCCACCCACAGCGTGGCGGTGCAGATCAGCACGCCGCCGACCAGTGTCGAGACGCTGGGCAGGTCGGCGAACGCCACCCAGCCGATCAGCGAGGCCCAGACCAGGTCCAGGAAGCGCGTCGACTGCGTCGCCGAGATGTCGGCCACCTTGAACGAGCGGGTCAGGCAGTAGTGCCCGGCGCTGCCCATCACGCCACAGACGAAGAAGCCCGCCCACTGCCAGGCCGACGGTGCCTGCCAGTGGATGAGGGCCAGCGGCAGGCTGAACAGGCTCACGGTGATCGACTGCCAGACCAGGATCGTGCCCGTGGTCTCGTAGCGGGTGAGCGCCTTGGTGACCAGGAAGGACGCGGCGAACACCGGTGCCGAGGCCAGCATCAGCAGGTGGTAGGACCCGCCGCCGGCACCGAGCCTGAGCTTGGGCCCGAGCACGATCAGCACGCCGACGAAGCCCAGAGCGGTGGCCAGCCAGCGCTCCCAGTGCATCGGCTCGCGAAAGAACAGGTAGGCGCCGATCATGATGAAGATCGGCCCGGTGAAGCCGATCGCGGTCGTGTCGGCCAGCGGGATCCGGGGCAGCGCGACGAACCACAGGCACAGGCCCAGCGTGTGCAGCGCCCCGCGCGCGAACTGCCCGCCCACCTGGCGCGGCCGGTAGGCCGCCAGGCCGTGGTGCCAGACGATCGGCAGCAGCACCACCAGCCCGAACAGATAGCGCAGGAACTGCGACTGGAACGGATCGAGCCGAAGCGTCAGGGCGCGCATCAGCGCGTTGAGGACGCTGAAGATCAGGCCCGAACTGGCGGCCCACATCAGACCGCGGGTGGTGGCCGGCAGGTGCGCCGTGCGGCGACTGACCGCATCGTGAAGCGTGCGCCAGCACCTGGCCGTCAGTTCGAAAGGCATCCCGGCCGAGCATAGCAGCCGCCTGCGCGGCCCCTGGCCGTGGCGCGCCGCGCGCGGGCGCGCGGCACCACGCGCAACGGCCGCAACCTCACTCGGCCAGCCGGTAGCGCTCGCTGGCCTGGGTCGCGCTGCGCAAGGCGTGCGCCGCGGCGTCGAGCAGGTCGCGTTCGGTGCGGCCATGCCGCGGGCTCATCGCGCCGCCGATGCTGACGGTCACCGCATCGGTGACGTCGCCGATGTGCATGCGGCGGCACAGGCATTCGGCCACCGCGGTGGCGCGCTCGAGCAGGTGCTGCGGGTTGTGCAATCCTTCGAGCAACATCACGAACTGGTTGCCCTCCAGCCGCGCCAGCGAGTCACCGCCGCGCACGCCGGACTGCAACCTCCGGGCGACGATGCGCAGCGCCTCGTCGCCGATGCTCTGGCCGTGGAACCCGGTGAAGCGCTCGAAGTCGGCCACGCTTACCCACAGCATCGAGAACGGCCCCGGGCTGGCCAGCAGTGCGTACAGGCGCCGCGACAACCGCAGCCGGTTGCCCACGCCGGTCAGGCCATCGGTTTCGGCATGGGCGGTGGCGCGGTCGAGTTCGGTGTGCAGCGCCGAGACATCGTGGATCACCGCCACCGCCACCCGCTCGCCGTCTTCGAGTGCGAGGTTGCACAGCGAGATCGACACCGGCACCAGCTTGCCGCTGCGGTGCACCGCGTGCAGCACCGGGCGCGAGCCCATCAGCGTCGGCGCACCATCGGCGCGATAACGCTTGACGGATTCCTCGTGTCGCTGTCGCACATCGGGCGGCACCAACAGCGACAGCGGCTTCCCGACGATCTCCAGCGGCGAGTAACCCAGCAGCGAGCGCACCGCCGGGTTGACGAACGAGATGTGGCCGAAGGCGTCGACCATGATCGCCGCGTCCGGCAGGATGTCCAGCAAGTCGCCGATGGCCAGGTGCGTGTGACGGGTCGCAAACATTTCCAGCGCAGCCAGGGACGTAACGGGGGCCCTTCGATGGTGCAGTGCGCGCCGGCGCTCGATCTTGAGCCTGGTCAACCTCGTGCGCCATCGCCGCGCCGCGGGATCGCCGGCGATCTGCACAGCACCCGAAGTACGCAGGTCCTGGGGCGGCGCCGCCCCCGGAGGGTCGGTGGCCGCGTGCCGTGGGACCCGGTCTGCGGTGGCGCCGCCGCTCAGGGCAGCCTGAGCAGCCGGCGCGCGTTGCCCTCGTAGATCGCGTGACGCTGACCGGGCGTCAGCTCGAGCGAATCGATGATCCTGATCGTCCAGGCGATGTAGGCCGAGCCCTTGGCGGGATCGAAGGGCGCGTCGGAGGCGAACAGCACATTGTCGGCGCCGAAGAACTTCAGCCCCAGCTCGGTGGCGTCGCCGGCACCGAAGAGCGCGGTGTCGGCGTAGAACATCTTGAAGTAGTCGAGCGGGCGCTTCCTGAGCCTGCCGAGCACCAGCGAGTAGTCCTCGTCCGAGGTGCGCGCGCCGAGCTGGTCCCAGCCCGGTCCGACGCGGCCTTCGAAGTACGGAATCATCGCGCCCATGTGGTGGGTGATGATCTTCAGGTTCGGATGCTTGTCGAACAGGCCCTCGAACACGATGTGCGCCATCGCCGCGCTGGTCTCGTAGGGCCAGCCAAAGGTCCACCAGATCTCGTAGTGGCTCTTGCTCTCGCCCTGGTAGTCGGGGAAGTTGGCGCCGCGCGCCGGATGCAGCCAGATCGGCAGGTCGAGCCTGGCCATGAGGTCGAACAGCGGCAGCGTGGCCGGCGCCGTCAGGGGCTTGCCGAGCACGTTGGAGAACACCTGCACGCCCACCGCGCCGAGCTGGCCGATGGCGCGCTCGGCCTCCCGCAGCAGGCCCGCGGGATCGTTCATCGGCAGCGAGGCAACGAAGGCCGGGAAGCGCAGCGGATGGCGCCGAACAAGCTCGGCCATGCCGTCGTTGGCCAGGCGCGCCATCTCGGTGGAAAGCGGCGGCGGACCGAAGACCTCGATCGGCGGCGAGCCCAGGCAGATCACCTGGGCGTAGTCGTCGAAGCGGTCCATGATGCGGAAGCGCTCGTCGAGATCGACGATGCAGGGGATCTCGCGCACCCGCTTGTGCATGTCCTTGCCGTCGGGCGCCACCTCCAGCATGCGGTCGTAGAAGGCGCGCGGGAAGATGTGGTTGAAGATGTCGAGTTTCACGCTCAGGTCTCCTGCGGATGCGCTCCGGGGCGGCCAGGTGGCGGGCGACGCGCCCACGGCGTTGCACGGCCTGGCTGCGCAGCGTGGCATATTCGGATCGATCGCGCAATTCGATTCTCCCGCCTTGCCGGCCGGCGTTCCGCATGGAAGCCACGGTCGGGAAAGGCGGCCTTCACCGTCACCCACGAGACAACCCACCATGTCCCTCCCCATCCCGCGCAGCGGCCTGCAACTGCTCTCGCTGGTCAAGTCCGACGGCGAACTCGAACTGTCGCTGGCCCGCACACCGGTGCCGGCACCGGCCGCCGACGAGGTCGTGATCCGCGTCGAGGCCACGCCGATCAACCCGTCGGACATCGGCCTGCTGTTTGGCGCCGCCGACATCGCCACCGCGACGGCCGATGGCTCCTCGGGCCTGCCGGTGCTGCGGGCCAGGATCGCGCCGGCCGCGATGAAGGCGATGGCCGGTCGGATGGACCAGCCGCTTCCGGTGGGCAACGAGGGCGCGGGCACGGTCGTCGACGCCGGCGCCTCCACCGCCGCCCAGGCCCTGCTCGGCCGCACGGTGGCCGTGCTCGCCGGGGGCATGTACGCGCAGTACCGCTGCGTCAAGGCCGAGCAATGCCTGCTGCTGCCGGCGGGCACCGCGGCCGCCGAGGCCGCCTCGTGCTTCGTCAACCCGCTGACCGCGCTGGGCATGGTCGAGACCATGAAGCTCGAGGGCCACCGCGCGCTGGTGCACACCGCCGCGGCATCGAATCTCGGCCAGATGCTGCACCGCATCTGCCAGCAGGACGGCATCGGCCTGGTCAACATCGTGCGCAAGGCCGAGCAGGTCGAGTTGCTGCGCGGAATCGGCGCCGAGCATGTCTGCGATTCGTCGTCGCCCACCTTCGTCGAGGACCTGACGCGCGCGCTGGTGGCCACCGGCGCGACGATCGCCTTCGACGCCACCGGCGGCGGCCGGCTCGCCGGCCAGATCCTCGGCGCCATGGAAGCCGCGCTGCTGCGCGGCGCCAAGGAGTACAGCCGTTACGGCTCGACGACGCACAAGCAGGTCTACCTCTACGGCAACCTGGACACCGCCCCGACCGAGTTCGTCCGCAACTTCGGCATGGCCTGGGGCATCGGCGGCTGGCTGCTGTTTCCGTTCCTGCAGCGCATCGGCCCCGCCGCCACCGAGGTGCTCAAGCAGCGGGTCGCGGCCGGACTGAAGACCATCTTCGCCAGCCGCTACAGCCGCGAGATCTCGCTGGCCGAGGTGCTGCAGCCCGAACTCGTCGCGCTCTATGGCCGGCGCTCGACGCTCGCCAAGGTCCTCGTCAACCCCAACCGCGGGCTGAGCGCCTAGCACTCGGACTGCCCGTCCCGGAGGCGACGATGTTCAAGTGGCTGCGCGTGCCCGAGCGCGTGTTCGCGCTGGTGATGTGGATCGTCTCGCTGGTCTTCGCCGGCTTCCTGGTCGGGCTGGGCGGCAAGGTTGTCGCCGACCTGCCCAAGCTCGAGACGCAGCTGACCCTCGAGCAGTTCGCCGACGGCGTCGAGCTGGCCAGGTCCCGCCAGCTGATCCGCGAGGCCGAGAAGCAGCTGCCCGGACTGCAGGACGGCCGCGCCCGGGCGGGGCAGGAGCTGGTCGCCTCGAGCAACGCCCGCAGCTCGGCGCGCACGAGCTTCGACCAGTGGATCGCCGCGCGCACCGCCACCGTCGACCCGCGGCAGGACCCCGAGGTGCTGCAGCGCACCCGGGAGCTCGACACGCTGGCCGCACGCGAGCGCGAGGCGCAGCGGGTGGTCGAGACGCTGGACGCCCGGCTGCTCGAGGCCAACCAGACCCTGGGCACGCAGCGCCGCGTGCAGGCCCGGCTGCTCGCCGATGCCCAGGGCGCCTACCAGCGGGCGCTGTTCGTGCAGGAGCTGCGCGTGTTCGGCGCCCGGCTGGCACTGACGCTGCCGCTGTTGCTGGTGGCCGCCTGGCTGGTGCTGAAGAAACGCGGCCACGCCTACTGGCCGCTGATGCGCGGCTTCGTGATCTTCGCGGTCTTCACCTTCTTCTTCGAGCTGGTGCCGTACCTGCCGAGTTATGGCGGCTATGTGCGCTACGCGGTGGGCATCGCCCTGACCGCCGTGGCCGGGCACTACGTGATCGGCTGGATGCGCCGTTACCTCGAGCGTCGCCGTCAGGTCGAGCAGCAGAGCGAGGCCGAACGCCGCCGCGCGCTGACTCCCGACGAAGCACTCAAGCGCATGGCCGCCAACGTCTGCCCCGGCTGCGAACGCTCGATCCTCACCACCGGCGAGGTCAAGCCCGACTTCTGCGTGCACTGCGGGCTGAAGCTCTACGACCGCTGCGGCGCCTGCCAGACGCGCAAGAACGTGTTCTTCCGCCACTGCCCGCAGTGCGGCGCGCTCGCGCACTGATCAGCGCCTGCTGGAATCAGTCGACGAAGAAGTCCGGGATCAGGTCGCGGGTGCCCGGAACGACGGCATAACGGTCGAAGTCGGTGACGCCATGCTCGGCCAGCAGCGTGTCGTCGATGAAGAAATTGCCGGTCACGGCGCTGGCTTCGCTGGTCAGGATCCACCACGCGGCGTCGGCCAGGATCTCGGGGGTGCGGCACTTGTCGGTATCGACGCCCGGGATCATCTGCAACGCGGCGGTGTTGATCGCGGTTCGTGGCCACAGGCTGTTGACGGCGATGCCGTGGCGCTTGAACTCCCGCGCGTGGCCCAGCGTGCACATGCTCATGCCGTACTTGGCCATGGTGTAGGCCACGTGCGGCGCGAACCAGTGCTCGCGCATCGACAGCGGTGGGCTCATGTTGAGCACCTGCGGATTGCGCCCGGCCTTGCCCGACTTGATCAGCTCGGCCAGGCAGGCCTGGGTGCAGCAGTACGTGCCACGCACGTTGACGCCGAACATCAGGTCGAAGCGCTTCATCGGCGTCGCCGGCGTCGGCGTCAGGCTGATCGCGCTGGCGTTGTTGACCAGGATGTCGATGCCGCCGAAGCGCTCGACCGCCCGCGCCACCGCCGCCGCCACCGCCGCCTCGTCGCGGATGTCGGTGGGCACCGTCAACGCCTGGCCGCCGGCGGCCTCGACCTCGGCCGCCGCGCTGGCCAGCGTGCCCGGCAGCTTGGGGTTGGGCTCGGTGGTCTTGGCCACCAGCACCAGGTTGGCGCCGTCGCGCGCGGCGCGTCTGGCGATCGCCACGCCGATGCCGCGCGAGCCGCCGGTGATGAACAGGGTCTTGCCCTGGAGGGAGCGGTGGGGGTCCATGGGGTCTCCGGTCGGTCAACAGGTCAGGATGGCGGCCAGCCTCTGGTCGCGACATGCGCCGCCAGCGCCTCGCCCCACAGGCGATACAGCGCCGCGCTGGGGTGGAAGCCGTCGCGCGCGAGCAGCGTCGGGTCGTCGAGCGGCAGGTCGTAGGTCAAGTGGCTCACGCCCGCCTGCGGCGCGGCCCACCGCCCGAGCGCGCGCTCGTGGGCCTCGGCGTCGCGCCCGGCCAGCCAGCGCAGGGGTTGCGGCAGGCCCGCGAAGTGACCCATCGGCGGGATCGGCGTCATCACCACATGGCCCACCGCCGTGCGCTCGCGCAGCACGGCCACCAGCCGGGTGCGCGCGGCCAGGGCGCGTGCAGGCGGCACCTGGTCGACCACATCGTTGACGCCGGTGACCACCACCGCGACGTCGGCCGGGCGGGCCTCGTGAAGAAGATCCAGCGCCTGCTCGGTGTTGACGCCCGATCGCGCGCACACCTGCCAGGCGATGCGCCGCCCGGTGAGGCGCGCCAAGGCCTGGCTGAGCTGCCCGGCCAGGGCCTGGTCCTGGGTCTCCACACCGACCCCGGCCGCCGACGAATCGCCGACGATCAGCAACGAAGGCCCTGCCTCGCCGGTGCCCGCGACCCCCTCGCGCGGACCTGCCGCCTCGGGCAGCCTGGGCAGCCGCTGGCGTGTGCGCACCGCCTGCGCCAGCAGCAGCGGGCCGAGCGCCAGCTTGAGCGCCAACGACATGGCCCAGCCCTCAGAATTTCGAGAAATCGGGCTTGCGTTTCTGGAAGAAGGCCTGGAAGGCCTCCATCGCCTCGGGACTGCGCAGGCGCTGGCTGAAGATCTCGCCCTCGGCGCGCATCGCCTGCGGCACCGCTTCACGGCGCGCGCTGCGCATCAGCCGCTTGGTGTCGCGCACTGCGCCGGGCGGCAGTGCGTTGAAGCGCTCGGCCATCCGCCGGGCGTGGTTGACCACCTCGCCCGCGGGCAGCACGGCATTGGCGATGCCGCACTCGACCGCGTTGGCGCCGGTGAAGGGCTCGCCCAGCAGCAGCTTCTCGGCGGCCCGGACATGACCCATCAGCTGCGGCACCAGCAGGCTGGAGGCGTACTCGGGCACCAGGCCAAGGCTGACGAAGGGCATTGCCAGCCTGGCCTCGTCGCTGACGTAGACCAGGTCGCAGTGCAGCAGCATCGTGGTGCCGATGCCCACGGCCGCGCCCGTCACCGCGGCGACCACCGGCTTGTCGCACTCGAGCAGCGAGCGCATGAACTGGAAGACCGGCGAGTCCATGCCTTGCGGGGGCCGCTGCATGAAGTCCTCGAGGTCGTTGCCAGCCGTGAACACGCCGGGCTGCCCGGTGATCAGCAGCGCGCGCACCGCGTCGTCGGCGACCGCGGCGTCCACCGCATCGGCCATCGCCTGGTACATCGCGGTGGTGAGGGCGTTCTTCTTCTCCGGCCTCGCGATCTCGATCGTGGCCACGCCGTTGAGGGTGGCGGTCTTGATGCTCATGCGGTTGTCTCCTTCGGTGCGTGGGTCGTGGGCAGATCGGTCAGACGCGCTCGAAGATACCTGCCGCGCCCTGCCCGGTGCCCACGCACATCGTGACCATGCCGTACTTGAGTTGCTTGCGGCGCAGGGCATGGATCACGGTGGCGGCACGGATCGCGCCGGTGGCGCCCAGCGGGTGGCCGAGCGCGATCGCGCCGCCCATCGGGTTGACCCTGGACGGGTCGAGCTTGACGGTGTCGATCACCGCCAGGGCTTGCGCCGCGAACGCCTCGTTGAGCTCGATCCAGCCCATGTCGTCGGCGGTGAGGCCAGCGTAGCGCAGCGCGGCGGGGATCGCCTCGATCGGACCGATGCCCATGATCTCGGGCGGCACGCCGCGCGACGCGAAGCTGACGAAGCGTGCCAGCGGCTTCAAGTCGAACTGCTTGACCGCGCGTTCGCTGGCCAGGATCAGGCAGCCCGCGCCGTCGCTGGTCTGCGAGCTGTTGCCCGCCGTCACCGTGCCCAGGCCGGTGGCCTTGCCGGTGGGATCCTTGGGCGCGGCGAAGACGGGCTTGAGCTTGCCCAGCGCCTCGAGCGTGGTGTCGGCGCGCGGGCCTTCGTCGAGCTGGTACGTGCGCGCGCTGGTGGCGACTTCGCCGGTGGCGAGGTCCGGCGTGCGGATGGTGACTTCAATCGGCGTGATCTCGTCGGCGAACTCGCCCGCCTGCTGGGCGGCGATCGCCTTTCGGTGCGACGCCAGCGCGAAGGCATCCTGGGCGTCGCGGCCGACCTTCCACTGTTGGGCGACCTTCTCGGCGGTCAGGCCCATGCCGTAGGCGATGCCGATGTTCTCGTCGCGGGCGAACACCGCGGGGTTGAACGAGGGCTTGTGGCCGGTCATGGGCACCAGGCTCATGCTCTCGGCGCCGCCGGCGATCATGACGTCGGCCTCGCCGACGCGGATGCGGTCGGCAGCCATCTGGATCGCGGTCAGGCCCGAGGCGCAGAAGCGGTTCACGGTGACCCCGCCCACCGAGTTCGGCAGCCCGGCCAGCAGCGCGGCAACGCGCGCCATGTTCAGGCCCTGTTCGCCCTCGGGCATCGCGCAGCCGATGATCGCGTCCTCGATCGCCTTCGGGTCCAGGCCCGGCACCTGCTTCATCGCGCCCTGGATGGCGGCGACCAGCAGGTCGTCGGGCCGGGTGGCGCGGAAGAAGCCGCGATGCGAGCGGCCGATCGGCGTGCGGGTGGCCGCGACGATGTAGGCATCTTGCACTTGCTTGCTCATGTCGACTCCTTCGCTCAGGTACGCACCGGCTTGCCGGTCTGCATGAAGCCCATCATGCGTTCTTGCGACTTGGGGTGCGCGAGCAGCGAGCTGAAGTGCTTGCGCTCGAGCGCCATCAGGTACTCCTCGCCGACCAGCGTGCCGGCGTCGACCTCGCCGCCGGTCACCACGTCGGCGATCAGGCTGGCGATGTGGAAGTCGTGCGCGGTGGCCAGGCCGCCGTCGCGCAGCGCGACCAGCTGGGCCATGATGGTGGCCTTGCCGCTGCGGCCGGCCACCGGGAACAGGCCCTTCATCGGCGCGCGCCAGCCCGACTCGGCCATGCCCCTGGCCTGGGCCAGCGCCACGTGCAGCAACTCGTCGCGGTGGGCGACGATGACGTCGCTCCACAGCAGGTACCCGAGCTTGCGGCTCTCGATCGCGCTGGTGCCCACGGTGGCCATCGCCGCGGCGACGAAGGGGTCCTTCAGGAAGGCCAGCAGGTCGGTGCCTGGCGCGGCGGCGGCTTGCTCGGCCGCTCTTCTCGCGATATAGGCCAGCCCACCGCCACCGGGCAACAGGCCCACGCCGACCTCGACCAGGCCGATGTAGCTTTCCATGTGCGCGACGCGCCGGGCACAGTGCACGGCCAGCTCGCAGCCGCCGCCCAGGGCCAGGCCGCGCACCGCGGCCACCGTGGGCACGCTCGCATAACGCAGGCGCAGCATGGCCTCCTGCAGCTTCTTCTCCTCCTCGGCAATGCCCTTGGGGCCGGCCTTCATGAAGATCGGCATCATGGCCTCGAGGTTGGCGCCAGCCGAGAAGACCTCGTCGGGCGACCAGATCACCAGGCCCTTGTACCGGCCTTCAGCGATCTCGAGCGCCTTGACCAGGCCCTCGCCGACCGCCGGGCCGATCAGGTGCATCTTGCAGGTGATGCTGGCCACCAGCACCTCGCCGTCGGGCGTCCAGACCCGGACGTCGGAGTTCCTGAACTCCTCGACTCCAGACTCGAGCGCGCTCTTGCCGCCCTCGCCCAGCAGCGACTCGGGGAACATCTGCCGCCGGTAGACCGGCAGCGCGGGCCGCGCCAGGTACCTGCCCTGCGAGGCGCTCCACGAGTCTTCGGGTGTGTGCACGCCGCTGCGGCCATCGGTGACCCAGGCGGGCAGCGGTGCCTTGCACAGCGTCTTGCCGGCGGCGATGTCCTCGGCGATCCACTGCGCCACCTGCTGCCAGCCGGCCTCCTGCCAGGACTCGAAGGGCCCCTGCTTCATGCCGAAGCCCCAGCGCATCGCGAGGTCGACCTCGCGCGCCGAATCGGCGATCGAGCCCAGGTGCACCGCGACATAGTGCAGGCTGTTGCGGACGATGGCCCACAGGAACTGCGCCTGCGGGTGGCTCGATTCGCGCAGCAGCTTCAGGCGCTCAGGCAAAGGCTTCTTGAGCATGCGCTCGACGATGGGCTCGGCCTTGCCGCCGGCCGCCACGTAGTCGCCCTTGGCGGGGTCGAAGCGCAGGATGTCCTTGCCGACCTTCTTGTAGAAGCCCGCGCCGGCCTTCTGGCCCAGCGCGCCGGCGTCGATCAACCGGGCCAGCGCGGGCGGGGTGGCGAAACTGGCGTAGAACGGGTCGTCGGCCTTGCCGGGCCCGAGGTTGTCCTGCATCGTCTTGATGACGTGGGCCAGCGTGTCCAGCCCAACGATGTCGGCGGTGCGGAAGGTGCCCGAGCTCGCCCGGCCCATCTTCTTGCCGGTGAGGTCGTCGACGACGTCGTAGCCCAGGCCGAAGCGCCCGGCCTCGACGAAGGTCGACAGCATGCCGGCGATGCCGACCCGGTTGGCGATGAAGTTGGGCGTGTCCTTGGCCCGCACCACGCCCTTGCCCAGGGTGGTGGTGCAGAAGGTCTCGAGCTGGTCGAGGATCGCGGCGTCGGTGGCCGGCGCCGGGATCAGCTCGACGAGCTGCATATAGCGCGGCGGGTTGAAGAAGTGGATGCCGCAGAAGCGCGGCTTCATCTCGGCGGGCAGCACGTCCGACAGCGCGGTGATCGACAGCCCCGAGGTGTTGGAGGCCAGGATCGCGTGCGCCGGCACGTGCGGGGCAATCTTCGCGTAGAGATCGCGCTTCCAGTCCATGCGCTCGGCGATCGCCTCGATCACCAGGTCGCAACCGGCGAGCAGCGCGAGGTGCTCGTCGTAGTTGGCCGGCTGGATCAGGGCCAGGTCGTCGGCGACGCCGATCGGCGAGGGCTTCAACCTGCGCAGGCCCTCGATCGCCTTGGTGGCGATGCCGTTCTTCGGCCCTTCCTTGGCCGCCAGGTCGAACAGCAGCACCGGCACCTGGACGTTGACCAGGTGGGCGGCGATCTGCGCGCCCATCACGCCCGCGCCGAGCACGGCGACCCGGCGCACGTTGAATCGTTGCATGTCAACTCCTACGCGTCACTCGACGCGGATCCAGGTCTGGTTGCGATAGAAGGGGCCGATGTAGCCGCGCACCTCGAGCTGCTTGCCGCCGTCCTTGGGCGTGATCCGCACTCGGTAGAGCTTGCCGTTGTTGGGGTCGAGGATCTGGCCGCCCTCCCAGTGGTTCTCGTTGGCGTCCTTCTTCAGGCCCTCGACGATGGTCATGCCGAGCACCGGCTGGTCCTTGCGTGCATCGGTGCACTTGTCGCACTTGGCATCCTGCTTGGCCGGGTCGAGCAGCTTCTCGACCTTGCCGCTGAGCGTGCCACCCGAGTCGGTGAGCCGCACATAGGACTTCTCCTGCTTGGTCTCGTCGTCGATCGTCTTCCACAGCCCGACCGGGGTCGATTGGGCCTGCGCCAGGCCGCTCGATAGCGCGATCGCCAGTGCGACCAGTTGTGTCTTCATCGATGTCTCCTTGGTGAGGGTTGTCGGTGGATCAGAACAGCACCGCGTCCATCTCCATCAGCGGTGCCAGGCCGGCGCGCGCGCTGCGGATCAGGGCAGCGGTCTCGGGCAGCAGTTTGGCGTAATAGAAGCGCGCGGTGGCCAGCTTGGCGGTGTAAAAGGGATCGCCACTGTCCTTCTTGGCCAGTGCGACCTTGGCCATGCGCGCGAAGAAGTAGGCGAAGCACAGGTGCCCCAGGATGCGCAGGTAGTCCACCGCCGCGGCGCCCACTTCGTCGGCGTTGCCGAAGGCCTTCATGCCGAGTTCGGTGGTCAGCTTGGTGACCTTGTCGCCCAGTTCGGCAAGCGGGTTGATGAACTCCTGCATCGACTCGACGGTGCCTTGCTCCTCGACGAAGGCCGCGATCTGGGCACCGAACTTCTTGAGCTTGGCACCATTGTCGCCCAGCACCTTGCGCCCCAGCAGGTCGAGCGACTGCACGGTGTTGGTGCCTTCGTAGATCATGTTGATGCGCGCGTCACGCACGAACTGCTCCATGCCCGACCCGTGGATGTAGCCGTGGCCGCCGTAGACCTGCATGCACGCCGAGGTCGCGATCCAGCCGTTGTCGGTGAAGAAGGCCTTGATGATCGGCGTCAGCAGGGCCACGGTGTCGGCGGCGTTCTTGCGCTCGTCTTCGTCATCGGACGCGAGCATGCAGTCGATCTGCAGCGCGGTGTACATCGCCATCGCGCGGCCGCCCTCGGCGTAGGCGCGGGCGGTGAGCAGCATCCTGCGCACGTCGGGGTGCACGATGATCGGATCGGCCGGCTGTTCGGGCGCCTTCGGGCCGGACAGAGAGCGCATCTGGATGCGCTCCTTGGCGTACGCGGCAGCGTTCTGGTAGGCCACTTCGGTCAGGCCGAGCGACTGGTTGCCCACGCCCAGGCGCGCCGCGTTCATCATCACGAACATCGCGTGCAAGCCCTTGTGGGGCTCGCCGACCAGGCTGCCGATCGCGCCTTCGAGCGTCATCTGGCAGGTCGAATTGCCGTGGATGCCCATCTTCTCCTCGAGCCCTGAGCAGAAGATGCTGTTGCGCGCCCCGAGGCTGCCGTCGGCATGGACGAGGAACTTCGGCACGACGAACAGCGAGATGCCCTTGCTGCCGGCGGGCGCCCCGGGAAGCCGGGCCAGCACCAGGTGGACGATGTTCTCGGCCAGGTCGTGCTCGCCGGCGGAGATGAAGATCTTCTGCCCCGTGATTCGGTAGGTGCCATCGGCCTGCGGCTCGGCCTTGCTTCGCATCAGCCCGAGGTCGGTGCCGCAGTGCGACTCGGTCAGGCACATGGTGCCGGTCCAGGCACCGCTGCTGAGCTTGGGCAGGTACATCGCCTTTTGCTCGGGCGTGCCATGCGCATGCAGCGCCGCATGGGCGCCGTGCGACAGGCCCGGGTACATGTTCCAGGCCTGGTTCGCCGAGTTGAGCATCTCGTTGAAGCATTGGTTGACGATCACCGGCAGGCCCTGGCCGCCGTACTCGGCGCCCTTGCTCAGCCCGGGCCAGCCGCCTAGCACGTATTGGGCGTAGGCCTCCTTGAAGCCCTTGGGCGTGCGCACCGCGTGGGTGGCTCGGTCCAGCGTGCAACCTTCGCGGTCGCCGCTCAGGTTCAGCGGCGCCAGCACCTCGGCGGCGAACTTGCCGCCTTCCTCGAGCACCGAATTGATGGTTTGAGCATCGATCTCGGCATGCGCGGGTTGCGCCTTCAGTTGAGCGATCGCATCGAGCACCTCGTAGAGCAGGAACTGCATGTCGCGAATGGGCGGTGTGTACTGGGGCATGGTCGTGCTCCTGGAATCGAGCGGATGTGAAGTGAATCGCTGATGGTGGTCAATGGGCTGCGGCCCGCGGCCGGCGCTCGGCCGGTGGGGACAGGTACAGCGCAACGATGCGATCGAAGCCGGCGCGGCAGCGCCCCACCGCGCCGGGCAGGCGCAGGAAGCGCGCGTCGTGGTGCAGTGCCAGGATCAGGCCGTGAATCTCGAACAGCATCTGCAGCGGATCGGTGTCCTTGCGCAGGTGGCCTTCGTCGATCGAGAGCCGGATCGAGCGCTCGAGCGCCGACTGCCAGGCACGCACCATCGAGGCCAGCGCGTCACGCACCGGCCCCGGCCGGTCGTCGAATTCGACCGCGCCGCTGATATAGATGCAGCCCGAATCGACCTCGACCGAAACCCGTCGGACCCAACGCTCGAACAGCGCGCGCAGCCGTGGCAGGCCGCGAGGCTCCCGCACCGCGGGGAAGAACACCTCCTCCTCGAAGCGCGCGTGGTACTCGCGGATGACCGCGATCTGCAAGTCCTCGCGCGAGCCGAAATGGGCGAAGACGCCGGATTTGCTCATCTTCGTCACCTCGGCCAGGGCGCCGATCGACAGGCCCTCCAGGCCCATGTGCGAGGCCAGGGCGAGCGCGGCGTCGAGGATCGCCGCGCGGGTCTGCTGGCCCTTCTGCATCGGGCGTGCGGCCGGCGGTTTGCGCCGGCGCTGGGTGGCGGGTGGGGTGACGGGCACGGCGTGGAGTCGATTGGAACGAACGATCGTGCTATTTTGCAGAACTTGACCGGGCCTGGCGCCCGCAGCGACCTGGATTTTCTAGGGTCGGGGTTCTAGACCGCGCAGCATTTCCAATACGCCGATCCCGGATGCCGGCGCAGCGACGATTGAGGCCGCGACCGCGGATGGTTTAACCTCTGCCTCGTCGACATGAGGTGTGCCCAAGCCTTGGACGTCCTGCAACTCGATGTCTCCGGCCGACCGCAGGCGTGGATCACCACGCGCGAGGCGGCCCTGCTTTATGCCAGCGACGACGTGGCATGGACGCTGGGACGCGCCTGTCAGGTGCTGCGCGGCGGCATCCAGCGCACGACCGGGCTGCAGTCGCGCATCGAGGTCTATTCGATCATCGCGGTGCGGGGCGTGGTGCCCAGCCGCGCCTGGCGGCAGACCCCGGCGCTGACCAATCCCAAGCTGTTCGTCCGCGACCGCCATGTCTGCGCCTATTGCGGCGGTCGGTTCGGCTTCGACACGCTGACCCGCGAGCACATCGTGCCGGTCTCGCGCGGCGGGCGCGACACCTGGATGAACTGCATCACCGCCTGCCGCGCCTGCAACGGGCGCAAGGGCAACCGCAAGCCCGAGGAGGCGCACATGAGCCTGCTCTACTTGCCCTACGTGCCCAGCCTGCACGAGGACATGATCCTCCGCGGGCGGCGCATCCTGGCCGACCAGATGGAGTTCCTGCTCGCCAGCGTGCCACGCTCGAGCCGACTGCATGGCTGAACCGGCGGCCCCGCCCGCTGCGCGGACGCCGGCGGCCGATGAAGGTCCGGGCCGCCGGTCGCTGGCGGGCCGAATCGCAGATGCCGCGAATGGCATGCGCCGTTGGAGCAGGGTGCGGATAGTGGTCGTCACCTTGGCCATGCTGGTGCTTCTGGGCGCGGCGCTGGTGGCTGGATGGCTGGCTTCGTCGGGCGAACGCGCGAAGGCCGGCGCCGCCGCGGCCCGCGCGTCGGCGCCGCGTCACGGCTCGGCGAGCACCGCGGACAAGCCGACGGCCCATGCGGCGGCACAAGCCGCGGCGTCGGCGTCGGCAGCCAGCGCGGCGCTGCCGAGCGTGGCGCTGCCCGACTCGGCAGTGATCCGGCCCGGCGCGATCGCGCCCACCCTGCGCCCGCGCCTGGCCGATGCGGCGCGCGCCGAGGCGGCGAAGGCCGAGGCCGCCCGTGCCAAGGCTGCCAGCGCCGTGCGCACCGAACGCCCGGCCCACTTCGCGCTCGTCGGCGCACCGATGCGCTCCCGCGCCGACGCCGAGGCGCTGCTGCGCCGCCTGCGAGCCGAAACCGCACGCATCCGCCACCCCTCGGCCACCGAGACCTCGGTGATGGAGTCGCCGCAGGGCTGGCGGGTCAGCTGGTGGCCCTTCACCACCCGCAAGGCGGCCGAGAACGCCCAGCGCGCGCTCGGCGGGCAGCGAATCGCGCTGGAGGTGGTCGACTTCTGAGCCCCAAGGCCGCCGCCCGGCGGCGACCGTTTCCCGCGGCGATCAGGCAAAGTGGCAGAGCCACACTTGCTTGAGACGTGACCCGGGCGCCGCGGCCACTCCACAATCGCGCCATGCTCGTCAACTGCGTCGCCTACCGCGAGGGCCACAAGCTCGCCGATATCCCGGTGTCGGCGATCAGCGACCATCTGTCGCAACCGGGCTGTTTCGTCTGGGTCGCCCTGCGCGACTCCGACCAGCGGGAGATGGCGCTGATGCAGGAGGAGTTCGGCCTCCACGATCTGGCGATCGAGGATGCCCTGCACGGCCACCAGCGGCCCAAGATCGAGGAGTACGGCCACACGCTGTACGTCGTGCTGCACCTGGTCGAGTTCAGTCCCACCGACGATTTGCAGGTCGGCGAGGTGAACGTGTTCGTCGGCCCCAACTTCGTGCTCTCGGTGCGAAACCGCAGCACGCTCGGGTTCCTGGGCGTGCGCGAGCGCTGCGAGCGCGAGCCCGAGCTGCTGCGCCAGGGATCGGGCTTCGTGCTTTACGCGCTGATGGACGCGGTGGTCGACCGTTATTTTCCGATTGTCGATGCGCTCGAGACCGAGCTCGAGACGATCGAAGGCCAGATCTTCCACCGCGGCGCGGGCCGCTCCAACATCGAGCGCCTGTACGAACTCAAGCACAAGGTCACCGCGCTGCGTCATGCGGTGTCGCCGCTGGTGGACGGCGCCGGCAAGCTTCACGGCGGCCGCGTGCCTGCCGTGTGCGCCGCCAGCGGCGACTACTTCCGCGACATCTCGGACCACCTGGCGCGACTGCAGACCTCGATCGACACCATCCGCGACACCATCGGCACCGCGATCCAGGTCAACCTGTCGATGGTCACGATCGAGGAGTCCGAAGTCACCAAGCGCCTGGCCGCCTGGGCCGGCATCTTCGCGGTGGCGACCTTCTTCGTCGGCGTCTGGGGCATGAACTTCGAGCACATGCCCGAGCTCAAGTGGCCCTGGGGCTACCCGCTCGCGCTGGGGCTGATCGCCAGCACCTGCGGCGTCATGTGGTGGCGCTTCCGCCGCGCGGGCTGGCTGTAGCGCGACGCTGGCATCCGACGCCGGCGCTTGATCTGGGTCATCGCCGCGGCTTTCAATTGAGAATGATTCTTGTTATGATCCAGACATCCCCACTCTCCCCAAAGCCCCTGCCATGTTTCTCCGCTCGAAGCTCGCGCTGCTGCCCGCGCTCTGGATCCTGGCCCTGCCCGCCACGCCGGCGTTGGCCCAGGACAAGGTGCTCAACCTGTACTCCGCCCGCCACTACCAGACCGACGAGGCGCTGTACGCCAACTTCACCAAAGCCACCGGCATTCGCATCAACCGGCTCGACGGCAAAGAGGACGAGCTCGTCGAGCGCATCCGCAACGAGGGCACGGCCAGCCCGGCGGACGTTCTGATCACCGTCGACGCCGCGCGGCTCGAGGTGGCCGACAAGCTGGGCCTGTTCCAGCCGGTGAGTTCCAGGCTGCTCGACGAACGCATCCCTGCCGGGCTGCGCACGCCGAACTGGTATTCGTTCTCCACCCGCGCGCGGGTGATCGTCCACAACAAGGCCGCCGTCCAGCGCGAACAGGTCCTGAACTACGCCGACCTCGCCTCGCCCGCGCTCAAGGGCCAGGTCTGCGTGCGGTCGGGCTCGCATCCCTACAACTTGTCGCTCGGCGCGGCGCTGATTGCCCACGACGGCGAGGCCCGGACCGAGGCCTGGGCGCGCGGCCTGGTGGCCAACTTCGCCCGTACGCCCAAGGGGGGCGACACCGACCAGATCCTGGCCGTGGCGGCCGGCGAGTGCGGGGTGACGATCTCCAACACCTACTATCTGGCGCGGCTGATGCGCAGCACCAAGCCCGAGGACCAGAAAGCCATCGGCGCGGTGGGCATCGTCTGGCCCAACCAGGGCAGTTGGGGCACGCACATCAACGTCTCGGGCGCCGGCGTGCTCAGGCATGCGCCGCACCGGGAGGCGGCGGTCCGATTCCTCGAGTACCTGGCCAGCGACGAGGCCCAGGCCCATTTCGCCGACGGCAACAACGAGTGGCCGGTGGTCAAGAGCGTCAACATCGCCAACCCGGCACTGGCCGCGATGGGCAGCTTCAAGCCCGATGCACTGCCGATCGGCGACCTCGCGAGAACCACCGTGCAGGCCCAGAAAGTGTTCGACCGCGCCGGCTGGAAGTGAATCTGCACGCAGCGGCTCCTGAGCAGATCCGGCCTTGCCGGGCTGCTCCGATCCCCACCGGGGACGGCGGGTCCGGCCGACTCGGGCGCTCTGTCAGGTCGCGCTGACCGCCTGGCCGCGGGCGATCTGCCGCGAAAGCACCAGCATCGGCAGCAGCCCGACGGCGACGATCGCCAGCGCGGCCGTGCTGGCCTCGGCGAGTCGCTCGTCGGAGGCCAGCACATAGGCCTGGGTGGCCAGGGTGTCGAAGTTGAACGGCCGCATCACGAGGGTCGCCGGCAACTCCTTCATCACGTCGATGAACACCAGCAGCGCCGCGGTCAGCGCGCTGCCCCGCAGCAGCGGCAGGTGCACCCGCGCCAGCGTCTGCGCCGGCGTGTGGCCCAGGCTGCGCGCGGCGAGGTCCATCTGCGGCGTGATCCTCGACAGCCCGGCATCCACCGACTGCACCGCCGCCGTCAGATAACGCACCAGGCACGCGTAGACCAGGGCGGCGATGGTGCCGGTCAGCAGCAGGCCGGCCTCGACCTGCAGGGTCTCGCGCAGCGCGCTGGCCAGCAGGCGGTCGAGCCGGGTCACCGGAATCAGCACGCCGACGGCGATCACCGATCCCGGCAGTGCATAGCCCAACCCGACGATGCGGTGTGCCCAACGCATCGCCGGCCCGCGATGCACGCGCGCGGCATAGCCGATCAGCAGCGCCAGCGCCACTGCCAGCAGCGCCGTGGTGCCGGCCAGCACGATGCTGTTGCGCGCCAGGGCCAGGAAGCGTGGCCCGAACTGCGCATCGCCCTCGGTCATTGCCATCTTCAGCAGCAGGCCGGCGGGCAGCAGGAAGCCCAGCGCCAACGGCACAAGGCAGCCCGCCACCGCCAGCAACGCACGCGCGCCTGCCAGGGCCTGCCGGGGCGTGCCGGTGCGCCGCAGGGTGGTCTCGTGGAACTTCGCCCGGCCGCGCGACACGCGCTCGCTGGCCAGCACGAGGACCACGAAGGCCAGCAGCGCCAGCGCGAGCTGTGCCGCCGCCGCGCGGTCGCCGAGCGAAAACCAGGCGCGGTAGATGCCGGTGGTGAAGGTCTGGACCGCAAAGTACGACACCGTGCCGTAGTCGGCCAACGTCTCCATCAGCGCCAACGCGACGCCGGCGGCGATCGCCGGCCGCGCCAGCGGCAGCGAGATGCGTACGAAGCCCTGCCGCGGCGTCAGGCCCATCGAACGCGCGACCTCGACCAGCCCGCCGGCGCGCTCGAGGAAGGCGGTGCGGGCCAGCATGTAGACGTAGGGGTAGAGCACCAGCGTGAACATCAGCACCGCGCCGCCGGTGCTGCGCACATCGGGAAACCAGTAGTCGGCGCGCGACCAGCCGAAGGCCTGCCGCAATGCCGTCTGCACCGGTCCGACGTACTGCAGCAGGTCGGTGTAGGTGTAGGCTGCCACATAGGCCGGCATCGCCAGCGGCAGCACCAGCGCCCACTCGAAATGACGGCGCCCGACGAACTCATAGCGTGCCACCAGCCAGGCCGAACCGACGCCCAGCGCGGCAACCCCCATCCCGACGCCCAGGCACAGCCAGAGGGTGGTCAGCACGTAGTCGCCGAGCACGGTCGAGGCCAGGTGCGACCAGGTGGCCGCGGTGCCGCCGACGAAGACATTGAGCCCGACCGACACCAGGGGCGCGACCACCAGGGCCGCGGTCGACAACGCGCAGATCAGCAACCAGGGCAGCGCGGGCATGGCCTCGACTGTGAGCGGGGGCAGGTCGACACCGCGGCAGTGTATCGGCTGCCCCTGCGCGCCCGACGCCCGGCGACCGCCGCGCCGACCCGTCCGTCGACGGCCGGTCGGGCCGCGCGGCCACGCCCCGTATCATCGCGGTCATGAGAGCCCCCACCGTCGCGACACCCTGGCTCGCGCTCGATCGAATCGGCGTCGCGTACGGCCGCAAATCGGTGGTGCAGGGGTTGTCG
>Ga0209797_10000344_pt1 | contig 22840 bp, 17 predicted proteins | sample DOMMetBare3Fresh_2_FD_187472 | JGI IMG/M metagenome (GOLD analysis project Ga0209797, IMG submission 187472) | Wetland sediment microbial communities from St. Louis River estuary, USA, under dissolved organic matter induced mercury methylation -... | ecosystem: Environmental > Aquatic >... | reverse complement strand
CCGCAAGCACCACGACGGTGAACGTCGCAGCCGCGATGGTGCGCCAATGGCCACAGGCCACAAGAACAATCGGAAGCAGAATTCCGAGATGCGGCTTGAACGCGAGCAACCCGATCAGGCACCCGGCCACGAGCGGGCTGCTCTGCATGAGCAGCAGCGCCCCGCCCAGAAGCGCGGCGCTCAGAAATCCATTCTGACCCGCGATCGCATTGGCCAACAGGCCCGGAAAGGCGCACGCGAGCAGGACGCCGGCGCGATGGCCGACGATCGCCCGAAACGCAATCACATAGGCCGGAAACGTGAGCGCCAGCCAGACCGCGGCGGCGGTCACGTGCGGCAGCAGCGCGAGCGACACCGCCACGAACAGGAAGGTGGGCGGATAGATCCAAGGATATTCGCCGTCGAAGTCATGACCGACGGCAGCTACCTCGGCGGCCTTGTGGAGGGCGACGTCATAGACCGCAGCCGGCTGCCCCTCGAGCGCCTGGCGGCCCGCCGCCCACATATTGACGAAATCGGTCGCGATCGGCGCGCCGCTCGGATCGGCAAGCCATAGGCCCTGCACGAACGAGGCCGCGAGATACACCGCCTGCCCGACGCAAAGCGCGAAGCATCCGAGCTCGAACGGGCGCGTCAGTTGCCAGGCGGCTCGCAAGCCGGGAGAGTGCGCGTCGACCGTCATCGCGATGTGCCTTGAACGGCCATCGATCAGCCGCCCTCAGACCATGATCCGATTGAGTTGAATCGGATCACGGTCTTGCTTTTTGTTTGAGCATTCTTCCGAAAACCGGCTCCCACTTTTCGGGATCATGCTCTTGCCGCCTGCTTCGCCCGTTGCGGCACGCTGCGCTCGCTCTGGAGCGCCGCTCTGGCACCGGACGAGCCCGCCTCGTGATACTCGGCGTCCTCGTTCACGGCCCAGACATCATAGGCGCGCTCGCCCGCCAGGATGTTTCGCGCCGTCAGCATGGCAGTCATCATGGCGTGGTCCTGGTTATTGTACTTGTGCATGCCGTTGCGCCCGACGAGGTGCAGCGTCGGATAGCTGAGCTCGAGATCGCGCCGCACCATCGCGACGTTGTCGCGGTAGTCCTCGTCGTAGACCGGGTAGGCCTTGGGCTGGCGCACCACGCAGGCGTCGACCACGTCGGCCGCGTCGACGAGGCCGATATGCGCGATCTCGCGCTTGGCGAGCGCGATGAGCTCCTCGTCCGGCGAGTTCCAAAGCTCGTCGCCATCGAAGCAGAAATATTCGAGCCCGAGGCAGTTCATGCCCTCCGGCACCATCTCGGGCGACCAGGAGCGGAAATTCTGCACCCGTCCGACCTTGACCGCCGGATCATGGATATAGATCCAGTTGTCGGGGAACATGTCCGGCTTGTTCACCATCAGCGCCACCGTGAGAAAGTCGCGGTAGCGCAGCGCGCGGGCGTGGAAGACGGAGAGCGGCCGCGGCGCGATCCTCTCGGCGAGCTCGCGCACGGGCGCCGAGCTGACGACGTGGCGGGCGGTATAGGCCTCGATGCGGCCGTCGGTCGTCGCCACCTCGATATTCCAGATCCTGCGATCCGCATCGTAGGCGAGCCGCCGCAACTCGCGGCCCATCAGGATGCGGCCGCCGCGCTCCGCGATCTTGACCGCTGCGGCGTCCCACATCATGCCTGGACCCTTGCGCGGGTACTGGAAGCTCTCGATCAACGTCTTGACGACCGGCTCGCCATCCCGGTGTGTCCGACCCGCCGGCCGGAGCGCGCGGCCAAGCGCGTTCATGACCGCAACTCCGAGATTGAGGCCCTTGATCCGCTGCGCCGCCCAGTCGGCGGAAATCTCGTCGCAGGACATCCCCCACACCTTCTCGGTGTAGGTCTTGAAGAAGATCGAGAACAGCCGCTCGCCGAACTGGTTGCGCACCCACTGGTGGAACGTGTGCGCGTCCTTGGTCGGACGCAGCTTGGCGTACGCATAGGACAGCATGCAGGCGGCGCTCGTGACCAGGCCGAGATTGGTGAGCGCCTGCATGGCGCTCAACGGATAGGAATAGAACTTTCCGCCGTAGAAGATGCGGGACAGGCGCGGCCGCTCGATGAAGTCGTCGGGAAGAATTTCGCGCCAGAGGTCCACGACCTCCTTCGACTGCGAGAAGAAGCGATGCCCCCCGACATCGAACAGGAAATCCTTGTAGCGCACGGTGCGGCTGATGCCGCCGACGTAGAGGGGATCCTTCTCGATGACCAGGACGGACGGCTCATGCTTGCTCAGGCAATAGGCGGCCGTGAGCCCAGCCGGGCCCGCACCAACGATGAAAACCTCGACATGGGTTGTCATGGACGCACAAAGCCCGAAGAGTTCGAAGTTGAATCGGCGACGTCCGCCCCCGGATGGCGCGGCGCAAATGCAAACAAGCGATGGCCGTTGTAGGAAATCAGCGCACCGACGGCGGCGCCGGCGACGATCGCGGCCTGCGGCCGCGACGCCAGCACGGTCAGAACGAGGCTGGCGAACACGGCGTAGCTGGTGCCTTGCGCAGCCGCCGTCACCAGGACGTAGCGCATGGCTTCCTCGCCCTGAGGGCGCCCGCTGCGATCGAAGGTGAAGGCCCGGTTGAGCCGCCAGGTCAGAAACGTCGCCGCCACGAGCGCCAGCAGGCCAGCCAGCAGTGCGGGAATGCCGAGCATCCAGGTGATGCTGAACAGCGCGATGTTCGAAGCCAGACCGAGACCGCCGACCGCAAGAAACCGCAACGGTCGCGGCAGCAGCGCCGCGAGCGGCTGCAAGCGCGCACGGAGTGCCGGGAGCACATCATTCAAGCCGCCGACGAAGTTGATCATCTTGTGCACGCGCCGACCGTTCGATTGACGGCCCCCGATGGACCAAGCCGCAGCAGCCTCTCCCCATCGCAGGAATTCGTTAAATCGCGGCTTTGTCCGGCGCGCAGGCGCGGGGGAATCCGAACACGGTTAAGCCTTTCGAAAGGCTGCATTCGCTATTTCGCCGTCCGACGGCCCAAAGCCCCCGGATCGGACGGACACCATGACCCATTTGGCGCTCCTGACCGCACGAGACTCCAACGCAGACCTGTTCCTCAAGCTCGCGTTCGCATCCGGCATCATGGTTGCGGGTCTGGAAATCGGATATCTCCTGTATTCGCCGCTGCCCTACGATCCGGTCGGCTATCTCGTCGGGCGTGATTTCGCCAATACCTGGCTAGGGGGCCGGCTCGCGCTCACCGGCGATCCCGGCGCGCATTTTGGATTTCGCGCCTACAACACGGCTTTGATAGAGGCGTTCGGCCCGGACTACCCGGCCCATATCTGGTCCTATCCGCCGCACTTTCTGCTGTTGACCTGGCCGTTGGCGCTGATGCCCTACTTGACGGCCTATGTGGTCTATTCGGCGCTCGGGCTGCTGCTCTATCTCGCTGTCGTGACCGACGGCGACCGCCGCGCCGATCATCTGCTGCTGCTCGTCCTTGCGCCTGCGGCGATCGTCAACATCTGGTGCGGCCAACTCGGTTTCCTGGTCGCGGCGCTTCTGGTCGGCGGGCTGGTCCAGCTCGACCGGCGCCCAATCCTCGCCGGCGTGTTGTTCGGGCTGCTCAGCATCAAGCCGCATCTCGGGCTGCTGATCCCATTAATGCTGGTGCTGGCGGGACGATGGCGAACAATCGCGGCCGCGGCTGTAACGATCTTGCTCCTGGTCACGGCGGCCGGCCTCGCGTTCGGCCCCAGGGTTTGGCTCGCCTATCTCGGCGACGCCATGCCGGTGCAGTCCGGTTTTCTGCTCAGGGACGTCGAGCATTGGATGGCTCACGTGCCGACTGCGTTCATGAACGCCCGGATCGCGGGCCTGCCGATCGCGGCCGCAACCGTGGCGCAGGCGATGCTGTCGGCCGCCGCCATCGCGGGCGTGGTGTGGACGTTCTGGCGCCGGCGAGACCCCGTTCTGTCGAACGCGCTGGTTATAATCGCCACCTTCGCGGTCACGCCCTATGTCTTCAACTACGACATGGTGGTGTTCGGCTTCGTGGTGATCACGCTCCTCGGCCGGACTGACAACGAGGCCTGGGACTATTGGCTGCTGCTCGCGGTATGGGTGGTTCCGTTCCTGACCGTGCCGCTCGGCATGGCCGGCATCCCGGCATCCTGCCTGCCAATCGTTGCACTGGGCGGCAGGCTGCTGTGGCGCCTGCAAAGGGCCAGCCGCGAAGTTCCAGGCCGCTTGCCCACGGGCGGCGGCTCAGGCGGCCGCATTGGACAGGTTCCGTTGGCGAATAGTTAACCCAAGACCTTAAGCGGAAATTCGGCAGCCGGCCGGCATATTTGGCACAGCAACGACAAGTAGCCGCCGCCTGGTCACGGCCTGATGTCCGAGTACGTTTCACCTGTTCGACGTGGCAGCGTTGTCCCTGCGTCCGCGCACGCGTCGGGCATCGCGCGACTATCGATTCCGCTGCGGCATCTGTGTTGGGCGGCCTTCGTCCTGCTCGGCGTTTCGGCGAGCGCGGTCGGCTGGACGATCTGGGAGCTCCGGTCGGATGCATTCCGGGCCGCGATCGCGGAATCCGGCAATATCGCCGCGGTCCTCGCCAGCCAGCTGTCTCGATCCATTCAGGGCATCGATTCGGTGCTGCTCGAGACCAAGCGTGCGGCCAAGGACTTCGACATCGATACGCCCGGCGGCTTTCGTGCCGCATTCAGCCGCCGCGCCATGCGCGAAGCGTTGATCGACAAGCTGAGCCGTGTGCCCCAAGCCTTCAATATCGCCATCGCTGACAAGCACGGACAGCTCACCGTCTCGACCGCCGCCTGGCCCACTCCGGCCATCAACATCGCCGACCGCGACTATTTCGAGGACGCGCGCAAACGTACCGACGGAGGGATCAGCACGTCGATTCCGATCTACAACAGGATCGACGGGAAGCGGACGATCGTCTTTGCAAGACGACTCGAAAGCGTTACGGGAGAATTTGTCGGGATCATCTATTGCAGCGTCAACACGGAATATTTTGAAAACATCTACGGCTCCATTCAATCGGTTCACAGCCACCAGTTCAGGCTGCGCAAATGGGACGGGACTATCCTGGCCAGCCATCCCGATTCCCCCGGCCTCGCCGGCAAGTCCGACAGTGCGGGACCCCAGTGGCACGAGGCGGTCGCAAACGGTGGCGGCGGCTACAGTTTCCCCGCCCAATCCGATAGCGGCACCAACTTCGTATCCGTCCGCACGGTGCCGGAATATCCGTTCGTGGTCGACATTATGGTCACGGACCGCGCGGCGCTCGACGGCTGGCGCCAGCGCGCCGCGACCATCGGAATCGGCAGCGCGGCGCTGCTGCTGTGTTCGATCTACCTTCTCATCGCGGTAACCCGGCAGGTCCGCCGCCTCAGCAACTCCGAAGCCTCACTGACGCAGAAATCGCAGCAGCTCGACGCCGCGCTGAACAACATGTCGCAAGGCTTGACGATGTTCAACGATCGGAAGCGGCTGATCATCAGCAACCGGCAGTACAGCGAGCTCTACAAACTCACACCGGAGCAGACCAAGCCCGGCACGCCGTTTCATGCCATTCTCGACGCGCGTGTGGCGGCGGGCCAAGTCCCTGAAGATGCCGCAACCTTCGTCACCAAGAGTACTGAGCAGATCAGCCTGAACCGGCCGTCCTGCGCGGTCCACACGCTGCGCGACGGTCGCACCGTCTCAATCACCCATCAGCCGATGCGCGACGGCGGCTGGGTCGCGGTCCACCAGGACATCACCGCGCAGAAGCGAGCCGAGGCGGAGCTCGCACATATGGCGCGCTACGACAGCCTGACCGGCCTCGCCAACCGTACGCTGTTCATGGAGCGGGCGAGCGCGGCCATCGGGAGGCTGCAAACACACGGAAGCCCATTCGCGATCTTGATGCTGGATCTTGACCGCTTCAAGACCGTGAACGATTCGCTTGGCCATGCGGTCGGTGATTCGCTTTTGAAGGTCGTCGCCCAGCGGCTGCGCAACGCGATCCCCCATATCGAGACCATTGCAAGATTGGGCGGTGACGAATTTGCCATCCTGGTGTCGCTGACGGGCGGTCGAAAAGAGACTGCGACCGACTTGGCCTGCAAAGTCCTCGCCGTCATCACCGAGCCTTACGATTTTGACAACCGGCGATTCACCATCGAGACCAGTGTCGGCATCACATTCGCACCGCAAGACGGAACCAATCCCGATACGCTGCTGAAGAACGCCGATCTCGCCCTTTACAAGGCCAAATCCCTCGGAGGCAATCGCTATTGCCTGTTCGAGCCCGCCATGGAAGCGAAAGCGCGCGAGCGCCGCGAGCTCGAGGACGACATGCGCAGGGCGATTTCGCGCGATGAGTTCGAGCTCCACTATCAAACCATCGTCAATGCCGATGAGCTTGACGCCTGCGGCGCCGAAGCGCTGGTCCGCTGGCGCCACCCCGAGCGCGGTCTCATCCCCCCCGAACAGTTCATATCGCTGGCGGAGGAAAGCGGACTGATCGTTCCGCTCGGCGAATGGATCCTGCGCAAAGCCTGTGCCGACGCGGCGCAGTGGCCGTCACACCTCAAGCTCGCGGTCAACATGTCGCCTGCTCAGTTCAAGCAACCCAACCTTCCGGGCGTTCTGAAGTCCACGCTTGACCAATGCGGACTGCCAGCGAGCCGGCTTGAGCTGGAGATCACGGAGACCGTGCTGCTCGACAACAACGAGGAGCACTTGGCCGTGCTGCATGAGATCAAGAATCTCGGGGTCTCGATCGTGCTTGACGATTTCGGGATCGGGTATTCTTCGATGCGGTATCTGCAGATGTTCCCGTTCGAAAAGATCAAGATCGACAAGACGTTCATTCAAAGCATGACGAACCATCCTGACAGCGCGGCGATCGTATGCGCGATAGCCGGCCTTGGGCGCTCGCTCGACATTGAAACTGCCGCGGAAGGCGTCGAAACGACCGAGCAGCTGGTGTTCCTCCGCAGCGCCGGATGCCAATTGGCGCAGGGCTACCTGTTCAGCCGCCCCGTCCCGCTGAGCGAGCTGACGTTTTCTCGGCCGGACGCGCCGCTAGGCGACGCCCAGGCAGCCTGACGCGTTTCTCAGTGGCGCATGTCCTTATCGGCAGACCGGCAGCCCACTTCGCCGGGATATGCGTTAGAACTGCGTGAAGCCCTTGGACTTCATGACCGCCGAGGCGGCAGGCGTAGCAAGAAAGGCGATCAGCGCCTTGCCGATGTCCTGATGCTGGCTCGAGGCCATCACGCCAGCCGCATAGTCCGTGTAGAACTGGATGTCGGCGGGTAGCGGTCCCACCAGCTCGAGGCGGGGATCCTGCAGAATCTCGGTGATCTGATTGAGCCCGAAATCGGCTCCACCACTGGCGACGAAGTCGGCGAGCGGCTTCGACGGTGGCGTCAGCTTGGTCTTCGGCCCGATCGATCCGGTGACATCGAGCGAATCCATCAGGCGCCCGACATAATTGGCTGCGGTGCCGCCGAGCTTGGGATCGGAATAGGAGATGATCTTGGCGTTCATGACCGAGCGCACAAACGCATCGCGCGAGCTGATATCCGGCTTCGGATCGCCTCGTCGTACAAATACGCCGACCCCGACCCGGGCGATCACCACTTTGCTTCCCGTTCTGAACTTCCCGATCGTCATCAGCTCGTCGGCCGCCGAGCTGCCCACGATCGCGACATCGGCGGTCTCGCCCGTCTTGAGCTTGTCCACCAGGGCGAGCGCTGGCGAATAGCCGACCGTGACCTTGTGGCCGGAGGCCTGCTCGAATTGCGGCACGAGCTCGCGGAGCGAGCTCGCGACGGCACCAGGAGACAAAAGAGTGATCTCCGCTGCGCTTGCATGGTTTGGCGCATAGGCCGCGCACAGCAGCAAGGCTGCCGCCGATATCGCCCGAAACATGATGACTCCCCTACTTGTTCACGCCGCTTTGCGGGCCCAGCAACGTCCCATGCTGTCGGCCGACCCGATTGCTGGAGCCTAACGGTACAACCGTCCGGACGGAAGAGTTAACGCTAATATATGGTTAAGGCCAGTGCCGCCGATTGAGCGCGCCTCACCGTCCACCGTCGAGCGACTCGAACCCGCCCGCGGTCCAGGCATCGCGCGCGCTCGCCAGAAACTTCAAATACGCCGCGGCCGCGTCTGGCGCCGGACTCTCGGCGTGCAAAGCACCTGCGAAAGCAATGTAGTTCTGCAGCTCGGCCGGCAGCGCTCCGGCGAGCGCGGCACCCGGGGTCGGCAGGATCTCGCTGATATTGAACAGCCCGATCTCGGCATCGCCTTTGGCCACGGCCGCCATGCCGCCGCTGATCGCGAACATCAGTGTTACCTTGGGCTTCACCGCATCCGCGATGCCCAGGCGCTCGATCACTCTCCCAATATGCGCGCCGGTGAACCCGCCGCCCTGCGGATCGGAATGGACGATCGAGCGCGCCGCGAGCAGCGTCTTGCGAACCGCGTCCACGGTCGAGACATCGGGTAGTGGGGAGCCTTGCCGGACCGCGATGCCGATACCGACTCGTGCCAAGCTGATCCGGCTTCCGGCGCGCAGCTTTCCGGCCTTGTCCAACAACTCCACCGTGGGCCCGGGGAGCACCACGACGTCGGCGCCCTGCGAACCCAACAGCCGTTCCTGGATGGCACCCAGCGTGCCGGATGTAACCACAAGCTGATGACCGGACGCGTCGGCGAATTTGCGCACGAGGCCGCGCTGAATGTCGGCGGGGGCGCCAGAGGTAAAGACGCGCACATCGGCGGCCGCCGACGGCCCCGTCGCAAACCCAAGAACCGCAATCGCAAAGGCCGCAGCAAGACTGGAACCCACGGTCGACGAGCTGGTCATGCCGTTTCCTGAGTGACGTAAGCCGAGCCCAACGAGGAAGGGCCACAGGTCACCCCTACCACGCCAGCGTGTATCGACCATATCGGATTTACGCGAAGGCTCCGCAGCCCGAGATCCCCTGCCGGATCCCTAGCCCACCTTTGAAGGGCGTATCACCGCCACGCTTCCACCGGCCGGCTCTTCGTCCGGCTCCATCGGCTCATTGCGCAAGTCGTCGAGATAATCGGCCAGATCCTTGATCTCCGCCGAGGTGCCACCCTCGCGCACGTAGATTCCGCAGTAGAGATCCGGCAACTTCGGCAGCGGCGAGCCTTCCCAGACCACAAGGCCTTTCTTCGATGCCCGCCCGCGCGGCATGGCCATGACGCCGAAACCGGCCTGGACTGCCGCCGCGAGGCTGACCAGGCTGCGCGACGTGTAAACGAACTCGCATGTGCGGCCAGCCTGACGGAGCGTCGCAACCGCGACACGCTGTGACGCGCAATCCTCTCCGTAGCAGACGAGCGGCACCGGACCTTTCGGATCGATGCGGGTCGCGGGGCTCGCGACCCAGACCGCCTCGCGCATCCAGGTGTGCCGCGGCTCGATCGTGGGCGGCGTCTCGGTCACCGCCATCGCAACGTCGAGATCGCCTTGTGCCAGGTCACGCAGGAGCTGCTCGGACGAAGCGGTGCTCACGATGAAGTTGATCGCGGGCCAGCGCAGGCGGAAACGGGCAAGCTTCTCCGGAACGCGCGAGCCCGCATAGTCGCCCGGAATGCCCACGCGCAGGGTCTTCGAGACGCGTCCACCGCTGGTCGATCGAAGGATATCGTCGTTGATGGACAGGAGCCTGCGGGCCTGGTTGACGACGAATTCGCCGCGCGGCGTGAGGATCACGCCAGGTGCCCGCTTGTCGAGCAGGTCATAGCCCAAGAGCGACTGCAATCGTTTGATCTGGGCGCTGACCGCCGGCTGAGTAACTCCCAGCGCCTTGGCAGCCTTGGTGAAGCTGCTCAAGTCCACAACGGTGGTGAGAGTTCGCAAGAGATCGGTCGGAATATTCAACATCGTGCTCACGCGGTTTCAATCATCAAGGTGGCCGAGGCCCCAACAATATGCGCAGGGGTCGGCTCGCTCCAAGTGATCGCATAATTTCCGCCAGCCGCGCCAAATTCAAGCAGCTTTAATGGAACTGCACCACAACGTAGCGCATTCTGCTAGCAACTACTCAACTTGGTGCTTTAGACACTACTAAAATCCTTCACAATTGCGCGATTATAGGATGCCTTTCTCCACCTCTGTGCCGCGCCCGGGCGGCGGCCATTTCTCTGGTGCCCCGCTTCCGAAGTTCGTGATACATCGCGGCAACCTTCGAGACCAACTCCGGAGCCAAAGGGGCACCAGCAAGCCTATGATTCCAGTACCGCTTTTCGATTTGAAGTTCCCAAGCGAGTTCGCCGCAACTGTTGTAGGAACTTCAAATCGGCGGCATTAGAGTGGGTCGAGGGGGCTCGCCTGCACCATGAAAATTCTGCGTCTCTATATCCGCGTGCTCGCGCTGCTCGGGCCGGAAGCGCGTCTGGGCTGGGCCCTTGCCGGTGCGAATCTGGCGCTCGCTGCCGCGCAATTCATCGAGCCTGTGCTGTTTGGGCGGATTGTCGACACCTTGGCCAACGCCCAAGGCGGAGCACGAGCGGTATCATGGTCCAGTCTGATCCCGCTCGTAGGTGCCTGGGTAGGCTTCGGACTGTTCATCATCGTCGCCGGAACGCTAGTTGCCCTCCACGCCGACCGGCTGGCCCACCGCCACAGCCAGAAGGTTCGCACTGACTATTTCGAGCACGTGCTGCAACTGCCGCTGAGCTATCACACTGGCACCCATTCGGGTCGCCTGATGAAGATCATGCTGACCGGCACCAATACGCTGTGGGGCCTGTGGCTTTCGTTCTTTCGCGAGCACCTGACGAGCTTCGTGTCGCTATTGGTCCTGATGCCGCTGACGCTGTTCATCAACTGGCGGTTCGGCCTGCTGCTGGTGGTGCTCTGTCTCATCTTCGCGGCCCTCATCGCGTTCGTGCTGCACCGCACCGAAAAGCTGCAGAGGCAAGTCGAATCGCACTACACCGACATGGCGGAGCGGACCACCGACACGCTGGGCAATATCGCGCTGATCCAGAGCTTCGCCCGCATCGAAAGCGAGGTGTCGCAGATGCGCAGCGTCGGCGACAAGCTGCTCGGCGCCCAGATGCCGGTGCTCTCGTGGTGGGCGCTGGCGGCGGTTCTGACCCGTACCTCCACCACACTGACGATGCTGGCGATCCTGGTCGTCGGCATCTTTCTCTATCTGGCCGGCCTGTCGACCGTCGGCGAGATCGTCATGTTCATGAGCTTCGCCACGATGCTGATCGGCAAGCTCGAATCGGTGGTTCATTTCACCAACTACATGGTGATGGACGCCCCAAGGCTGCAGGAATATTTCGACGTGCTGGACACCGTACCGTCGGTGCGCGACCGGCCGGATGCGATCGATCCCGGCCGCATGCGCGGGCTGATCGAATTTCAGAACGTCACGTATTCCTATGACGGCAAGCGGCCCGCGGTCGAGGATCTGGACTTCACCGCGCTGCCTGGCGAGACGATTGCGCTCGTCGGCGCAACCGGCGCCGGCAAATCGACGGCGCTCGGCCTGCTGCACCGCGTGTTCGATCCGCAATCGGGCGTGATCAAGATCGACGGCATGGACATCCGAGGCCTCACGCTCTCGGGTCTGCGGCGCAATATCGGCGTAGTGTTCCAGGAAGCGCTGCTGTTCAATCGATCGATTCAGGAAAATCTTCAGGTCGGCAAGTCGGATGCCACCGAAGAGGAGCTGCGCGCGGCCTGCCAGCGCGCGCAAGCGCTCGAGATCATCGAGCGCAATCCCGAGGGCTTCCAGGCGCAGGTTGGCGAGCGAGGGCGCCTGCTATCGGGCGGCGAGCGCCAGCGCATCTCGATTGCGCGCGCGTTGCTCAAGAACCCGCCGATCCTGATCCTCGACGAGGCCACGAGCGCGCTCGACGCACTGACGGAAGCGAAACTGCAGGCGGCGCTCGACGAGGTCATGAAGGGGCGCACGACATTCGTCATCGCGCACCGGCTCGCCACCATCCGCAATGCCACCCGCATCCTGGTGTTCGAGGGCGGGCGCGTCATCGAGTCCGGCAGCTTCGACGAGCTGGTGCGCAAGGGCGGCCGCTTCGCCGAGCTGGCCCACACCCAGTTCATGGTCGCCGAGACGGCACGGCCGCCAGTGGAGTTGAGCGAGTCGACCGGATCCTGAGAGCGCTCAATCCGGCTCGAACTCATCCTTGTAGTCGATCTTCAGCGCTGGGTTCTGCTCGCCCTTGCGCAGCATGCAGTTGCCGACCACGAGCAGCTCGATCTCGTTGCCCATGAAGCAGCGGAAGGCGTCTTCCGGGGTGCACACGATCGGCTCGCTGCGCACGTTGAAGCTGGTGTTCACCAGCACGCCGCAGCCAGTCTTCTGCTTGAAGCGCGAGATCAGCGCGTGGAAGCGCGGATTGGTGTCGGCATGCACGGTCTGCACGCGCGCCGAATAATCAACGTGGGTGACGGCCGGAATGTCGGAGCGCGCCACGTTGAGCTTGTCGATGCCGAAGAGCTGCTCCTCCTCGTTGGTCATGCGGCGGCGCCGCCCCTTCTTCACGTCGGCGACCAGGAGCATGTAGGGCGAATCGCTATCGAGCTCGAACCAGTCCGCCACGTCCTCGCGCAGCACGGCGGGCGCGAACGGCCGGAAGCTCTCGCGATATTTGACGCGCAGATTGAGCGTCTTCTGCATGCTGGGCGAGCGCGGGTCGCCCAGCACCGAGCGGGCGCCAAGCGCGCGTGGGCCGAACTCCATGCGGCCCTGCATCCAGCCGACCGCCTCGCCGCCGGCGAGCGACGACGCGGTCTGCTCGATCACGTCGTCATCGGGTACGACCGAGAACTGCGCACCCGCATCCTTGAGCCGGCGCTCGATGTCGTTTTGCGCGAAGGCGGGGCCCAGGAGCGCACCCTGCATCAGGTCATGCTTGCCGTCGGCCTTGCGCTCCCGGCCCAGGAACTGGTGCCAGGCGGCGAGCGCCGCCCCCACCGCGCCACCGGCATCGCCGGCCGCCGGCTGCACCCAGATGGTCTTGAAGGCGCCGTCGCGCAGGATCTTGCCGTTGGCGACGCAATTGAGCGCCACCCCGCCCGCAAGGCACAGATTGTCGAGCCCGTGCTCGCGCTTAAGCGAGCGCGCCAGCCGCAGCATCACCTCCTCGGTCACCTTCTGGATCGAGGCCGCGATGTCCATGTGGAAGGGCGTGAGCAGGTCGGTCTTCCAGTCGCGCACCGGCGCCCCGAACAGGTCGGCGAACTTCTGGCTCGTCATGGTCAGACCGGTGCAGTAGTTGAAGTAGCTCTGGTCGAGCCGGAAGGTGCCGTCCTCCTTGAGGTCGATCAGGTTGTCGAGGATGCGGTCGACATATTTCGCCTCCCCATAAGGGGCGAGCCCCATCAGCTTGTACTCGCCCGAATTGACCCTGAAGCCGGTGTAGTAGGTGAAGGCGGAATAGAGCAGCCCGAGCGAGTGCGGAAAATGCAGCTCGCCCACGATCGACAGGTCCTTGCCGCGGCCGACCGCCGACGAGGTCGTGCACCACTCGCCGACCCCGTCCATGGTGAGCACGGCCGCTTCCTGGAACGGCGAGGCATAGAACGCGCTCGCCGCATGGCTCATGTGGTGCTCGGTGAAGAGGAGCTTGCTCTGCCAGTCGAAGTCCGGCGCCAAGGTCTGCAGCTCGCGGCGGATGAGGTCCTTCTGGAACAGCTTCTCGCGCAGCCACAGCGGGATCGCCATCGCGAACGACTGATAGCCGCGCGGCGCAAAGCCCACATAGGTCTCCAACAGCCGCTCGAACTTGAGAAACGGCTTCTCGTAGAACACCACGTAGTCGACGTCGTCGAGCTTGCAGCCGGCCTCTTCCACGCAATACGCGATCGCGTGCACGGGAAAGCGCGCGTCCTGCTTCTTGCGCGTGAAGCGCTCCTCCTGCGCGGCCGCCACGATACGGCCATCGACCAGGAGCGCCGCGGCGCTGTCGTGATAGAACGCCGAGATGCCCAGGATGCGCACGGCTTTAGAACAGCGTGTAGATGAACGGCGCCACGGCGGTGCCCTGCGCCAAAATGATCAGGCCGCCGAAGATCAGCAGCATGAACAGGATGGGAGCGAGCCAATACTTCTTGCGTACCCGCATGAACGCCCACAGCTCGGCAAGAATTGACATGCGACCAACTACCTCGTTTGTACACCTGGACCATGATCTGATTGAATCAGATCATGGTCTAGCTCTTTTTGTTTGAGCATGATCTTTATCCGAAAACCGGTTTCCGCCCCGGATCAAGTCCGGGGCAAGCTTTTTCGGGATCATGCTCTAGAACTGGTTCTTCAAGGTCTCGGGCGCGACCGGCTCGGGCTCGCGCCTGATCCAATAGCTCTTCAAATCGGGCCGCCGCTTGAGCGACAAGACATCCTTGCCGCGCAACCGCATGATCCATCCGGTCGGCGTGACCGCCACAAAGAATATCATGCCCATCACCAGCGGGCTCACGATCTTGTGCAGGAGCCGCCCCAACGCCAGCCACACGCGGTTGAGCGGATGCAGCACCTGCGGCCGCACCAGCGCAACCACCGCGAAGGCCACCGCGAGCGCCAGCGCCCACCAGCGCGGCGGCTCCCAATGCCAAAACGGCCAGCAGCCGATGATCACAAACACCGCCGCAAACACCAAGCCGAAGCTCCGGTCGGAGCTTTCCGGCGCCGGCCCGCGCTCGATCTTCGGTTCCAGGACGGTGGCCATGGTTCTCCTCGTGTGTCGGGGCGGACCCTAGCCGGAACCCGGCGGTGGAGGCAACGTTGCACGGCGTCACGGCTGCCCGCGGGGCCCGAGCGCAGACCAGCCGGCGAGTGCAGCAATGACGGCCGTCGCCGCCACCGTGTGGCCATGGGCGTTCCAATGCCCGTCGGTCGGATGCTCGAATGGGATGCCATCCTTCGCATAGGCCGCAATAAAGACCGGTTCCATGTCGATCACGTTAAAACCCAATTCCCTCGCGCGAGCGATCAGCCGGCGGCGCATCTGGGCGAAATAGCTCGTTTGTGCTTCGGCCAGCGCGGCGGGGTCATAGAGCTCCGGGCGCGGAGCATCGACCACAATGGCGATCTCGGCCGGCGCGAGGCAAGCGGCTTGCGGCAGCGCCTCGAGGAACCAGTCGATCACGCGGTGCCCCTCGTCGAGACGCGCGGGACTTGCTTCCGCCTCCGTGTGCCCGACGTGCCGGCCGGCCCGCTGCGGCTCCGCCTGCGCCAGCCGGATGCCCATGTTGGAGATCACGTTGGTGATGCCGACGTTCCGCATCAGGTAGAGCGCGAGCGCGCTGCGGCGCAGGATGCGCTCAACTACGCCCGGCTCGGGCAAAGGCGTCAACTGGTAGTCGAAGCCTCCTTGCGGCGTGGGGTAAAGATGGAAGAGCCCGTTGCGGCGACGATGGACGAAGATGCTCTCATCGAAGTCATTGCCGACCACGTTGACGACGATCCGCGCCGGCCGATAGACCGCGCAGGCATGCCGCGCATAAGCGACATATTGACTCAGTGGCGCGCCCGATTGAGCAAAAGCATAGGCGCGTCCGCGCTCGCCAAGCGCCGCCTGCAGACGGCCGGTCAGGCTTTGCGCGAACGGGACCCGCAACGCCTCGATGTAGCTGTCGCCGATGACTGCGACGAGCGGCCGCGGGTCCACCACCGTATAGTCGTAGTCGGCCAGGAAACCTTGCGCGTTCGAGCGACCGCGAACGACGCTGTGCATAGTCCAATCGAACGACCACACATACGGATGGTTCGCCCCATAGCGCTGGATCGGATTTTCGGCGGTCGGCGGCTCGACCGGCAGCGCTGTCGCGACCGGCAGGAATCGCAGCACGATCTCCGCGGCAAGGAGCGTCGCCCCGACGCTCACCATTATTGTCAGCAGATTGAGCACGAACGCCTTGAGCCGCGACACCCCGACATCCCCGCTCAGCGTATACGCTCCAGGATGCTCACGTAGTTGGCGACCGCCGCGCCGCCCATATTGAAGAGGCCGCCAAGCCGTGCGTCCTTGACCTGAAAATCGCCGGCTGCGCCGGTGAGCTGCATCGCCGCGAGCGCATGCATCGACACGCCGGTGGCGCCGATCGGATGGCCCTTGGCCTTGAGCCCGCCTGAAGGGTTGACCGGCAGACGGCCGCTCATCTCGGTCAAACCATCCCTGATCGCGCTGGCGCCGCGACCTTCCGGCACCAGGCCCATGGCCTCATACTCGATCAGCTCGGCGATCGTGAAGCAGTCGTGCGTCTCGACGAACGACAGGTCGCCGAGCGCGACGCCGGCAGCCGCCAGCGCCCGCTGCCAGGCCAGCGCGCAACCTTCAAACTTGAGAATGTCGCGCTTGGCCATCGGCAGGAAATCCTGCACATGGGCGGCGGCGCGCACCGCCACCGCCTTGCCCATTGTGCGTGCCGTCTCCTCGTCGGCCAGCACGACCGCAGCGGCTCCGTCGGAGACCAGCGAGCAATCGGTGCGCTTGAGCGGGCCGGCCACGAACGGGTTCTTCTCGCTCTCGCGGCGGCAGAAATCGTAGCCCAAATCCTTGCGCATCTGCGCGAACGGATTGCCGACCCCGTTCCTGTGGTTCTTGGCCGCAATCCGCGCCAGCGCATCGGACTGGTCGCCGTATTTCTGGAAGTAGAGCGCGGCGATGCGGCCGAATATGCCCGCGAAGCCGCCCTCGATCGCGGCCTCGTCGCGCACGTAGGATGCCTTCAGCAGATTCGTCCCGATCTCGGCAGGGGGCGTCGTTGTCATCTGCTCGACCCCGACGATGAGCGCGAACCGCGCGCTTCCCGCCGCGATCGCCTTGAGGCCCTGATGGACCGCGGCCGAACCGGTGGCACAGGCGTTTTCGACGCGGGTCGCGCGCTTGAAGCGCAGATCGGGCGAGGCCTGCAGCACCAGCGCGGCGGTGAAGTCCTGCGCCGAGAAACCGGCGTTGAAATGACCGAGCACGATCTCATCGACCTCGGCCGGCGCGACGCCAGCATCCGCCAACGCCTCGCCCGCGACCCGGACAATGAGGCTCTCGACGGTCTCGCCCTCGAGCTTGCCGAAGCGGGTATGAGCCCATCCGATGATGCAGGCGGTCATGACATCCGGCTCCTAGTGCCCTGACAGAGTTTGCTGGAGGTGGTGCGGAACTTCAAATCGGCGGCACTGGCCAAGTTCCCGCATGATACTCCGAGTTCGCCCCCGGCGCGCGCGACAATATTGCGGCGGAGGTATTGCGTCCTGGAATTGCGTCCCGTTCGCGTGTTGCGATCGATCGGCTCGATGGATCGGTGATATGGCTTCACGAACACAGTCAAGTGATAAAACAGGTCGACGCCGTCGAATTTTGGGCGTTTTTGGTGACCATGACCCGCCAATCGACCGCGCCAAACGAGTTCCATTTTGCTTTTGATCCGGCTTCGGTTTAGATAGCCAGCCGGTGCCGCCCATTGAAGTTCCTACAACGGATGCAGCAAACTCGGCTAGGAACTTCAATTCGAAAAGCGGCACTGGAAGCATGGACTTGCGAATGCCCTTTAGTTTCCGAAGTTCTTAGTTTCCGAAGTTCGTGTTAGAGGGTGCTGCGACGTATCACGAGCTTCGGAAACGGGGCACTAGTCCCGTGGGAGCCGCGTGATTCCCGAGGCCGCCCAGAGATCGGACCGCGCATTTGATGATTTTGCATGAGTCGACCACGACCCGGACGCTGATCCTCGCGCTCGCCACCTGCGTGGCGGCGAGCTTGGCATCCTCGCGCGCAGCGGCCGAGGCGCAGATTCTGATCGACGTCGAAAGCGGCAAGGTGTTGCACGCCGAGAACGCCACCCAGCCGTGGTATCCGGCCTCTATCACCAAGATCATGACTACCTACGCGACGCTGCGCGCCGTGAAGGAGCAGCGGCTGTCGCTCGACAAGCTGCTCACCGTGTCGCACAACGCGGCGGCGCAATCACCCGTCAAGATGGGGTTTCCTGTCGGCACGACGATCACGGTCGATAACGCGCTCAAGATGCTGATGGTGAAGTCCGCGAATGACATGGCGGTCGTGCTGGCGGAAGGCGTCGGCGGCTCGATCGAGAACTTCGCCGAGCTCATGAACCGCCACGCCCAGCGTCTCGGCATGACGCAGTCGCACTTCGTCAATCCCAACGGCCTGCCCGCCGACGAGCAGGTCACGTCCGCGCGCGACATGGCGATCCTGGCGCGGGCCGCGATCAAGGAGTTTCCGGAGTACGACTACTACTGGCACCTTCCCGGCATCCGGATGGGCAAGAAGGTGCTGCGCAACTACAACACGCTGATCGGCCGCTATCCGGGCGCCGACGGCATGAAGACGGGCTTCATCTGCGCCTCCGGCTTCAATCTGGTGGCGACCGCCACGCGCGACGGCAAGCGCCTGATCGCGGTCGTGCTGGGGGCCCCGTCATCGGCCGGACGCGCCATCAAGGCTGCGCAGCTCCTGGAGCGCGGTTTCAGCTCCAACGGGTTGGGGTGGCTGACGCCCGCGCTCGGCACAGTCGAGGGGCTCACTCCAGTCAACGCCGAGCCGCCCAATCTGCGCGACGACATGTGTGGCAAGCACCGCAAGCGGCAGGCAAGCGAGGACGAGGACGATTCGGCCGCCATCGCGAGCCTGTCGTCAGCATCGGGTTCAGCCTATTCGGTGTTCCTGTCGGCGCTGCGGGCGCCCGACGGCAAGCAGGCCCTGTTGCAGCAGGAGGCTCGCCTGGGCGAGCCGGTGCCGGTGCACACCGGGCCCGCCAAGAAGCAGCCCAATGCCGTCGAGCCCAAGGGCAGCACGACGAGCAGCAAGGCGAAAGGCGTGATCGCCAACGCCGCAACGGCCGGCAACGGCCCCCAGCTTGCGGCCAGATCGGATGACGGCTCTTTGGTGCCGCTACCGCGGCCGCGGCCGAAGATCGTGCGCGCGCCGGCAGCCCCGGCGGCGGCAACGCATGCGACCGCAACCCAGTCGACCGCGGCACAGCCGGCACCAAGGCCTGCCGCGCCGAAGACAGACACGAAGACAGACGCCAAGAAGAAATGAGCTAATGAGCTTTGGCGACGCCGACGACCCGCGGAGACCCGCCGAGCCGATTCCCCTCACCGTGCTGACCGGCTTCCTTGGCGCCGGCAAGACCACACTCCTCAACCGCCTGCTGCAGGATCCCGCGCTCGCCGGCACCGTCGTCATCATCAACGAGTTCGGCGAGATCGGGCTCGATCATCTGCTGGTGCGAGCCATCGACGACAACATGGTGCTGCTGCAGAGCGGCTGCCTGTGCTGCACGTTGCGCGGCGATCTCGTATCCGCGCTCGAAACACTAGTGCGCGACCTCGACAACGGCCGGCTCTCGTTCCGCCGCGTAATCCTGGAGACCACCGGGCTTGCCGATCCGGCGCCGGTGCTGCAGACCGCGATGGCGCACCCCTATCTGGTGATGCGTTTCCGCATCGACGGCGTGGTCACGGTCGTCGACGCCGTCAACGGTGCGGCTACGCTCGACGACAATATCGAATCGCTCAAGCAGGTCGCGGTCGCCGACCGCATCGTGCTGACCAAGGGCGACCTTGCCGACGCGCCCGAGCGCCGCCGCGCCAAGGACGCGCTGCTCGCACGGCTGGCCGCGCTCAATCCGGCCGCCCCGATCCTCGATGCCGCCGCCGGCGAGGCCACGGCATCGCGGCTCCTCGATTGCGGCCTCTACAATCCCGACCAGAAGATTCCGGACGTGAAACGCTGGCTGGCCGAGGAGGCCTATGCGGCGGCGGCGGCGCACCATCACGAGCACCACCACGATCCCAACCGGCATGACGAGCGCATCCGCGCCTTCACGATGGCGACCGACACGCCGATCCCGGCCGCAACCTTCGAGATGTTCATCGATCTCGTGCGCTCGTTGCACGGCCCCAAGCTCCTGCGCCTCAAAGGCATCGTCAAGATCGCCGAGGAGCCGGATCGCCCGCTGGTCATCCACGGCGTCCAGCACGTGATGCATCCACCGGCCCGGCTGGAGTCCTGGCCCGACGCCGACGAGCGCACCCGGCTGGTGTTGATCACCCGCGACCTCGCCCCGGAGGCGGTCACGCGGCTGTTCGACGCCTTCCTGGAGCGCCGCGCCCCCGACACGCCCGACCGGGCGGCACTGTTCGACAACCCACTCATCCCGTTCGGCGGTGTCGACCGCTGACGCAGGAGAAGCCCGGGACCGGCTCTTGCCACCAAAGGCCGACTGCCCGATGCTGAACGGGCTGTGAGTCGCGTCCTGCGTGCTGATGGAAAGCGGCATGGAAATGATCGACCGGCTCTCGGCTGACCTGATTTGCGCGCGCGGTGCCTTGCGCACCCTGCGGATGACCACGCACATCGCCCGCAACCCGGCCCGCACCTTTCCCAAGGTGGTCGACGAGCTTGCCGACCGGCACGGCGATGCGCCGGCGCTCCTCTCCGACCGCGAGCGCTTCAGCTATCGCGAGCTCGCGGCACGCTCGAACCGCTATGCGCGCTGGGCGCTGGCCCAGGACCTCGCCAAGGGCGACACCGTCTGCCTGCTGATGCCGAACCGGCCGGAATTCCTGGCGCTCTGGCTCGGCGTCACCCGGGTCGGCGGTGTGGTGGCGCTGCTCAACACCAACCTGACGGGACCGGCGCTCGCCCACTGCATCAACGTCGTCACGCCCAAGCACATCATCGTGGCGGCCGAGCTCCTCCCCGCACTGCAGACCGCGCAAACTTACCTGACCGGCAAAGCGACCTGGTGGCTGCATGGCGAGGCGAGCGCGAATCTCGCTCGGCTCGACCAAGCGATCGAGGGATTTTCCGGCGACATGCTGACCGGCCACGAGCAGCGTGCGCTCACGATCGAAGACAAGGCGCTGTTCATCTACACCTCCGGCACCACCGGCCTGCCCAAGGCCGCCAACATGAACCACTACCGCGTGATGCTCGCGAGCCACGCCTTCGCGGGCGTGATGGACACACGCGCCGACGATTGCATGTACGACTGCCTGCCGATGTATCACACCGCCGGCGGCCTGTTGGCGACCGGCGCCGTGCTGGTCAAGGGCGGCGCGGTGGTGCTGCGCGAGAAGTTTTCCGCGCGCGAGTTCTGGGACGACATCACGCGTTGGGACTGCACGCTCGTGCAATACATCGGCGAGTTTTGCAGGTACCTGGTCAATTCACCGCCGCATCCGAAAGAGCGTTCGCACCGGCTGCGCCTCGTCTGCGGCAACGGCCTGCGGCCCGACATCTGGCGCGAATTCAAGGAGCGATTTCGGATTCCCCAGATCATCGAGTTCTACGCCGCCACCGAAGGCAACGTCACGATGTTCAACTTCGAGGGCAAGGAAGGCGCCGTCGGCCGCATCCCCTGGTTCCTGGCCCATCGGTTCCCGACCAAGGTCGTGCGCTTCGACGTGGAGCGCCAGCAGCCGGTGCGCAACGAGCAAGGCTTCTGCATCGAGTGCGATCCCGAGGAGCCGGGCGAGGTCATCGGCAAGATTCTCAAGGACTCATCGAAGCCTGGTCAGCGGTTCGAGGGCTATGCGACGAACGCCGAGACCGAGAAGAAGGTTCTGCGCGACGTGTTTGCCAAGGGCGATGTCTGGTTCCGAACCGGCGACCTCATGCGCAAGGACGCCAACGGTTATTTCTATTTCGTCGACCGCATCGGCGACACGTTCCGCTGGAAGGGCGAGAACGTATCGACCACCGAGGTCGAGGAGGCGATCGGCGCATTCGCGGGCGCGCTTGCGGCCAATGTCTATGGCGTCCACGTGCCCGGTCGCGACGGCCGCGCCGGCATGGCCGCGATCGTGACCGAGCCGTCGTTCAACCTCGCGGCCTTTCGCGAGCACCTGACGCAACGGCTGCCCGAATACGCCCGGCCGGTGTTCCTGCGCCTGCGCACCAATATCGAGATGACCTCGACGTTCAAGACCCGCAAGGTCGACCTCGTGCAGCAGGGCTTCGATCCGCGCGTGATCGAGGATCCGATCTATGTCAACGACCCCGCCGCCAAGGCCTTCGTGCGCATCGACGCAGCGCTCTACGAGCAGATCGCGACCGGAAAGGTGCGGCTGTGAGCACGGGCGGCAACCATGTCGGCGCGGCGGACGTGCTCGCCTTTTGGCGCGCGGCCGGGCCGGCCAAATGGTTCAAGAAGGACGCTGCGCTCGATGCCGAGATCGCGTCGCGATTCTCCGCGCTGTGGCGCGACGCGGCAGCCGGTCGGCTGGCGGACTGGGAAGCGACGCCGGACTCCGCGCTGGCGCTCATCATCGTGCTCGATCAATTTCCGCGCAACATGTTCCGCGACCAGGCGGATGCCTTCGCGACCGACGCGCTGGCGCACGGCGCGGCCGAGCGCGCGATCGCGCGCGGGTTCGACCAGACGATCCCGACGTCGGAGCGGCTGTTCTTCTATCTTCCCTTCGAGCACTCCGAAACCCTGGCCGACCAGGAACGCGCCGTCGCGCTCATTGGCACACTCGGCAATGCCGAGCTTGCCCGCTGGGCCGAGTTGCACGCCGACATCATCCGGCGCTTCGGCCGGTTCCCGCATCGCAATTCGGTGCTCGGCCGCGTGAGCACGCCTGAGGAGCAGGCCTTCCTCGACGCCGGTGGATTTGCAGGTTAAGCGCATTCGCACGAGGAGTTGACCCATGGATGCCAGCAGCGCAAGAGTGGTGCCCGCGTCCCAGTCGGTAGTGGTCGGCAGTCGCATGGCCGAGCTAGTGCTTCATGATGTTCGGCTCAACGCCGGTGAACGCGAAATTCTCAAAGGTGTGACGCTGACCGTTCTGCCCGGGTCGGCGGT
>Ga0209797_10000343_pt1 | contig 22873 bp, 19 predicted proteins | sample DOMMetBare3Fresh_2_FD_187472 | JGI IMG/M metagenome (GOLD analysis project Ga0209797, IMG submission 187472) | Wetland sediment microbial communities from St. Louis River estuary, USA, under dissolved organic matter induced mercury methylation -... | ecosystem: Environmental > Aquatic >... | reverse complement strand
AGATAATCTGTTGTTGTAAAACGATGAACTATTTCAAAGTTGATATTTGTTTTTTCATTCAACGCATATTTTACACCCAACCCCAGGGGAAAGGCAAATGCAACAGTTGAATATTGTTTACGGTCGGGATACAATGAAGAACCCTGGCCTTCTGTTCCCAATGGACGTAAGAAGTATTTTGTGCCATTTAAATAGGCATATGGATCAAAATTAAAAACACCGGCACCAAAAGTTAAATAAGGAGTAAAACGCTCTGTTGGGTTAACCGGGTTAAAACGAAAAAAGTTAAAATCGCCCTGCAACATCAGTTCCCATAAAAATGTATTAAAACTAAGATTACGACGCATTTGAAATTCATTCTTCTTTTCATAAATATCACTATAGCCCAGTTGTGCAAAATTGACGCCTATACGAAAAGCAACATAATCGCTTAATTGTTTTCGGAAAAAAATACCGCCGGCAGGTTTGGGACGGTTTAATCGTTTATCGGGATTTAAATCGCCAAAATAATGGGCAGCTCCTAATTGAACTCCAAACTCACCTTCATGCTTAAAACCTTCATATTGGGCTTTCAGCAATAAAGGAGCTGTAGTAAAACAACCCAATATCAGTAAACAAAATATTTTTTTCATCAGTACAATTCTCAGAAGTGTTATAACGCAAATATCTGCGTTTTCATGTGTGAAGTTGATATTTTAATCAATTCAGCCAAAATTCATTCTGTATTTTATTGAATAGTTGATTAAGGTTTTTGATTTCAGTTCCTTCTATCAAGGCCCCATGAAAGTTTATTGCGTAAGGTTTGCAGAAAGTTGTTTTCATTTAAACGAACCAAGCTGATGGTGAAATCTTCTTTCTTAACAGCCAGCTGTACATTCTTTTGTACAATTTCTTTTCTTGAATCAAGTGTACATAAAAAACTATCGGCTCTGCCTTCAATTTCAAAAGATATCACATTATTATCGGGCACTACAATGGGCCTTACATTTAAATTATGCGGAGCAACGGGTGTAATTACAAAACTTCCTGATTCGGGAAAAACAACAGGACCGTTACAACTTAATGAATAGCCAGTAGAACCGGTAGGCGTGGCAACAATTAATCCATCGGCCCAATAGGTATTTAAAAACTCGCCATTAAGATAAGTATGAATTTTTATCATGGATGATGTATCCATTTTATGAATAGCAAATTCATTGAGTCCGTAAGGAGTATCTCCAAAGAGTGGAATGTTACTGTTAAGATGAATAAGTGTTCTTTCATCTTCAACAAAAGTGTGGTTTTTAAGTGAGGCTACAACTGTTTCCATTTCTTTGCGGCCAATGCTTGCTAAAAAACCCAGCCTGCCAAAATTTACTCCAAGCAATGGGATCTGTTTATTCTGAACAAGTGTAACGGTATCAAGCAAAGTGCCATCACCACCTAAACTTATCATACATTCAAATGAATCATCTAATTCATGAGAACTATGAAAAAGTTGTGGTTGTTTTACAAAAGAAATTTCCGGTTGAATCTGGTCATAAAAATCCCGATAAATTGAAAACGTTATATCATTTGCTTCCAGTTCTTTGAGGAGCCGTTGAATATCTTCTTTCTGATCGCTTTCAAAAACACGTCCGTATATTGCTAATTTCATCTGCTATCTTTTTATGAAACCCGGGAATGTGTTCTTCAGATTAATAAATAACTATTTCTGATTTTCCTGAGTTATTAATACTGTATAATTAAAAGTCTCTGCGTACATGTAAAAATAAACCCTTTTGGCCCAACTGGTTAAATGAATATTCAAACCGGCCTGCAAAATCATAATAAGAAAGAACATCTATTCCAAAACCATAAGTATAAAGAAACTTGTTGTTTAAAAAACTGTTTGTAATAACGGGCAAATGACTAGCTCCAATATCACTAAACACTTTTGCAATAATTTTAAACGGAATTTTTTTATACTTTTCATTATTTTTAAAAAACAGGGTAGGCATGTTTATCTGAAAGAGTTCCTGCCTCAATGAAGTTTTCAGCATACCTGCCAGTACACCATCAATAACATAATACTCAAGCCCACGTATAAACCAATCACCATAACCCAAGGCATTTAAATTATATTGCGGTTGTTGAAATGGCAGTTTAATGATAGCATACCCAACTGTTGAAAGAGACGTTTTTTTAGTAAGCAGAAAAAACTTGCCGGCCTTGGCTGAAAATTGCCACATATTCATGGCTTTAAAACCCAGCCCCCTTTGCATAATATTGCCATTAAAAGCAAAACCACTCCAGGGATAAACTATATTATTTACATTGTAGTATTGGTAAGAATAATTAAATTCTCCAAACTGTTGCTTTGCTTTGTTTCCGGTAAAATAAGGCATATACCCTTTTAAAGAATTAGCAGCAATTAATTGTGCTATCGTATCGGGGATAGATTCATTTACATAATTGAGTTTAAGCGTATGGCGGTGTTGTGCTCCTTTGCGATAAGAAAAACCGGCCTCAACTCTGAATGTAGTTTTTACAAACTCGTTTATTTGTTTGTTTGATACAGGGAAAAACACCTGCTTATTACTATCGGTTGCAAAGGTCATTTGTCTTGATTGCTTAAAAAGAACTCCACCCAAAAATCCTTTTTCGAGTTTTTTGTCGGCATAGGGTTGCTCATAGAAAACGGAGTATTCCCTTGTATATCCATTTATAAAATTAAAACTTAACTTATCCCTGATGCCAGTAACATTATCCCAGTTGAGTTTAAGGCCATAGTTAACCCGTTCCAGGCTGGCGTTTTGTTCTACAATCCATTGATTGGGGTTGCGGTCTACTAACTTAAAAAAAGGAATGGGAAATATATACCACCGTTCTTTCAGATCAAATTCAATATCTAAACTTGTTTCATTGTATTTAATAATACGGGGTATAACTTCAAGAAACAATTGGGTATTTAATAAATTAAGCCTTGCTTCTTCAATTTTATCTGCAATGGTACTGCCTACTAATTTCGATCCTGCACCAAAAGGAATTTCACGAAAAATAATATGATCCTTTGTTTTTTTATTTCCGTTAATAACAACTGAATGAACCAGCATTAAAGAAGAATCAGAAAATTGAGAAGTAATTTTTAAAAGCTTTTCTTTAGCAGTGTCAATAGCTACAGAAGGCTGACTATATAATACAGGTGTATATAAATGAAGTAGTAAACAAATGAGAATAATATGATGAATTTTCAACTGCATAAATCATGTACACAAAATCAATCAAGGATTGGATAAAAGATTAAAAAGTTTTATTGGTAAATTTACAAAATCAGATGTTGAGATAATTCATCAGGTGGTCAAAGTTTTGCTTGAGTTCCGTTTCGGAAAGGTTTTCACCAAAGTACTGGACGATGTTGTAATTATATCGTTCAAATGAAGCCAGTATATCCTGAATATCGTTTTTATTTACTTTAATAGCTACTCTCAGTTCCCCTGTTGCAGGGTCGCTCCAGGTATTAAGATGAATAATCTTTGCATTATTAGATTCAATAATTCTTCCTATTTCAGAAATATAAAAATTATTAGGAAGCATTTGTAAAATAATAACCCCGCCGGGTACATCTGCTGCATTGTAAAACGAAGCGGCATGTAATAATTCATCATCAGTTATTACACCCAGCAATTCATTGTCTTCTTTTACTACCGGTAACAACCGGAGTTTTTGCTGCTGCATAATTTTTAATGGTACCAGAAAAAAATCAGTGGGGTAAACTTTAGGAAGATTATTTGTTTGAATATATTTTTCAATGGTTGAAAGATCATCTTCATCTTCAATATCATCTTCAAAAACCATCCCAATATATTTTTGGTCTTCAGCAACAGGCAATTCTGTTACATGATGTTCAATCATGATATCTTTTGCAAACTGAACAAGGTCTGTTTGTTTTAGAAACGGAATATGATGTGATAACAATTCAGCTGCGGTCATATATATTAATTTAAACAGGTACCGAACTATTCAACTTCTTTAAAAACCCATTGAGTATTTCATTAAATTCATTTGGTTTTTCCATCATGGGGGCGTGTCCGCATTCATCAATAAAATGCAACTCAGAATTTGGAATAAGCTTATTAAATTCTTTAGCTACAAAGGGAGGTGTTATAATATCATTATTGCCCCAAATAAGAAGTGAAGGTGTTTTAATTGCACTTAATTCTTCGCCCAGGTTATGACGGATAGCACTCTTGGCCAATGCAATAACTTTAATTGCCTTCCAGCGTTGATTCACTATATCATAAACTTCATCAACCAGTTCTTTTGTAGCTACAGAAGGATCATAAAAAGTAACTTCCGTTTTCTTTTTTATATATTCATAATCGCCTCTTTTAGGATAAGTATCACCCATTCCGTTTTCAAATAAACCGGAACTTCCCGTGAGAGTTAATGATTTTATCCTTTCAGGATGTTTCAATACATGTATTAATGCAATATGCCCACCCAAAGAATTACCTAAAAGATGAATATGATTATAATTTTTAAATTCAATAAATTTTTGAACATGCTTTTCCAATCCACCCACTGTTGTATGCAGCAAATCAAGTTCAAATAACGGAAGAATGGGAACAACAACTTTTGTATGCTTTTTAAAATATTCTATGAGGTCTAAAAAATTACTCAAAGCACCAAAAAGGCCATGCAGCAAAATCAAGGGTTCACCTTCACCTTCTTCTATGTATTTAAACTTCCCTTCTTGTTTTATTTCATAATTCATTTTATGGCAATAACATTGTTCTTTGCTAAAATAGTTTATTTGACTGAAATACTCAATTTCAGTTGCAGATTCGTTGTATTAAGCTGAAAGTTTGCCGCCAATTTTTTCAAAGAAAGTCTGTAACTCGGCAAAAACGTTTTTAAACAGAGGAATAATGGTTCCCAGGCTATCAATTACCCTTGCTCCCCATGGTTGTATATAGATATAGGTTTTTGATTCTGCTATTGTTTGTTCTGTAAACACATGTAACTGTAAGGCAAAAAATAAAAGAACACTCATTATAAGTGTATATAATACTGCAAATAATAAAATGCCCCCAATTTTATTAACCCATCCCAAAAAAGCAAACTCCACCGCCTTTTCAATCAATTTTGCACTCCATCTTATAATTAATACTACAATAAAAAAGATGAGGATAAATGCTATGAACGGAATCCATTTAACATTGATGTTGGTTGATTGGCTAAGCCATTCCGATACCAGTGCACTTAGTTTTAATGCTGCTGCAATGCCTGCTACAAATGCAATGATAGAAAAAAGAGCAATGATTAACCCTTTCTGAAATCCTTTAATAACAGCAAGCGCCATACTAACTAAAAAAATGATATCAATGATCATTTATTTGCTTAATAATTCTTTTACAATTGTACTGATTGTTTTGCCATCGGCCTTGCCGGCTAATTGTTTAGAAGCAACACCCATTACTTTTCCCATATCTGCTGCTGAAGTTGCTCCGGTTTGATTAATAATATCTGCAATCACAACTTTCAATTCTTCTGCAGATAATTGCTTTGGCAAAAACTGTTCAATAATAGCTATCTCTTCTTCCTCTTTTTTTGCAAGATCGTCCCTTTTTTGCTGTTGAAATATTTCAAGAGAATCTTTTCGTTGTTTCACCAGCTTTTGTAACAGCTTTATTTCATCATCAGGAGTTATCTCTTTATTTCCTTCTGCGGTTTTGGATATAAGGATAGCAGCTTTAATTGCTCTTAAGCCACGTAAAGAAGCTTCATTTTTCGTTTTCATGGCCTCTTTCATTTGTGCCATTATTTGTTGTTCGAGGTTCATAGCTTATAACTGATTTAGTTTAAGTTGTGTGTCTTTGAATTTTTTCATAAACTCCTGAGCAAAAGATTTCATATCTGCAGAAAGTTCGGGCATATTGGTAGATCGGTTGAACGTATCGGCCATGGTCATGAAAAGCTGATAATAAAAATCACCCATTTCATCAACCATCATATCCTTTGTCCATAAATCAATACGTAATGCTGATTTATCTGCACCATCCCAAAAAGAAACCATCATAGCTTTTGCCTGCTGTTCCATATCTGCATTGCTATCACTGGCTTTCCACATTATTTTTTCAGGAACCTTTTGTTCGTTGAGATAAACATCAATTGAAATTGTACTCTTGTGCATATGTAATTATTTTGCAAATGTAAGAATTAAGAAACGGAGGTTTGCAGAATGCAATCCCACATTTTTTTGGCTGCTTCATCCCATGAAATTCGTGATGTTGTTTTTTTTCCGTTCTCAATTAATTTAGTTCGAAGGTTTTCATCTTTATATAAGAACATCATTTTTTCCGCCAGTTCATTAAAGTTATCATTGATTACATACAGGAAAGAATCCTTTTCGGTTTCTGAAACTATAGAACTGTTGGCTACAATGGCTGCTGTTCTGCACTGAATTGCTTCCAGGCCTGAATAACTGAAATGTTCATTTCCTGACAGATCAACAAGAGCATAAGCTCCTGCTACCAGTTTGGGCAATATTTGTTTATTTATAATTTCTACAACCTTTACTTCTTCTCTGTATTTATAAGTGGTAAGCTGTTTTATTAAATCAACAGATTGGATTTTTGAATTTACAGCAATGAGCAATTTCATATTGCTTTTTTGCTTTTTCTTGAACGCAGAAAAAGCTTTTAAAAGGGTATATGCATTTTTACCAGATTGAAATAAGTCTTTATAAATAAAATATTCATTTCCTTCTGCATACATCTTTTTCAATTTTTCTTTTTCCTCTGTTTCCACAGGTTGAAACAATGTGCTTGCCTGGTGAGCTATTACATGAATACTATTTTCAGATAAATGAAACTCTTTTTGAATATAATTCTTAATAGATTCTAACGCCGTAACAACAACTGTGGCTTTTGAAAATTTATTTGAAGATGTTCTCGTAATCTTCTTTACTTGTGATTTAGATGTTTGCAAAAAATGCACATCATGAATAATTAAACACTGTGGAATATTTACTGATGGAGAAAATATTTCATCAATACTTATAAGAACATCTGCTTTTAACTTTTTTAATAATGAAGAAAGTCGCCAGTTAAACCAACCTCTTTGAATCCTGTTTACTTTCGAAAGGGGTTTAATTAATTTCTGCTTTACATTTAACAGGGAAGAAAACTCAAATCTACATGGCCTGTCAGAAATAAAATAAAATTCATGCTCCGGATAGGAGCGGATGATACGGGAAAATATCTCTTCAATAAAAAAACCATAACCTTCTAACTCTCCCCTGTATAAGGCCCTGGTAATAATAACTATTCTCATCTTAAATGATGGCAAAGGTAGCAGTGAAGTAATTACTTTACTACGTCTTTTGATTTATAACAATTCATGTTTCAGGAAAAAACACATTGTTTGAAGTTTATTTCCCAAGAACTAATTCATTTTATTTACGATTGCATGTTTAATAAAGTGGAATTATTTTCACAAGACCAAAAATTAGAATGATACTCCAAAAAAAGCTTAATTAAAACACCGTAATTTCTGAATTTAAAGTAAGTAAAAGCCCCTATTAACTAAAAAAAAATAATCGATTAAAAAAAAGTTTTGTTGAACCTCATTTTTGGAACAGTAATTGCAGGTTAAAAAAAGATAAATTTCCGGAGATGGATTATTAAGTTATTGTTTCTAAATATGTTATAAATATAAAATATTGTTGTTCTCACAGGGAAGAGTCAGGATACATTGATGGTTTTACAATGTGGATTTTGGGTAAACGACCCCGCTTTCTAGCGGGGTCAATTGTTTTATAAGCACAAACACCTATTGTTGAATTCAATCAGCTGCACTAAGTTTGTTCTGTTATTTAATCTATATCCAAAAAAACCGTATTCTATGAACAAACTATTCTATGTACTATTATTCAGTACACTAAGCTTCCAGTCATTTTCACAGGAACTTCAATTTGAATCTGGTCGTCAGAAAAATGATAAGAAACCAGAATTATTTCACAACATGTCTGTTAAGTCAAAGGTATCTTCATCATTTGTAAATGATGTTATGACCTACCAGTTAAAGCAACAGGTAAATATTGCTTTTGGAAATGAATTTCAGTTTAAAGGCAAAGTAACAGCCATAACAAATGATGCTCCGGGTTTAACAACTATTTCAATTCAATCTTCTGATGTTAAAGACATGGTTCTTTCATTATCAAGACTTGTGATGCCCGACCAAACAATTACTTACAGAGGAATTGTCATCAGCAAAGATCACAGCGATATGTTGATATTTGAAAAAGATCCTGTAACAGGAGAATTTACCTGGAACAAAAAAACAGTTTCACAAATGATAGCCGACTAATAAAACCTGATTTTAAAATTCTATATCACTCTAAATCCAATCCCATGACACGCTTTTTTACACTCTGCTTTACACTGCTTTTAGCAGTTACAGTAAACCAGGCAACAGCACAAGTTCCCAAGCTTAACAGCTTAGCAACCGCACCTGCCACTATTTATCTTGATTTTGACGGTCAAACTGTAAACACCCCTTACTGGAATAGCGGCACCGCTTTTTATGCTACTGCTCCTGCTTTAACCAGCACTCAGATTACAACCATCTTTAACCAGGTTGCAGAAGATTTCAGAGCATTTAATTTGAATATAACTACCGATTCAACAGTTTATTTTGCTGCACCCAGCACAAGAAGACAACGTATTATTATTACATCATACAGCACATGGTATGGAAGAGCTGGTGGTGTTGCTTACGCAGAGTCTTTCCGTTGGGGAATTGAAGTTCCCGCTTTTGTTTTTGCCGATTTACTTGGATTAAATCCAAAAAATCTTGCTGAAGCATCTTCACATGAATCGGGCCATACACTTGGTTTATATCATCAAACAAGATATGATGCTGCTTGTAATTTTGTATCAGAATATAATCCCGGTACAGGAACAGGCGAAACATCCTGGGCGCCTATCATGGGCAATTCTTATTCCAAAACATTAACTCTCTGGCATAATGGAACATCTGTATACGGATGTAATTCACCACAAAATGACATTTCTGTTATTAGCTCTTCCAATGGATTTACTTTAAAAGCTGATGATATTGAAAACACTACTAACAGAGCTGCCAATGTTATTTTCAATGGCAATGATTTTGCATCTGCCGGTTTTATTAACTCATCAACTGATGTAGATGTTTTCAGGGTTTCACTTACACAAAACTGGAGAGGAATTATTAATGTAACGCCTAATTATACCATTGTAAATGGATACAAAACAACAAATATTGATGTTGAAGTTGAGTTATTAAACGGAAGCGGAAGTGTACTTAAAACATACAGCCCAACAACTTCAACAGCTGCAACAATTGATACCACATTAAACTCCGGAACTTATTTCCTCAGAGTTAAAAGCACCACAAATAATCCTAATATTAGTAATTATGGTATGCTGGGAGAATATATTATTCAAGGTGCTCCACTAGCGGCATTACCAGTTCACAGCCTTAATTTAAATGGTGCTGTTACAAACAACAAACATGAACTTAATTGGAATATTGTAGCAGACGAACCTATTGAATCAATTGCCATTGAAGCTTCAACTGATGGCAAAACCTTCAGCACCTTACAGGATGTAAATAACTCACTTCGTAAGTTTGTTTACCAGCCATTTGAAAAAGGAACTGTTTATTACAGAGTTTATGTAGTTACGGTTTCACAATTAAAATACTATTCAAATATTATTTCCCTGAAAGAGGCAAAAGCTGCTGGAAAATACAATCTACTTACAAATGTGATTTCAGGAACTGATATTTCAATTAACAGCACCGGTAACTATGCCTGGAAGTTAATTGATATGAATGGCCGCAACATGGGAAATGGTAAAATGACAAACGGGTATAACCGCCTGGATGCATCAAAAATGGCAAGTGGCATGTATTTACTCCAGATCATTGATGGATCTGAAATAAGTACTGAAAAAATTGTAAAAAAATAACCTCCTACGTTCTTTTTGCTTACTACTTATAACCACGGCTGCCCTTTTTTAAGGGCAGCCTTATTTTTTAAGGTACCTTTACTTACTTTTGTTATCTACTAATTATGGAATACAATACAACAAGAAATCAATTAATCATTAGTGAATATGGCCGTCATATTCAGAAAATGATTGATTATATCTTAACAATCGAAAACAGAACCAAAAGGCAGGAACAGGCACAGGCTGTTATTGAGTTGATGGGCTTTTTGAATCCGCATCTGAAAAATGTTGAAGATTTCAGACATAAGCTCTGGGATCATTTATTTTTAATTTCAGATTTTAAACTGGATGTTGACAGCCCTTACCCTATCCCAACAAGGGAAACGTTAAAAGCAAAACCTCATCAGCTTCCCTATCCAAAAAGGTACCCACGCCTTAACCATTTAGGTAAGAATATTGAACTTGTTATTGATAAAGCTTTAAAAGAAGAAAACCCCGAAAAGAAGCAAGGGTTTGCTAATTCTATAGCTTATTATATGAAGCTTTCTTATAACAACTGGCATAAAGAAAATATTCATGATGATGCTATACAGGCAGAGTTGAGTGCTATAACAAAAGGTGAACTTGAGTTTAACAACCGTCCATTTGTTCGCCAATACAAACCGAGCGATGACTTCAGAGAAAGAGATGGAAGAGGTGGCGGTGGCGGAAAATTTAAAAAACATTTTCAGCAAAGAGGAGGAAGTGGTGGCGGCGGAGGCCGTAATGCAGGTGGAAGAGATAACAGAGGCGGCGGGGGCAGTACCGGAGGTGGTGGAAAATTTAAAAAACGCTATTAATTTTTATCAACTTATTTCAAATCCCTCTTTGTATAAAAGCAAGAGGGATTTTTGTTATCCCTACATTCGTATAAGCAAAACAATAAACCATGCATTCATTTGAAGTAAGAGGCGGCAAAAAATTAAAAGGTGAAATAATTCCACAAGGCGCCAAGAACGAAGCATTACAAATTATCAGTGCCGTATTGTTAACCCCCGAAAAAGTTACGGTTACCAATATTCCTGACATTGTAGATGTAAACCTGCTTATTGAATTGCTGGGTGAAATGAATGTAAAAATTGAAAGGCCCCAAAGAGATACTTGTATTTTTCAGGCAGATGATGTAGATGTTGAGTACCTGCACAGTGAAAAATTTAAAAAGAAAAGTGGCAAACTGCGTGGTTCTGTAATGTTAGCCGGGCCCATGCTTGCCCGTTACCATAAAGCATTTATTCCAAAACCCGGCGGAGACAAAATAGGACGAAGAAGATTAGATACCCATATTATTGGTTTTGAAAAACTGGGTGCCGATTTTAATTATCACCCCGAAGATGGATTCTTTCATTTAACCACAAATCAACTTAAAGGCGTTGATATGTTACTTGATGAACCTTCTGTTACCGGCACTGCTAATTTAGTAATGGCTGCAAGTATGGCCGGCGGCATAACAACTATTTACAATGCTGCATGTGAACCATACATACAGCAACTGTGTGCTATGTTAAACAGGATGGGTGCAAAAATTCATGGTATTGGCAGTAATCTTTTAAGCATAGAAGGGGTTAGCTATTTAGGCGGCACATCACATCGTATTTTACCTGATATGATTGAAGTGGGTTCTTTTATTGGCTTAGCTGCAATGACACAAAGCGACATTACAATCAAAGGTGCAGGCATTGAACATTTAGGTATTATTCCCGAAAAATTCCGGCAATTGGGAATAGAAATAAATATGAAAGGCGATGACATTCATATTCCTGAACAGGAACTTTATGAAATACAACGTTATTTTGATGGAGGTGTTTTAACTATTTATGATCACCCATGGCCGGGATTTACTCCCGATTTGTTAAGTATTGTTTTAGTAACAGCTATACAGGCAAAAGGAAGTGTACTCATTCATCAGAAAATGTTTGAGAGCCGTTTGTTTTTTGTAGATAAATTAATTGATATGGGAGCACAAATCATTTTATGTGATCCGCACCGTGCTGTTGTCATTGGCCTTGAACGTGAACAAAAACTGAGAGGCATTACCATGAGCAGCCCTGATATACGTGCAGGACAAGCTTTATTGATTGCTGCTTTAAGTGCAGAAGGAAAAAGCATTATTCAAAATATTGAACAAATTGACAGGGGTTATCAATACATTGATGAACGATTAAGAAATTTAGGTGCAGATATTAAACGCATTGATGGGTGATATTCAACTTCTTTAAAAAAAAGAATGGGACACTAATATGAAAAATTTTTTTTAGTAACAAAACAACTTAGTTGCTGATTATTCTAAATGATTCCCATTGCTAATTAAAGGTATTTCAATCACCAGCTTACATCCATTACCCGGTGCAGTATTTAAATTAAAACTTCCTGAAAACGCTTCTGCTCTTTTTTTGATATTGTTAAGCCCAATACCTCTTTTAATTTCTTTTGGGTTAAACCCAACGCCATTATCGTAAATCTGCATCTTAATTTTATCGTTCCTGTTTGTAATTTCAATTTCTATAAAATTTGCTTTAGAATACTTCAAAATATTATTTAGTTGTTCCTGCAAAATGCGGTAGAGGTTTTTTTGAATATCGCCGCTAACTTTATTTTTATCAAACTCATCAATGTGCAGTTGAATGTTGAATTTGTTTTCAAAATTCACATCTTCCAATAAAGTTTCAAACGCCTCTTTTAATGTACCATCTTCAAATGAAACAGGAGCTAAACGGTGAGATACTTTTCTTATTTCTGATATTGAGGATTGAATATAACTTTTTACTTTTTCAATAATATCCTGCTTCTTATCAACAGCAACTTTACTGGTCATTGCCAGGTTTAAAAGCGCCCCTACTAAAATCTGGTTAATGTTATCATGCAACTCAAGGCCTATTTGTGTTCGTTCGTTTTCCTGTGCATCTAGTGTTGCTTTAGAAATTCGTTTTTCTTCTTCTTTCTGCCTGGTAATATCCTGCATGGCACCTATTACTCTGTAAATATTTCCATCCTTATTTTTTAAGAAATATGCCTTGTCAATTAGCGTAAGCTGTTTGCCTTCGTTTGTTAAAAATCTGAATTCTGCCGACCAAGTAGAAGCTTTTTCTTCTAAAGCTGCTTTAAAACTATGCTCCGTTTTTTCTCTGTCATCAACAAAAACACTTTTCTTAAACAAATCATTACTTGGCGTTTGTTTTTTATCAAATCCAAATTTTTCGTAAAAAATATCACTCCACCAAATGCTGTTATTTTCTAAATCCCAATCCCACAGGCCATCATTGGTTGCTTTTGCTATTAATTGAAAACGGTCGGCCATTTGCTTAATCTCATCTTCTGCTTTTTTCCTTTCAGTTATGTCTCTTGTTATACCTAATAATGAAATAATATTTCCGTTTTTGTCTTTAAAAGGAACAGCATTTGTCTCCAACCAACGCTTGCCCCCTTTAAACCCGGTAATCTTGAATTCTAATTTTCCGGGAATATTTTTAAATACATTTTCTGTAAGTTGTATAAACTCTTTTTTATACTCTTTGTCAACAATGCCATGCACCTGCTTTCCTTTAACCATTTCAAGACTGTCTGCTTCAATCATTGCAAGCCCTGCAGAGTTCATTTCCATTAACTCTCCTTTATCATTCAGCATTTTTATACACTCCGGTTCTGTTTCATAAATTGTACGCAAACGGTTTTCACTGGCTGCAAGTGCTTCTTCGGCTTTTTTACGCTCTGTAAGATTTAAACCCAAACCAATTAAACAAGGCCTTCCTTCATAATCAATAACCATCGAATTAATAAACAATGGAATTTTTTGTTTTGCTTTTGTGAGCAGTTCTAATTCAATGCCTTCAGCTTTTTTATTTTTAAAAACAGTTTTAATTCTGTTTTTAATATTCTCTTTTTGGTCCTTCTCATAAAAATCAACCGGGTGCATTTTATTAATTTCAGTTGTTTGATATCCGGTTAACAGTTCAAAATTTTTATTCCATTTAACAAATCGCCCCGTTTCGTCATACATATAAAAAATACCAGGCAGGCTGTTGATGATTGATTCTGAAAGAAACTTCTCTCTTAAAATCTGATCTGCAGCAGATCTCTTTTCACTGATATCTCTATAGTTTAATACAATGGCGCCAATGGCCGGTTCGCTTAAAAAGTTGTGATAACTGCACTCTAACCATTTGTAACTGCCATCAGGCATTTTATGCCTGTATTCAAATTGTTTAACTTTTGATGGATCTTTTATAATTTCTCCAAAAGCAGAAAAGTGGAGTTGAAGGTCATCGGAATGTATCAAATCTGGTCGAATGTTTCCTATTATTTCTTTTTCTTCATATCCTAATATTTTTTTACCTGATGGGCTTATGTCTAGTACTGTTCCATTTATATCTAACACAGTTAATCCATCCGTACTGTTTTCAATTAATGCTTTATACCTTTTTTCTGTAGCTATAATTTTTTCTTCCGCTTTTTTTCGTTCAGTAAGATTAATACCGGTACCTAGTATGCTCCACTTTCCATTGTATTCAATTCTTACACCCGTAAAATAAAATGGAATTTGTTCTCCGTTTTTTGTTAAGAGCCTGGCTTCAACATCTGCTGCACCCGTTGTATATGTTTTTTGTAATGACTGTAAAACGGCAGGTTGGTCTTCTGTTACAAAAAGATGAATAGGCCTCATTGTTTTTAATTCCCCTGCCGAATATCCCGACAGTGTTTCAAACATTTTATTCCAGATGATTAAATTAGGCGTTTGATCGGAGAGATAAAAAATACCGGGCAAGCTATTAATTATTTTTTCTGAAAGTTCTTTCTCTTTTCTAAGCCTGTTTTTTATTTCAATACGTTCTGTTATATCCCTTACCATGCCCAGCATACGCCCGTCGGGTAGAAGCTTAGAACTTATTTCAACCGGTACTATGCTCCCGTCTTTTTTTCTTAATTGCCGTTGCTGAATTACATGTTTACCGGCTTTAATTTCCTCAATTCTTAATGGAATAGCATTTTCTTCCTTTACAATTAAATCAAATAATGAAAGTTTTGATATTTCTTCTTTAGTATAACCTACCAGTTTACAGCCACTTTCATTTACTTCTACATATTTCCCTTCCGGATCTGCAATATAAATACCGTCAGAGGCGTGTTCAAATAAAGAACGGAAACGAATTTCACTTTCCTTTAAATCATTTAATGTTTTTTTACGATCTGTTATATTTCGTGCAAAACCTAATAATTTTCCATCGGGTAACATTCTTACATTCAACTCCACATCTACCAATGAACCGTCTTTTAGTTTTAGCTTCCTTTCAAACAGAACTGCCTTCCCTGTTTTAAATGATTCGGCAACTTTGGGGCTCAGAACAATTTCTTCATTGTTTAATAAATCAGTAAGCTTCAACTTTTGAAATTCTTTTTTTGTATATCCTGTTTGTTCGTATGCAGCTTTATTAAAATCATAGATGGTACCGTCAAGCGAATAAATAATAACTGCATCAGAGGCCTGTTCAATAAGAGTTCTGTATTTTTCTTCACTTTCCTTTAATTTAAGTGTTGCAACTTTTTTTTCAGTTATATCATGATAATATACAGAAATGCCGTTTTCGGATGGATAAATATGATCTTCATACCAACGATCAAACGGTGGATAATACAGTTCAAGATGTGATGGCTTTTGTGTTTTTTTTGCTTTGTGCAAAGCTTTATAAAAAGGCTGATCAACACCATCAGGAAAAACCTCCCATACATTTTTACCAATTAACTGTTTTTTTGATTTTCCTAAAAGTTCAGTTGCCTTCTTATTTACAAACGTGTAACGCCAATCATTATCAAAAGCTACAAACGCATCTGTTACTCTTTCAAATACATTATTTAATGCCGGAATTGTAGTTTCCTTTTTTACTTTTTCTACTCTTGTTTTTAAGTTTATTATATATACAGTTCCTGTTAGTTTCCCTCCTTTATTGTAAAGAGCAGTAATTGCTAATTGAACTTTTATACTTTGTTTATTTTTATTTTTCTGTACAGCAGCTCCGGAAAATGAACCGGCATGTTTTATTTTTTTTAGAACCGCAGCAGTTGTAGAAGTTGAATAAAGGGTTTGAAATAATTTATCCGGGTGTTTTCCAATAGCTTCTTTTGTACTCCATCCAAACAGAGCTTCAGCTTCTTTATTCCAGTTTTTTATTATTAAGTTTTGATCGGTAACAATCACTACAGGAAATAGCTTTGCCTCAACTGTTTGCTTGGCATTTGCTGCAGAAATAACAGGTATTTTCTTAACGGCCTTCTTGCTTATTTTGGTTGTTCTCTTAGCAGGGTTTTGCTTCATAGTTCTCTATCAACAATTAAATTAAGCAAAATATGTATATGAAAAAAATATCTCTCATACAACTATTCAATCTTTTTTATGCATCGGGTTTTATTAACCTCATAAAATACTGAACGTTATTAAAAAGATAAGAACTTGTTATATTCGTTTTACACAAATAAAACAACGTACCTTTTGTAAATAAATTAAACAATTGCTGAAACCACATCAAAATATAGATTTTTCCCGCATTCATAATAAAGAAGTTGAATCTTTTATTCATGATAACAACCTGTTACAATTAAGTGATTTTGCAGATTTAGAATCTTATTCACGCCACAATCCTGAAATTCAAGGTTTTCATCATCATTCAAAAACATTTACCATTCAAAAACCATTAAATGAAGTTTGGGATGCGTATAAAAACATACATCCAAAACTTGCATGGAATGGTAAGATGCTGAAGTTTGGTTTGCAATATTGTCGTAAAAAAAATGAAATTTCATATATGGATGATGAATATGCAGGAGCTTCTGCAGGGCAAATTGTATTGATTTGTGTAAAAGTGCTTAACGGGCTTGCAAAAGTTGCTGTTGGCCATGAAATTACCGGGGTAAATGAAAAAGAAAAGACAATTGAAACCTCTTATCTATTAAAAGGAAAGTCTTTGGGTTGCCAGCAAATACAATTAAAACAATGCCCAAAAGGATTTACAGAAATTAAACATCACACACTATATAAAAGCGGAAACTGGTTCAGAGATAAATTTATTTATCCGTTTTTTCACACAAAAGCAATTAAAGAGTTTCATTCAAACATCAGAAGGCATCTGCAATAATTTTTTAGCCTTACGTTCACAAGTTCAGCTTTCCTGTTTTCTTCTTTTCTTTGCACATGGCCAGGGAAAATAAACTACTCATTATAACAGCCCCTTCGGGTGCAGGAAAAACTTCTATTACAAGACACCTGATGAAGCAATTCCCCCAACTTGCATTTTCTATTTCTGCTGCAACAAGAGAACCAAGGGCACATGAAAAAAACGGAGTGGATTATTATTTTATAAGTGTAGAAGATTTTCAACATAAGATTCAACAAAACGAATTTGTAGAATGGGAAATGGTGTATGAAGGCAAATATTACGGAACATTAAAAAATGAATTGCAACGCATCTGGAACAATGAACAAACACCAGTATTGGATATTGATGTAAAAGGCGCAATACATGTACAGGGTTTATTGCCCGGGCATTCATTGTCACTTTTTATTGAACCACCATCTGTTGATGAATTAAAACACCGGTTAAAGAAAAGAGGCACAGAAACAGAGGCGTCTCTGCAGGACCGTATTAATAAAGCAGCTTATGAACTTTCATTTAAACACTCGTTTAATAAAGTAATCATCAATGATGATTTGGCAAAAGCCTGTAAAGAAGCAGAACAAATTGTATCTGATTTTTTAAATAACAGCAAATAACAATGCAAGCGTTCTTTCTGAAAAAGTTTATATTTAAAAACAAAATCGTTTAAGAAAAAATGGATTGGATATTAATTAGTTTAATAATAATCAGTTTACTGTTACTGGGTTTTTTCAGTGGCATTGAATCTGCGTTCAGTTCATTGAATCGTTTTTCCATTGAACTCAAAAAGAAACAGGGATTAGCCAGCGGAAAAATTATCAGCAACTTTTTTGAAAACCAAAGCCGCTTTACCGGAGCACTTCTTGTTGCCATCAATTTTACAGTTATCTTTTTTATTCTGCTTTTCACACATGCTATGGATCCTCTTTGGAAACAAGTGCCACAGGTAATTCAAAATTCGCCTTTGCTCTTTCTACTGGAAGCAATGGCGGCTATTATTATTCTTTTATTTTTTCAAACATTGTTTAAATCGTTTTTCAGAACAAAAAGCAATGTTGTTTTCCCCTTTTTTGCACGAACCATTCAGCTTTTTTACAGCATCTTTTCACCTGTTGCATCTGTTTTTGAACAAATTGCAAGCTGGGTATTGAAGTATATGTTTGATGTAAAAATCAATGACAAGAAAGAGGCGTTTATCCGGGTTGATGTGGAACATTTTATTCAGCAAACAAAAGAAAATAATGAGGAAGGGCAGGAACTCAATACAGAGTTGTTTGAAAACGCATTATCGCTTCCCAGTATAAAAGTGAGACAATGTTTAATTCCACGAAAAGAAATTGTTGGTGTTGATATAAAAACAACACTTGATGAATTAAAACTAAAATTTATTGAAACCAAACTCAGTAAGTTAATTGTATTTGATGGCACCATCGATACAATACTGGGATATGTACATCATCTTGATCTTTTCAGAAAGCCTTCTACTATTCAATCTATTTTATTGCCAATTCCTGCAGTGCCGGAGAGTATGGGCTTAACCAATTTAATTAACCTGTTTACCAAAGAACGTAAAAGTATTGCCTGGGTTGTTGATGAGTTTGGAGGTACCAGTGGCATTGTTACCATGGAAGATTTGCTGGAAGAGATTTTTGGTGAAATACAGGATGAATATGATATTGAAGAGTTTATTGAAAAACAACTTGCCGATGATGAATTTATTTTCAGTGGCCGGCTTGAACTGGATTACCTCAGTGAAAAATACAATCTTGAATTTAAAGAAGATTCAGATGCTGAAACACTCAGTGGTTATATTGTGCAGCATCATGAAACTATCCCTGTTGCAAAAGAGCGCATCATCATTGATAATTATGAATTTGATGTGTTAACGGTAAATGAAACCAGGATTGAAACAGTAAAGATGAAAATCTTGCATTAATAATCTGTATAACCAGTTACACAGTCCCGTGCCCGCTTATACAAAGACCTTTCTTTCTCAAAAACAATTTTATACCTTGTTTGCTACAACCAATAATCAATAAATTATCATTTATGAAGAAACAGATTGCTATTGCTTTATCAAGCATATTCCTTATTTATTCAGGCTCTTTGTTCTCGCAGACTAAACCACCAACCAACAGTAACGGTGCACCACCTGCAGATACTTCTAAAAAAACGCCACCCAAACCAAGTATTGCGGATAAAGTAAAAAGCAGTAAAAAACATGCCGGGTTGTTTACTATTTACCAGGATACGGTAACAGGCAGCACACAGATGTACGTAAGAAAAGATCAGCTGAATAAAGATTTTATTTACCAGAGTTTTTCATTAAGCGGACCTACTACTTTGTTTCTGAACCAGAGCATGCATCGTGCAACAGCGGTTTTTAAATTGAAAAAATCGTTTGATAAAATTGAATTCTACCTAGTAAATACTAACTTTTATTATGATCCAAAAAATGCAGTAAGCAAATCGGCCAATGTAGATGTAGCTGATGCGGTATTTTATACTGATAAATTTTCAATTGAAGATTCAACGGGTTACCTCATTAGCACAGATCAGTTGTTTGTAAGCGAAAAGCTTGATCCTGTAAAACCACTAATGCCTCCTACTGTTCCTTCGTTTATGTTTTTTAATTTAGGTGGTTACAATCCATCAAAAAGCAAAGTAAATAACATCCGTTCTTACCCCAACAATACAGATGTAATTGTTGATTTAGCTTATGATAACCCTGCTCCTTATAATGGTGGTGGCAAAGACATTACTGATGCAAGATATGTACGTGTAAAAATGCAACATTCATTTCTTGAAGTGCCGGTAAATGATTTTAAACCAAGAATGGACGATCCACGTATTGGTTACTTTACTCAGGAAGTTGATGACCTTACATCAAATGAAATAACCAATTACCGTGATGTAATTAACCGCTGGTATTTAAAGAAAAAAGATCCTTCAGCATCATTAAGTGAACCGGTTGAACCTATTACGTTTTGGGTAGAAAATACCACTCCGCTTGAATACAGAAACATTGTTAAAGCTGCCGGCGAACGCTGGAACGAAGCTTTTGAAAAAGCAGGCTTTAAAAATGCAGTGGTAATGAAAATTATGCCCGAAGATGCCACATGGGATCCTGCAGATATCCGTTACAATGTAATTCGTTGGGTATCATCAGCAAATCCTTCTTATGGCGCCATTGGACCAAGTTTTGTAAACCCAATGACCGGACAAATTCTTGGTAGCGATATCACAATTGAATGGGGAAGCGGTGCTCAAACACCTTTCTTAGATGTTACTGAAGAAACAAACGCCGGCTTCACATCAAATGAACAACAAAAAAATCTGTTAGAGATGCTGCCTGTAAATATGCGTAAACATTGGGTGAATTGCTCTATTGGTGCAGAATTAGCAAAACAATACCTGGCAGGCACAACCCTTATTACAACCAGTGCAACAGATGGTGCTGAAACAGAAGTAAGGCTTGCACATGAACAGTTTCTCTATTATTTAGTATTACATGAAATGGGTCATACCCTTGGGTTAAATCATAATATGAAAGCAACTCAAATGCTAAGCCCAACAGAAGTACATAATAAATCTATTACCCAAAAAATGGGGTTACAGGGCTCTGTAATGGATTATCCTGCAATCAACATCAACAGCGACAGAAGCAAGCAAGGAGATTATTATACCATGAAACCAGGGCCTTATGATTTGTGGGCCATTGAATTTGGTTACCGTGAGTTTCCTGAAGGACAAGAGCAAAGCGGATTGAATGCATTACTACGCCGCAGCCATGAACCCAATCTTACGTTTGGTAATGATGCCGATGATATGCGTAGCCCCGGCAATGGTATTGACCCTCGGGTGATGGTTAATGATATGAGTAATGATATGGTTACTTATGGAGAAGACCGTTTCAAATTTGTAAACAATGCAATGAGTAAACTTGTTTCCAAATATTCAAAGGGTGATAAATCATACCAGGAAATTCAAATTCGTTATGCTGTATTAAATGGCCAGCGTTTTTCAATGGCTAACGCTATCAGCCGCTATATTGGTGGTGTACAGGTTGACAGAAGCTTCCCTGGCCAAAATCCCGGAAGCAAACCATTTACCATTACTCCTGTTGAATATCAGAAAAAAGCAATGGCCTTTTTAGCAAAGAATGTATTTGCTCCAAATGCCTTTGATAAAGACCTTCAGGTATTGCCTTATTTACAAATTCAACGCAGAGGTTATAATTTCTTTGGGTTACCGGAAGATCCAAAACACACATCAGTAGTACAGAACTTTCAAACAAACATTCTTGCATCGCTACTGCATCCTACAACATTACGCCGTATCAATAACAGCGGATTATATGGCAATACATACAATGTTGCTGAAGTAATGAATGATTTGATGACAGCTATTTTTAAAGCAGATAATGGTACGGCAGTAAATATCTACCGTCAGAATTTGCAAACAGAATTTGTAAAAGGTGCAATAGGAATTGTTGAAGCAAAAACCGGCTATGATAATGCATCAAAAAGCGGAGCATTTAATACATTGAAAAAAATCAGAACCATGCTGGCAACAGCTGTATCGCCCAATGAATCAACCAGAGCCCATCGTGGCATGTTGATCTTTATGATTGATAAAGCATTGGCAACAAAATAAAAACGCTTGTATTTTAAATAAGCCCCGGTTACAATTTGGCCGGGGCTTCTTTTTTTCTACTCTTGAATTACAATTACATTTGCAAAAACAATTCAGATACAGTGGCGGAAACACAATCAGAAAGAAGGTCTATTTTTAACCGCATCCGTGGCAAAGCAGCTCCCGAGCAAACGGAAATGAGCTTTATTGATCACCTGGAAGAATTGCGCTGGCATGTGATCCGTGCACTAATAGCTATTTTCATTGGCTCCATCCTTGTGTTTTCCAATATTACTTTTTTTGTTGACCAGGTTTTTATGGGTCCGGTACACAAAGAGTTTATTACTTATAAATGGCTGTGTGATCTAGGTAACTTTATTCATATTAAAGATCTCTGCATGCAGGACTTTACAATCCGCTTTCAGAGTAATGCAATGACGGAGCAATTTCTCATCACTTTTACTATTGCCTTTACAGGTGGTTTTATTATTGCCTTCCCCTATGTATTTTGGGAAGTATGGCGTTTTGTTCGTCCGGCATTAAATGAGAAAGAACGCCAGGGAACTACAGGAGCTATTGTATGGATTTCTGTTTTGTTTTTTATGGGTGTTGCTTTTGGTTATTATATTTTAACACCATTCATGGTTTATTTTTATTCAACTTACACCATCAGCCCGTTAATTGATTTTAAGCCAACCATCAGTGATTATTTTGAAAACCTCGTTTACTTAACTGTTGGCATTGGTTTGTTATTTCAACTTCCTGTTGTTGTGATGTTACTTACACGTGTTGGAATATTAACTCCAAAAACGTTAAAGAGCATACGAAAAATTGCTTTTGTTGTAATCCTGGTACTTGCAGCCATTATTACTCCATCAACGGATCCTTTCAGCCTGGCATTAGTTACAATACCTCTTTATGGTCTTTATGAATTCAGCATTTTTATGAGTTTACGTATTTACCGTAAGCAACAGAAAAAAGATGAAGAAGAATGGAGCTGATAGAAACGGATAAATGGGTAATGGATAAATGATAATTTAATAAAGGCTCAATTCAAAATGCTAACTTTGTTTTTACAATTATCCATTTTGAATTATTCATTAT
>Ga0209797_10000336_pt1 | contig 23189 bp, 32 predicted proteins | sample DOMMetBare3Fresh_2_FD_187472 | JGI IMG/M metagenome (GOLD analysis project Ga0209797, IMG submission 187472) | Wetland sediment microbial communities from St. Louis River estuary, USA, under dissolved organic matter induced mercury methylation -... | ecosystem: Environmental > Aquatic >... | reverse complement strand
GGACAAGAAGCCGATCAAGACCTGGTCGCGCCGTTCGACGATCCTGCCCGAGTTCATCGGCCTGACGATCGCCGTGCACAACGGCAAGCAGCACGTGCCCGTGTACGTGACTGACCAGATGGTCGGTCACAAGCTCGGCGAGTTCGCCCACACCCGTACCTTCAAGGGCCACCCGGCCGACAAGAAGGCAGCGAAGAAGTAAAGGATGGCCACCACCATGGAAACCCAAGCCATCGTGCGCGGCGTTCGGCTGTCGGCCGACAAGGGCCGGCTCGTGGCCGATCTGATCCGCGGCAAGAAGGTCGATCAGGCGCGCAACATCCTGAAGTTCACGCAGAAGAAGGCGGCCGGCATCGTGCTGAAGGCGCTCGACAGCGCGATTGCCAACGCGGAGCACAACGACGGCGCGGACATCGATGAACTGAAGGTCAAGTCGATCTACGTCGAGCAGGGCACCACGTTGAAGCGCTTCGCCGCACGCGCCAAGGGCCGTGGCAATCGCATCGTCAAGGGCACCTGCCACATCTACGTCACCGTCGGGAACTGAGGAACAACACCACATGGGACAGAAGATCCATCCGACCGGCTTCCGACTGCCCGTCACGCGTGCTTGGAACTCGCGCTGGTTCGCGAACAACCGCAACTTCAGCCAGATGCTGGCCGAAGACCTCAAGGTGCGCGACTACCTGAAGGCCAAGCTCAAGAACGCGGCGGTCTCGCGCATCACCATCGAGCGTCCGGCCAAGAACGCACGCATCACGATCTACTCGGCGCGTCCGGGCGTGGTGATCGGCAAGAAGGGCGAGGACATCGAGAACCTCAAGCTCGAGCTGGCCAAGCGCCTGGGCGTGCCGGTCGCGGTGAACATCGAGGAGATCCGCAAGCCCGAGGTCGACGCCCAGTTGATCGCCGACAGCATCACGCAGCAGCTCGAGAAGCGAATCATGTTCCGCCGCGCGATGAAGCGCGCGATGCAGAACGCGATGCGCCTCGGTGCGCAGGGCATCAAGATCATGTCCTCGGGGCGCCTGAACGGCATCGAGATCGCGCGTTGCGAGTGGTATCGCGAAGGCCGCGTGCCGCTTCACACGCTCAAGGCCGACATCGATTACGGGTTTTCGGAGGCCAAGACCAGCTATGGCGTCATCGGCGTCAAGTGCTGGGTCTACCGCGGCGACCGTCTGGGTGCCGGCGAATCACCCGCCGCCAAGCCCGAGGGCGACGAGGATCGCCGCGGGCCACGCCGCGGTCCGCGAAGCGACCGCCCAGGTGGCGACCGCGCCCCCGCCGGGCGCTCCGGCCGCGCACCGCGCGTCGTTGGCGCGCCGGCCGATGGCAGCGACAAGCCGGCCGAGGCAGGCGCCGCCGCGCCCGAGGCGCCCAAGCCCGCCGTCAAGCGCGTTCGCAAGGCACCGACGCCGGCCGCCGGTGGCGACGCCAAAGGAGAGTAAACACCATGCTGCAACCCAACCGCCGCAAGTTCCGCAAGGAGCAGAAGGGCCGCAACACCGGCGTCGCCACGCGCGGCGCCAAGGTGTCCTTCGGCGACTTCGGCTTGAAGGCCACCGAGCGCGGTCGCCTGACGGCACGCCAGATCGAGGCCGCGCGCCGTGCGATCAGCCGCCACATCAAGCGCGGCGGCCGCATCTTCATCCGCATCTTCCCGGACAAGCCGGTCTCCCAGAAGCCGGCCGAAGTCCGCATGGGTAACGGCAAAGGCAACCCCGAGTACTGGGTCGCCGAGATCCAGCCCGGCAAGGTGCTCTATGAACTCAACGGTGTGCCCGAGCAACTGGCGCGCGAAGCGTTCACGCTGGCCGCGGCCAAGCTGCCGCTGTCGTGCACCTTTGTCGCCCGCCAGGTCGGCGCCTAAGCAGGACAACAAGCGATGAAAGCATCTGAACTGCGCGCCAAGGACGTCCCGGCGCTCGAGAAGGAAGTGACCGAGCTGCGCAAGGCCCACTTCGGCCTGCGCATGCGCCGCGCCACGCAGCAGTTGACGAACCATTCGGAGCTGGGAAAGACCCGCCGCGACATCGCGCGCGCTCAGACGATCCTGGCCCAGAAGAAGAAGGAGGCCGCCAAGTGAGCAGTGTCGCCACCGCCGCGCACGCCGAAGGCAAGGTCGTTCGCACCTTCGTCGGCAAGATCGTCAGCGACAAGCGTTCGAAGACGGTGACCGTGCTCGTCGAGCGCCGCGTCATGCACGAGCTCTACGGCAAGATCGTCGGGCGCTCGTCCAAGTACCACGCCCACGACGAAAAGGGCGAGTACAAGATGGGCGATGTGGTCGAGATCACCGAAAGCCGGCCGATCTCCAAGACCAAGTCCTGGGTCGTTACCCGCCTGGTCGAAAAGGCCAAGGTCGTCTAAACCCCCTCGCCAGCACAGCGCGGCCGGATGCGACAGACTCGCATTCGGCCGCATTCCATTCAGTCAGTAGGAACACGCTCATGATCAAAGTCGGTGACAAGCTGCCTGCAGCCAAGTTGCAGGAGTTCATCGAGGTCGAGGGCAATGGTTGCTCGATCGGCCCCAACACCTTCGACCTGGCGGCGTTGACCGCCGGCAAGAAGATCGCCCTGTTCGCGCTGCCCGGCGCCTTCACGCCCACCTGCTCGGCCAAGCACGTGCCCGGCTACATCGCGCAGCACGACGCTTTCAAGGCCGCCGGGATCGACGAGATCTGGTGCGTCTCGGTCAACGACGCCTACGTGATGGGCGCCTGGAACCGGGACCAGAAGACGGCCGGCAAGGTGCGCATGCTGGCCGACGGCAACGCCGACTTCACCAAGGCCGTGGGTATGGCGTTGGACCGCAGCTCGGCAGGCATGGGAATCCGCAGCGCACGCTACTCGATGCTGGTCGTCGACGGCGTGGTCAAGGCGCTGAACGTGGAGGCGCCGGGCAAGTTCGAGGTCAGCGACGCCGATACGTTGCTGCGCCAGGCCAGGCAGTTGCTGGCCTAGCGTTCTGGCGGCGATCGGCTGGACAGCGTCGCTCGAGATTCGTTATAATTTGCAGCTTCGCCGGCCAAGCCAACGCTTGTCCGGATCTGCCCCATCCACGGGCCCAAGACTGCCCGCCGCGGCTTTGTGCCGGGGCCGGCAAGTTGGGGACACAACATGATCCAAATGCAATCGCGACTCGACGTCGCGGACAACACGGGCGCCAAGACCGTCATGTGCATCAAGGTGCTGGGCGGCTCCAAGCGCCGCTACGCCGGCATCGGCGACGTGATCAAGGTCAGCATCAAGGAAGCTGCGCCACGTGGTCGCGTCAAGAAGGGCGAGGTCTACAACGCCGTGGTGGTGCGCACCGCCAAGGGCGTGCGCCGCAACGACGGCTCGCTGGTCAAGTTCGACGGCAACGCCGCCGTCCTGCTCAACGCCAAGCTCGAGCCGATCGGCACGCGCATCTTCGGGCCGGTGACGCGCGAGCTGCGCACGGAGCGCTTCATGAAGATCGTCTCCCTCGCCCCCGAGGTCCTTTGAATGGAACCCCTTCGCTCACTTCGTTCGCTGTCCCCCGAGGGGACGCCGGCGTCCCTCGGGGCGGACCGGCAGGAGGCCTGACATGAACAAACTTCGCAAGGGCGATCAGGTCATCGTCACGACCGGTCGCGACAAGGGCAAGCGCGGCACCGTCACGCGGCGCGTCGACGACAGCCACCTCGTGGTCGAGGGCGTCAACATCGTCAAGAAGCACGTCAAGCCCAACCCGATGAAGGGCACCACCGGCGGCGTGATCGACAAGACGATGCCGATCGACCAGTCCAACGTGGCGATCTTCAACCCCAAGACCGGCAAGGCCGACCGCGTGGGCGTCAAGCTGCTGGCCGATGGCAAGAAGGTCCGCGTCTTCAAGTCCAGCGGCGACGAGATCAAGGCGTAATCACCATGGCAAAGAAAGAAGCCAAAGCTGCCGCGGGCTCTGCCGCCGCCTCCGCCGGTACCGCGCGACTGCATGCGATCTACCGCGAGAAGATCGTCCCGGACCTGATGAAGAAGTTCGGCTACAAGTCGACGATGCAGGTGCCGCGCCTGCAGAAGATCACGTTGAACATGGGCGTGAGCGAGGCCGTGGCCGACAAGAAGGTGATGGACAACGCGGTCGGCGACCTCACCAAGATCGCCGGCCAGAAGCCTGTGGTCACCAAGAGCCGCAAGGCCATCGCCAACTTCAAGATCCGCGAGAACGTGCCGATCGGTGCCATGGTCACGCTGCGCGGCGCGCGCATGTACGAGTTTCTCGACCGTTTCGTGACCGTGGCGCTGCCGCGCGTTCGCGACTTCCGCGGCATCTCGGCCCGCTCGTTCGACGGTCGCGGCAACTACAACATCGGCGTGAAGGAACAGATCATCTTCCCCGAGATTGACTACGACAAGGTCGACGCGGTGCGCGGGCTGAACATCAGCATCACGACCAGCGCCAAGACCGATGACGAGTGCAAGGCGCTGCTGGCGGCCTTCCGCTTCCCGTTCAAGACCTGAGGCAGCCATGGCCAAACTTTCCCTCATTCAACGCGAACTCAAGCGCGATCAACTCGTCGCCAAGTACGCCAAGAAGCACGCCGAGCTCAAGGCGATCGCCAACGACGCGAAGAAGTCCGACGACGAGCGATACGCCGCGCGCCAGGCCCTGCAGGCCCTGCCGCGCAACGCGAACCCGACGCGCCAGCGCAATCGCTGTGGGCAGACCGGCCGCCCGCGCGGCACGTTCCGCAAGTTCGGTCTGGCGCGCAGCAAGATCCGCGAACTCGCCTTCAAGGGCGACATCCCGGGCGTCGTCAAGGCCAGCTGGTAAGCCAGGCGAAGAGGAGCTATTCAAATGAGCATGAGTGATCCGATCGCCGACATGCTGACGCGCATCCGCAACGCGCAGATCGTCGAGAAGACCGCGGTGACGATGCCTTCGTCGAAGTTGAAGGTGGCCATTGCCCAGGTGCTGAAGGACGAGGGCTACATCGACGGTTTCGCCGTCAAGGGCGACAGCAAGTCCGAACTCGAGATCGCATTGAAGTACTACGCTGGCCGTCCGGTGATCGAGCGCATCGAGCGCGTGAGCCGCCCCGGACTGCGCGTCTACCGTGGGCGCCACGACATTCCCCAGGTCATGAACGGCCTGGGCGTGGCGATCGTCACCACGCCCAAGGGCGTGATGACCGATCGCAAGGCGCGCGCTGCCGGCATCGGCGGCGAGGTGTTGTGCTACGTGGCCTAAGGGGGAGATGAAGCGATGTCGCGCGTAGGAAAACTGCCGATCGCCCTTCCACAAGGCGTGGAGGTGGCGGTCTCGGCCAACGAGATCAGCGTCAAGGGCGCACAGGGCACGCTCAAGCGTGCGGTGAATCCGCTGGTGACGGTGAAGAACGAATCGGGCAAGGTGAGCTTTGTTGCCACCAACGACAGCGCCGAGGCCGACGCGATGAGCGGCACGATGCGCGCGCTGGTGGCCAACATGGTCGCTGGCGTCAGCAAGGGCTTCGAGAAGAAGCTGTCGCTGGTGGGCGTGGGCTTCCGCGCCCAGGCGCAGGGCACCAAGCTGAACCTGCAGGTCGGCTACTCGCATCCGGTGGTCAAGGACATGCCCGCCGGCGTGAAGGTCGAGTGCCCGACGCAGACCGAGATCAACATCAAGGGCGCCGACCGGCAGGTGGTGGGCCAGGTCGCTGCCGAGGTGCGCGCGATCCGCCCGCCCGAGCCCTACAAGGGCAAGGGCATCCGCTACGTCGGCGAGCGCGTGGTCCTCAAAGAGACCAAGAAGAAGTAAGGAGCGCGGAGATGTCACTGACCAAGAACGAGCAGCGTGTGCGCCGCGCGCGCCAGACCCGGGTGCGCATCGCCGCTCAGCGCGTCGCTCGCCTCACGGTGTACCGCAGCAACCTGCACATCTACGCCAGCGTCATCTCCGACGACGGCGCCAAAGTGCTGGCATCGGCCTCCACCGCGGAGAAGGAAGTGCGCGAGGCGCTCGGGGCCGCCGGCAAGGGCGGCAACGCTGCGGCCGCGGTCGTCGTGGGCAAGCGCATCGCCGAGAGGGCCAAGGCTGCCGGTATCGAGACCGTCGCATTCGACCGCGCGGGCTATGCCTACCACGGACGCGTCAAGGCGCTCGCCGAGGCCGCGCGCGAAGCGGGCCTGAAGTTCTGATCACGCGAAAAGGAAGACAACGCAATGGCTAAGTTTCAACCGCGCGTGCAAGACGAAGGCCGCGACGACGGCCTGAAGGAAAAGATGATCGCGGTCAACCGCGTCACCAAGGTGGTCAAGGGCGGCCGCATCCTCGGCTTTGCCGCGCTCACCGTGGTCGGCGACGGCGACGGCCGCATCGGCATGGGCAAGGGCAAGGCCCGCGAAGTGCCGGTGGCGGTGCAGAAGGCGATGGAAGCCGCGCGCCGCAACATGGTCAAGATCGCGCTGAAGGACGGCACGATCCACCACAAGGTCGAAGGCGAGCACGGCTCGGCCAAGGTGCTGATGGCGCCCGCCAAGCCCGGCGACGGCATCATTGCCGGCGGCCCAATGCGCGCCGTCTTCGAGGTGATGGGCGTCAAGGACATCGTGGCCAAGAGCCTGGGCTCGACCAACCCGTACAACATGGTGCGCGCGACGCTCGATGCGTTGAAGAGCTGCAACACGCCGGCCGAAGTGGCCGCCAAGCGCGGCAAGACGGTCGAAGAGATCTTCGCCTGAGGATGAGCATGGACCCCCAAGCTCGCATTCGTTCGCTGCCCCCCGAGGGGGCGCCGGGCTCGCCAGGGGCGGCCCGTCGGGAGACCTGACATGGCAGACAAGAAGACGCTGACCGTCAAGCTCGTCAAGAGCGTCGCCGGTACCCATCAATCGCACCGGGACACGGTGCGCGGCCTGGGCCTGCGCAAGGTCAACAGCACCCGCCTGCTGGAAGACACGCCGGCGGTGCGCGGGATGATCAACAAGGTTTCCTATCTGGTGCTGGTGCTCTGATGGAACTGAACAACATCAAGCCCGCCGAGGGTAGCAAGAAGGCGCGCCGCCGCGTCGGCCGCGGCATCGGCTCGGGCCTGGGCAAGACGGCCGGCCGTGGCCACAAGGGCCAGAAGAGCCGCGCCGGCGGCTACCACAAGGTGGGTTTCGAGGGCGGCCAGATGCCGATGCAGCGGCGCTTGCCCAAGCGCGGCTTCAAGTCGCACGCGCTCAAGTACGCCGCCGAGATCACGCTCGCGGACCTGCAGCGCCTGGCGCTGGCCGAAGTCGACCTCCTCGCACTCAAGCAGGCGGGGCTGGTGGGCGACATCGTCAAGTCGGTCAAGGTCATCAAGACCGGTGAACTGAGCGCGAAGGTCGCGCTCAAGGGCATCGGCGCCACGGCGGGTGCCAAGGCGGCCATCGAGGCGGCCGGCGGAAGCGTTTCCGAATAGGGACGAAGTTGGCCACCAACGCCACCACCCTCGCCAAGAGCGGCAAGTTCGGCGACCTGCGGCGCAGGCTCGTCTTCCTGGTGCTCGCGCTCGTGGTCTATCGCATCGGCACGCACATTCCGGTGCCGGGCATCGACCCGAACCAGATGGCCGAGCTGTTCAAGAGCCAGGGCGGCGGCATCCTGAACCTGTTCAACATGTTCAGCGGCGGCGCGCTGTCGCGCTTCTCGGTGCTCGCGCTGGGCATCATGCCCTACATCTCGGCGTCGATCATCATGCAGTTGATGACCTACGTCGTGCCGTCGCTGGAGGCCATCAAGAAGGAAGGCGAGAGCGGGCGGCGCAAGATCACGCAGTACACGCGCTATGGCACGCTCGGGCTGGCGATCTTCCAGTCGCTGGGCATCGCGATCGCACTCGAGGGATCCGCGGGCCTCGTGCTCAGCCCGGGTGTCGGCTTCCGCTTCACCGCCGTCGTGAGCCTCGTCTCGGGCACCATGTTCCTGATGTGGCTCGGAGAGCAGATCACCGAGCGCGGACTGGGCAACGGCATTTCGATCCTGATCTTCGCCGGCATCGCCGCCGGGCTGCCCAATGCGATTGCCGGGCTGTTCGAGCTCGTGCGCACCGGCGCGATGAGCATCTTCGCCTTCCTCATCATCGCGATGCTCGTCGTGGCGGTCACCTGGTTCGTGGTGTTCGTCGAGCGCGGGCAACGCAAGATCCTGGTCAACTACGCCAAGCGCCAGGTCGGCAACAAGGTTTATGGCGGGCAGTCGTCGCACCTGCCGCTCAAGCTCAACATGAGCGGTGTGATTCCGCCGATCTTCGCTTCGTCGATCATCCTGCTGCCGGCCACTGCGGTCGGCTGGTTCGCCACCGGCGAGGGCTTCCGCTGGCTCAAGGACATCTCGGCGATGTTGTCTCCGGGGCAGCCGATCTACGTGTTGCTGTACGCCGCGATGATCGTGTTCTTCTGCTTCTTCTACACCGCACTGGTATTCAACAGCCGCGAGACCGCCGACAACCTGAAGAAGAGCGGCGCGTTCATTCCCGGCATCCGTCCGGGCGACCAGACCGCCAAGCACATCGACAAGATCCTCGGCCGCCTGACGCTGGCCGGTGCGATCTACATCACCGCGGTGTGCCTGCTGCCGGAGTTCCTGGTGCTGCGCTGGAACGTGCCTTTCTATTTCGGAGGCACCTCGCTGTTGATCATCGTCGTCGTCACGATGGACTTCTGGGCGCAGGTGCAAAGTTACGTGATGAGCCAGCAGTACGAGTCGCTCCTGAAAAAGGCCAACTTCAAGACCAGCTGAGGCGATGTCGAAGGACGATGTCATCCAGATGCAGGGGGAGATCCTGGAGAACCTCCCCAACGCGACGTTCCGCGTGAAGCTCGAGAACGGGCACGTGGTGCTGGGCCACATCTCCGGCAAGATGCGCATGCACTACATCCGCATCCTGCCGGGCGACAAGGTGACGGTAGAACTGACGCCCTACGACCTGACCCGGGCACGCATCGTGTTCCGGGCAAAGTAGGGCAGGCAAGAAGGATCAAGGAGAACGATATGAAAGTCGCCGCATCGGTCAAGAAGATGTGCCGCAACTGCAAGATCATCCGCCGCCACGGCATCGTGCGCGTGATCTGCACCGACCCGCGTCACAAGCAGCGTCAAGGCTGAGAGTAAGGAAACGACATGGCACGCATTGCCGGCATCAACATCCCGCCGCACAAGCACGCGGAGATCGGCCTCACGCACATCTACGGCATCGGCCGTAGCACGGCGCAGAAGATCTGCACCGCCGCGGGCATCGCCTACTCGAAGAAGATCAAGGATCTGACCGACGGCGACCTCGAGAAGATCCGCGAGGAGATCGGTCGCATGACGATCGAGGGCGACCTGCGCCGCGAGATGTCGATCAACATCAAGCGCCTGATGGACCTCGGCTGCTACCGAGGCATGCGTCATCGCCGCGGCCTGCCGGTGCGCGGCCAGCGCACCAAGACCAACGCGCGCACGCGCAAGGGCCCGCGCAAGTCGGCCGCCGCGCTGAAGAAGTAATCGCTAAAGGAACGCACCGATGGCCACCAAGGCACAACCGAACACCGCCGCACGCCGCGTCAGCAAGAAGGTTCGCAAGAACGTCTCGGACGGCATCGCGCACGTGCACGCGTCGTTCAACAACACCATCATCACGATCACCGACCGCCAGGGCAGCGCGCTGTCGTGGGCGTCCTCGGGTGGCCAGGGCTTCAAGGGCTCGCGCAAGAGCACGCCCTTCGCGGCCCAGGTGGCGGCCGAGAACGCCGGCCGCGCAGCGCAGGAGCAGGGCATCAAGACGCTGGACGTGCGGATCAAGGGCCCCGGCCCCGGGCGCGAGTCGAGCGTGCGCGCGCTGGCCTCGCTGGGCATCCGCATCAACTCGATCTCCGATGTGACGCCGGTGCCGCACAACGGCTGCCGGCCCCAGAAGCGCCGAAGGATATAAGCATCCGCCAAGCCCACTGTCCGAGCCCCACAACAACATTGGCCGGACTTGCGCAGCAAGAAGGCTGCGTCAGTTGACATAGAAGGAAGCAAGCAAAGTGGCACGTTACCTCGGCCCCAAGGCCAAACTCTCCCGTCGTGAGGGTACCGACCTGTTCCTGAAGAGCGCTCGCCGCGCGATCAGCGACAAGGCCAAGTTCGAATCCAAGCCCGGTCAGCACGGTCGCACGAGTGGCTCGCGCACCAGCGACTTCGGTCTGCAGCTGCGCGAGAAGCAGAAGGTCAAGCGCATGTACGGCGTGCTCGAGCGCCAGTTCCGCCGCTACTTCGCCGAGGCGGAGCGTCGCAAGGGCAACACCGGCTCGAACCTGATGGTGCTGCTCGAGTCGCGGCTGGACAACGTGGTGTACCGCATGGGCTTCGGCAGCACGCGCGCAGAGGCGCGCCAGCTGGTATCGCATCACGGCATCACGGTGAACGGCTCGGTCGTGGACATCGCCTCGTACATGGTCAAGGCCGGCGATGTGATCGCCGTGCGCGAGAAGGCCAAGAAGCAGCTGCGTGTGCAGGACGCGGTCAAGCTCGCCGAGTCCGTGGGCATGCCGGCGTGGGTCAAGGTCGACGCCAGCAAGCTCGAGGGCGTGTTCACCAAGACACCGGACCGTGACGAGTTCGGCGCGGAGATCAACGAATCGCTGATCGTCGAGTTGTATTCGAGGTAATCGCAAAGGACATCGGGTGACCCCCTTGCGGGCGATCACCCTGTCGGGAGGCTGCTGCGCCGGGCAGTGCCTTCGCTGAAACCGCCCGGCGTGGTCCATCAGCCTTATCGGTGTAACGAGCCGAGGGTATTGACAGGAACAAGAGACCCCATGCAAACCAATCTCCTGAAGCCCAAGTCCATCAACGTCGAGCCGCTCGGCGGCCACCGTGCCAAAGCCACGCTCGAACCCTTCGAGCGCGGCTACGGCCACACGCTGGGCAACGCGCTGCGGCGCGTGCTGCTGTCGTCGATGGTCGGCTACGCGCCCACCGAGGTGACGATCGCCGGCGTGCTGCACGAGTACTCCACCGTCGACGGCGTGCAGGAAGACGTGGTCCACATCATGCTCAACTTGAAGGGCGTGGTGTTTCGGCTGCACAACCGCGACGAAGTGACGCTGGTGCTGCGCAAGGAAGGCGAGGGGCCGGTCACGGCCGCCGACATCCAGACGCCGCACGACGTGGAGATCGTCAACCCGCAGCACGTGATCGCCCACCTGGCGCACGGCGGCAAGCTCGACATGCAGATCAAGGTCGAGAAGGGCCGCGGCTACGTGCCGGGCAATCTGCGCCGCTTCGGCGACGAGTCCACCAAGTCGATCGGCCGCATCGTGCTCGACGCCTCGTTCGCGCCGGTCAAGCGCGTCAGCTACGCGGTCGAGAACGCGCGGGTCGAGCAGCGCACCGACCTGGACAAGCTCGTGATGGAGATCGAGACCAACGGCGCGATCAGCCCCGAGGAGGCGATCCGCGCCTCGGCCAAGATCCTGGTCGAGCAGCTCGCGGTGTTCGCGCAGCTCGAGGGCAGCGACCTCGCCGCGTTCGACCAGCCGGTGGCCACGCGCAGCTCGCAGTTCGACCCGATCCTGCTGCGCCCGGTGGACGAGCTCGAGCTCACGGTGCGCTCGGCCAACTGCCTGAAGGCCGAGAACATCTACTACATCGGCGACCTGATCCAGCGTACCGAGACCGAACTGCTCAAGACGCCCAACCTCGGCCGCAAGAGCCTCAACGAGATCAAGGAAGTGCTGGCCTCGCGCGGGCTCACGCTCGGCGCGCGTCTGGAGAACTGGCCCCCCCAGGGCCTCGACAAGCGATAAAGAGCTGCCCACGAGCAGCGCGCGCAACCCGGCAGTACCTGATACGGCTGCCGGCATACAACGAAGGAACTCACCATGCGCCACCGTCAAGGACTTCGCAAACTCAACCGCACCTCCAGCCACCGCCTGGCGATGCTGCGCAACATGTGCAACTCGCTGATCACCCACGAGGCGATCAAGACCACGCTGCCCAAGGCCAAGGAGCTGCGCATGGCCGTCGAGCCGCTGATTACGCTGGCCAAGGAGCCGACGCTCGCGAACCGGCGTCTCGCGTTCGACCGCACGCGCGACCGTGCCGTCGTCACCAAGCTGTTCGGCGAGCTGGGCCCGCGCTACAAGGCGCGCCCGGGCGGCTACACGCGCATTCTGAAGATGGGTTTCCGCATCGGCGACAACGCGCCGATGGCCTTCGTCGAACTCGTCGACCGCCCGGAGCCCAAGGCCGAAGAGGCCAAGACCGAGACGCCCGAGTAACACCGGAGTTCGCTTCCGCCTGGGCCGGCCCTGCGCCGGCCCTTTGCTTTGGTCGCGGCGTCATGCCGGCACGCCGAGGGCCGTGAAGTGCACGACCCATTCGCGCGCCGGCTCGACGCCGATCAGCGCGGCGGCCTCGTCGTCGTAGAAGGCGCCCACACCGCACACCCCCAGCCCGAGCGCAACGCCTTCGAGGTACAGGCGCTCGCCGATGAGCCCGGCTTCGAAGAAGGCATGGCGGTAGCCGCGCGCCGCGCCCAGCGCATCGGCGCCGAACGCCGCGCGGTCGATCGACAGCACCACCACCAGCGCCGCGTCGCCGATCACCTCCTGGTCGAGCGCGGCGCTGCGCGAGCGGTCGCGCAGCGCGGGTTCGGCGCTGCGCAGCACCAACTCGTGGCCTTCGCGCCGGTACCGCCACGCGGCCTGCGGCAGATCCTGCACCGCCTGCGCGAGCACGCTGATGCGTACCGCGTCCGAGTAGGTCGGCACCGCGCGCCGCACCGCGGCATCGAGCAGCGCCGACAGCGTGTCTTGCGCGATCGCGGTGTCGGCATAGCGGCGGATCGAGCGGCGGCGGGCGATCGCCTCCAGCGCGCCGACGCGGTGCACGCGCGGTGTGGGCAGCTTGATCGCTGGCGCGGGCTCCTGCGCTGGTGGGGGGGCCGCTGCGGCAAGCGGCTTGACCGACGCGAGCGGATCGATGCGCAACGACGTGGCGCGATGGATCGCTTCGGTCACGCCCAGCGCGATGCCGGCCGGCAGCGATGCTGCTCGCCATGCGGCGGACCCGGGCGCGACGACCTGCGCTGTGGGCTGCAGAGCGACCAGCGCGAGCACGCCTTCTTCGGCTTCGTCGAGTCCCAGCGTCGATGCCGCATGCGACTCGTCGAACGCCGTCTCGAAGCGCGCCGGCACGGCCAGCGCTGCCGCGCTCGCGCGCAGGTTCTCCAGCGCGTGCCCCAGGTCGGCGAGCACGTAGCGGTAGCAGCGGTCGCGGTACTTGTGGCCGCTGCGGCGGAAGACCGCGGTGGCCACCAGGTGCGCCTTGGCGCGCAGCGGTGAGCCCAGTGCCCAGGGATCCGCCGGAGCATCGCCCAGGCGCTGCAGCGCATGGCGCTGCGGGTCGTAGTGCCACAGGCCCGGTCGCAAGCCCGCCACATCGTGCGCCGCGACGTACAGCTCGGTGGCAAAGAGCGCGCCCGACGACGGCGCGGTGCGGAAGTGGATCGAGCCGCGCACCAGATTGACTGCGGCGGTGTGCCAGAGCAGCGCCGCGAGCGCCGCAAGGTCGAGGTGGCCGGGGGCGCGCGCCGCGCCAGCGTCCGCGGGCAATCGCAAGACCTCGACGCCGTCGTAGGCCTTGAACGGCGGCGGCGGGTCGCCCCAGTCCACGCTTGGCGCGCGACGGAACACGCCGCTGCGCGAGTGCGCCGAGAACTCGTGAAACCGATCCACCCAGTCGGCGCCTGCCGTCGCGGCGTTCGCTTCGACCCGCAGTTCGGTACGGCCGTGGCGCAGCCCGAGCCAGTAGGCGCCGACGATGCCGGCGCCGAAGCCCAGCGCGGCCAGCAGCGGGCGGCGGCCCGCGCCGCGTGCCGCATCGTGCAAGGCGGCTTCCGACGGCGCCGGGCGTCGGGCGAAGTATCGCCACACGACGCGAAAGTTGAACGCCACGTGCACCGCGAGCAGCAGCACGGTGGCGTAGCCGAACAGGTAGTGCCAGTCGAACACGGGCAGGTGCTGGTTGGCGACCCAGAAGATGCCCAGGCCCGCGGTGGTGGCCAGGTACCCGAGCAGCAGGACGCTGAACCACACGTTCATCACCGGTCGTGCCGGCAGACGACGACGCCCAGCGAGCCACGCGAGCCACGCCCCGGCCACCAGCAGCGGCAGCAGCACCCACGCGAGCTTGCTCATGGGGCAAGCGTAGAGGCGCGACGCATCGCCGTGCTAAAATTTCAATTCTGACGCGGGGTGGAGCAGTCTGGTAGCTCGTTGGGCTCATAACCCAAAGGTCGCAAGTTCAAATCTTGCCCCCGCAACCAAAATTCTTTAGTGCTCACCGGCACTTGCGAAGCCCGTCACGAGCGGGCTTCGTCGTTTCTCACTCGAGGCGGATCGATCTGACGGCCAGTGCGAAGGGCCCCGCCTGCCCGTCGGCGATCATCAACCCGACCTGACGGATGCGGCCCGGGTCGAGGACGGGCGCGCCGCCGACCTCGCGCCCGCGGAACCGCGCCTGGAACGTGTCGACCGGCAAGCGGATCGAGGCCCAGCGGTCCACCGCCGGCGTGAACGCCGCCTGGTGGCTCACGGCATCGAAAGCGTCGTCGGTGAACAGGCTCAGCTTGTACTGCCTGCCGTCACCACGAACCTCGATCACGCAGTCCCGCGCCCCGGCCAGGCCCAGCGGTCCCGCCGCCGACCGCACCGAGGCGAAGCCGCCGTTGCGCTCGAGCGAGACCATGCCCTCGAAGACCGCATGGCCTGCAGTGTCGTGTCGCAGCCGGCTTCGCGAGACGCCGCCCATCACTCGATCGTCGATCGCCGTCCACCCGTGGACGGACCGCGCGTCGTCGAACCGGAACAGCAGCCTGGCCATCGCCGCATTTTCGCGGGTGGCACGCGCGGCGTGGTGGCATGCTCGAGGCTGTCCGAGTCCATCGCGGGCTCGGATGCGGCGGGCGATCCCTGCCCGCCGCCAATGGCATAAGGCTCACGACCATGCGCTACAAACCTCTCGGCCGCACCGGCCTGTTCGTCTCGGAACTGTGCCTGGGCACGATGACCTTCGGCGGCAGCACCGGCCTGTGGGCACAGATCGGCGACCTGCAGCAGGCCGACGCCGAACGCCTGATCGGCCAGGCCATCGACGCCGGCATCAACTTCATCGACACCGCCGACGTCTACGCCGGCGGCGTGTCCGAGCAGATCACCGGCCAGGCGCTGAAGAACCTGAAGGTGCCGCGCGAGAACGTGGTCGTCGCGACCAAGGTCTTCGGCGAGACCGCCGCGGCGGCCAACACTCGCGGCGCTTCGCGCAGCCACATCCTCGATGGCGTCAAGGCGAGCCTGAAGCGGCTGCAACTCGACCACATCGACCTGTACCAGATCCACGGCTTCGACCCCGCCACGCCGATCGAGCAGACGGTGCGCGCGCTCGATCAGCTGGTTCGCCAGGGCGACGTGCGCTACGTCGGCGTGTCGAACTGGGCGGCCTGGCAGATCGTCAAGTCACTGGGCATCGCCGAGCGGCTGGGCCTGTCGCGATTCGAATCGCTGCAGGCCTACTACACCGTGGCCGGGCGCGACCTCGAGCGCGAGCTGATCCCGATGCTCGCCAGCGAAGGCCTCGGGCTGATGGTCTGGAGTCCGCTCGCCGGCGGGCTGCTCAGCGGCAAGTTCGGCCGCGACCGGAAGGGCGACGAAGGCAGCCGCCGCACCACGTTCGACTTTCCGCCGGTCGATCGCGACCGCGCTTTCGACTGCATCGACGCCATGCGCCCGATGGCACAGGCCCGCGGCGTGTCGGTGGCGCAGATCGCGCTGGCCTGGCTGCTGCACCAGCCGCAGGTCACGACCGTGATCATCGGCGCCAAGCGGCCCGACCAGCTGGCCGACAACCTCGCGGCCACGCAGGTCACGCTCGGCGCGGACGAACTGCGCGCCCTCGACGAGGTGAGCCGCCTGCCCGCCGAGTACCCCGGCTGGATGTTCGAGCGCCAGGGCGAGTTCCGTCGCAAGCAGCTGCTGCAGTCTCAGCGGGAATGACGGGCGCCGCGGTGCCGGTGCCGCCCGCGTCGTCTTCCACGTCTTGCCGTCCAGGCCCTGGCGCAGCCCGAGCGGTTCGGGCTGCTCGCCCGCCGGGCTCTGCACAAGTGGGTCCGACACCGCCGCCATGCGAAGGAAAAACCACGATGCCGCTCGCGCATCGCGCCGCCTACGATGGGTGTGATGGACAGCAGCGGCCGCATCGCCCCGCCCGCATCGTCATCGATGTTCGACGACCCGCGGCAGCTCGCGCCTCGCCGCGTGCAGCGGCTGGCGCGGCCCGACGGCAGTTTCGTGTTGCGCTCGCCCGAGCCGCTGCACTCGTACGCGCGCTGTGTCGGTGAATGGCTCGAGCGCTGGGCACGTGAGACGCCGCAGTCCCTCGCGTTCGCCGAGCCCGCGGCAGCGGGCGGCTGGACCACGCTGACCTGGGCCGCGCTGCGCCGGCGCGTGGGCGCGGTGGCGCAGGCGCTGCTCGACATGCGCCTGCCCGCAGCACGGCCGGCGGTCGTGCTGTCGGACAACTCGCTCGACCACCTGGTACTGTTGCTCGCGGGCATGCATGTGGGCCGCCCGGTGTGCACCGTCTCGAGCGGCTACTGCCGGCTCGCGGGAGGTGACTTCACACGCGTGCACGGCATCCTGCGCCTGCTCGATCCGGCGCTCGTCTACGCACACGACGCGGCGACCTACGCACCGGCGCTGCACGGCGCGCCGGGCGCGCCGGCGGTGGTGTTCAGCCACGGTGCCGAAGCGCATGCGGGCGCGCTCGCGTTCTCGCAGCTCGCATCGGCCACCGAGACACCGGCGGTGATGCGCGCGTTCGACGCCGTCACGCCGGACACGCACGCCAAGTACCTGCTGACCAGCGGCTCGACGGGGCATCCCAAGGTCGTGATCAACACGCAGCGCATGCTCACCGCGAACCAGCAGCAGCTCGGCCAGGCCTTGCGCTTCCTTGCGCTCGAGCGCCCGGTGCTGCTCGACTGGCTGCCGTGGAGCCACACGTTCGGCGGCAACCACAACACCAACATCGTGCTGCGCCATGGCGGCACGATGTATATCGACGACGGCCGCCCGCTGCCGGGCCTGGTGGATCGCACGGTCGCGCACCTGCGTGAGGTGCAGCCCACCGTCTACTTCAACGTGCCCAAGGGCTACGAGATGCTGTTGCCCGCGCTCGAAGCCAACGCGGCGCTCGCGCGGCGCTTCTTCGAGAAGCTGCGGATGGCGTTCTACGCCGGCTCGGGCATGCCGTTGGCCACCTGGCAGCGGCTTGAGGCGGTGGCCGCTCGGGTGCGCGACGAGCCGGTGTGGTTCACGACGAGCTGGGGCAGCACCGAGACCGCGCCGGCGGTGGCCTCGGTGCACTGGAAGATCGAGCGGCCCGGCGTGATCGGCCTGCCGCTACCGGGCGTGGAGCTCAAGTTCGTGCCGGTCGACGGCGCGGGCGGCAAGCTCGAGATGCGGGTGCGCGGCCCAAACGTGTTCCCGGGATACCTGGGCAACGACGAGGCCACGCGCGCTGCGTTCGACGACGAGGGCTACTACCGCATCGGCGACGCCGGCCACCTGGCCGACGACAGCGACGCCTCGCATGGCGTGGTGTTCGACGGCCGCGTGGCCGAGGACTTCAAGCTCACGAGCGGCACCTGGGTGTCGGTGGGTCAGCTGCGCCTGCGTGTGGTGAGCGCGCTCGCGCCGCTGGCGCAGGACGTGGTCATCACCGGCCACGACCGCGGCGATGCGGGTGTGTTGATCTTTCTGTCGGAGGCGGGCCGCAAGATGGCGCCCGAGGCGCTGCGCGATCGCGTGCGCGAGGCGCTGCACGCGCTCGCGGCCGAAGGCGGCGGCTCGTCGCAGGCGCCGTCGCGCGCCCTCGTGCTGCCCGACGTGCCGAGCATGGCCGCCGGCGAGATCACCGACAAGGGCTACATCAATCAGCGTCTGACGCTGCAACGCCGCGCCGCCGAGGTCGAGGCGCTGTACGCCGTGCCGCCCGATCCGCGCGTGATCCGCGCCTGAATCCGAAGGACAATGCCGCCATGAGGTTCGCCATCCCCCCCGCCTTCCAGGCCGTCGTGCCCGTGGCCGACACCGACACGCACTTTCCGGTGCGCCGCATTTATTGTGTTGGCCGCAACTACGCGGCGCACGCGCGCGAGATGGGCGGCAACCCCGACCGCGAGCCGCCGTTCTTCTTCTGCAAGCCCTCCGACGCGGTCCTCGTCGCCCCGCCGGGCGAGACGGTGGCGATGGCCTACCCGCCGCTCACGCGCGACCTGCACCACGAGATCGAGATGGTGGTGGCGATCGGCCGCGGCGGCCGTGACATCGCCGTCGACCGCGCGACCGACCACATCTTCGGCTACGCCGTCGGCCTGGACATGACGCGGCGCGACCTGCAGGGCGAGGCGAAGAAGACGGGCCGGCCCTGGGACACCGGCAAGGGGTTCGACCAGTCCGCGCCGATCGCGCCGCTGCACCGCGCCAGCGACATCGGCCACCCGGTGCGCGGCTCGATCTGGCTGAAGGTCGACGGCGCCGACCGCCAGCGCAGCGACATCGACCAGCTGATCTGGTCGGTGCCCGAGATGATCGCCAACCTCTCGACGCTGTTCGAGCTGCAACCCGGCGACCTGATCTATACCGGCACGCCCGAGGGCGTGGCGCGCGTCGACCGCGGTCAGACGATGCACGGCGGCATCGACGGGCTCGGCGAGTTGCGCGTTCAAGTCGTGTAGTCGCTGCGGTCCGTGCGTGCCGCACGCGCCTCGCCCAAAGACCGCCCTCAGACCACCTCGCCGCCGCGCGCCAGCGCCTGCGCCACCTTCATGCGCTTGAACGCGCCCGACGCGTAGCGCGTGACGTTGGCGTACCAGCGCTCGTGCATCTCGTGCGCCATCGCGGCGTAGGCGTCCTCCAGCCCGCTCGTGATCTGGAAGCCGTCGTAGTTCACGACCGCGTCGACGCGGTGGCCGATGGCCTGGCACTGCGCGCTGACCGCATCGCGGATCGCGTCGATGTCGGCCTCATTGCGCACTTGCAGGTGCTGGAAGTTGAGGAACAGCGTGTCGCGCGCGGCGTCGTAGTGGATGCGGCGCGGCAGGTCGGGGTCGAGCAGCAGATGGCGCAGCTCGATCGGCTCGGTGCGGAAGATCTTCGCGTCCATTGTCACCGGCGGCGGCACCATGATCGGCGAGAAGGCCATGTGCGCCAGGATGTCGCGCTCGATGTCGATGCCCGGCGCCACCTCGACGAGCACCAGGCCGTGCGGCCCGAGCTCGAGCACGCAGCGCTCGGTGACGTACAGCACGCGCTGGCCGCGCGCCACGGCCTCGCGGCCCGCGAAGGTGACATGCTGCACCTGGGCGCGGAACTTCGAGTTGCGGCCCTCCTTCTCGATCACGAGCCGCCCGTTACCGGCCCGGATCTCCAGCCCTCCAGCGGTGAAGGTGCCGGCGAAGACCACCGCCTTGGCGTTCTGCGAGATGTTGATGAAGCCGCCCGCACCCGCCAGGCGCGAGCCGAAGCGGCTGACATTGACGTTGCCGTTGGCGTCGACCTCGGCCATGCCGAGAACCGCGAGGTCGAGCCCGCCGCCGTCGTAGAAATCGAATTGCTGGTTCTGGTCGATCACCGCCTCGACGTTGACGCCGGCGCCGAAGTCCAGGCCGCCCGCGGGCACGCCGCCGACGATGCCGGGCTCGGCGGTCAGCGTGATCAGGTCCATCACGCGTTCCTCGTTGGCCACCGCCGACACGCCCTCGGGCATGCCGATGCCGAGGTTGACCACGCCGTCGACCGGGAGCTCCATTGCGCAGCGCCGCGCGATGATCTTGCGTTCGTCCAGCGGTAGCGCGGCGAGCATGTCGAGCGGTACCTGGATCTCGGCGGCGAAGGCCGGCGAGTAGGCCGTGGCGTAGGTCTGGCGGTGGTGCTCGGGCCGCGCGACGACGACCGCGTCGACCAGCGTGCCCGGGATGCGCACCAGCCGCGGGTGCAGCGAGCCGGCCTTGGCGATGCGCTCGACCTGCGCGATCACCACGCCGCCCGAGTTGTGCGCGGCCATCGCCATCGCCAGGTTGTCCAGCGTCAGCGCCTCGCGCTCCATCGTGATGTTGCCGTGCGTGTCGGCGGTGGTGCCGCGGATGAAGGCCACGTGCACGGGGAAGGCCTTGTAGAACAGCCACTCGCGGCCGTCCAGCGGCATCAGGCGCACCAGGTCTTCGGTCGTGATGTCGTTCAACTTGCCGCCTTGCAGGCGCGGATCGACGAAGGTGCCCAGGCCGACGCGCGACAGGTGTCCCGGCTTGCCGGCGGCGATGTCGCGGTACAGGTGCGAGATCACACCCTGCGGCAGGTTGTAGGCCTCGAGCCTGCCTTCGACCGCGAGCCGCGCCACCTTGGGGATCAGGCCCCAGTGGCCGCCGATCACGCGTTTGAGCAGCCCCTCGTGGCCGAGCCGGTTCAGGCCGCGGTCGTGGCCGTCCCCCTGGCCGGCGGCGAACATCAGCGTCAGGCCTTTGGGCTCACCGTCGGCCAGGTAGCGCTCGGACAGCGCGGCGAGCAGTTCGTCGGGCGTGCCGATGCCCACGAAGCCCGAGGTGACGATCGTGTCGCCTGAACGCACGAGGGCGGCCGCCTCGGCGGCGCTGACGATCTTGTGGCGCATGTTCTGCTGCTCCTGGGGTCGAGGCTGCCACGAGGTTCCCAGATCTGCCATCGCGGCGCAATCAATCCTTGCACGGGTTCAAGGACGGCCGGCGCGCCGCGCCGCACAGTTCGCTGCCCTGCCTTTCGTGCCATGAGCAGCCAGCCCCCGGTCCTCGACGTCCGCAACATCCCGTTCTGGCGTCGGCTCGAATCGATCCTCAGCGCGCTCGAACAGCTGCCCGCGGGTGCCGGCCTCGAACTCGTGGCCGATCTGGACCCCTGGCCGCTGCGCAGTTACCTCGAAGCCACGCGGGGCGGCAACATCAGCTGGGCCTACCTCGAGTCGGGCCCACAGGTATGGCGCGTGCACCTCGAACGCCGCAGCGCCTGAGAGGGGCGCAACGCGCATGCCGCTGCGCCGACGCGATCAGGCACCTGTCGTCGCGGTTGTGGTCGATGGCGTGAACGCATCGGAGAAGCACGCGGTCTCGATCAGCCCGTGGGCCAGGAAATCGGGCACCGCCGCCTCGATCATGCGCACCGAACCGCAAGCGTAGACCTCGTAGCCGGCCAGGTCGGGGTGGTCGGCGAGCATGGCCTCGTGCACCAGGCCGCGCCGGCCGGTCCACGCGGCGTCGGGCTCGGACAGCACGGGCGTGAAGCGGAAGTTCGGGTGCTCGCGCTGCCAGCGTTCGATCAGGTCGACGAGGTACAGGCTCGCGCGCGTGCGCGTACCCCAGTAAAGCTGCATCGGCCGCGCGATGCCGCGTGCGAACGCGTCCTCGACAATGCTCTTGATCGGCGCGAAGCCGGTGGCGCCGGCGACGAAGAGGATCGGGCGCGCGCTGTCGTTGAGCGTGAAGCGGCCGAGCGGGCCTTCGAACTCGATCGCGTCGCCGGCCTTCATCGTCGTGAACACGGTCGTCGTGAAACGCCCGCCGGGAATCCAGCGCACATGCAGCTCAATGCCGGGTTCGTGCGGCGGGTTGGCGAACGAGAAGGCGCGCCGGGCGCCATCGGGCAGCACGATGTTGATGTACTGGCCGGCCGTGAAGGCGATGCGCTGGCCCTCCGGCAGCGCGATGTGGATGCGCATCAGGTCGTCCGACAGGCGTTGCATGCGCTCGACCCGGCCGTGCCAGCGCGCAGGCGCCGCCGCGGCAACGGTCAGCGCCGCGACGCCTTCGATCTCGAGCTCGAGGTCGTCGAGCGCCACCGCACAGCACATCAGCGCCTGCCCGCGCTCACGCATGGCGTCGGTCAATGCCGCGCGCTGGTAGGCGCCGGGGTCGAAGCGCCCGTGCAGCACCGTGCACACGCATTGCCCGCAGCCGCCGGCGCGGCAGTCGAAGGGCAACGCGAGCCCGGCACGCAGGCCGGCTTCGAGAATCGTCTCGCCGCTTCGCGCGCGCACCGGCACGGCGCCGGGGTGCAAGGTCAGCACGAAGCTCGCGGCCTTGCTGCGCCGCGGCGGCAGCCAGGGCAGCAACAGCAGCAGCAACGCACCGCCGGCCACCAGGGCCCACACCGCCTGCGGCGACCATTGCGTCACGAGCGGGAACAGGCCGAGCAGGAACCAGTCGATCTCGAGCGTGGTGGGTGAAAGGCGAAGGTCGGCGGCCCCGATCTGGCTGGCCACCGGCTGCACGAGCGCGAGCGCCAGCAGCATCACGGCCAGTGCCACGACGATCGGCCGCGGCGGCGTCGTGCTCGCCTTGGGCACGCGCTGCACATGCACCCACATCAGCAGCAGCGTCACCAGCGGCACGCCGATATGGATGAACACCAGCAGCGAGAACAGGCGGTTGCTCACCGCCTCGGGCACGATGAAGTTGCGGATCAGGCGGCCGCCGAAGCCGGGCAGCGCGTCGAGCCACTCGAAGCTCGTCTGCGTGACCCATTGCGCCAGCCGGTCCCACGGCAGCATGTAGCCGTTGGCGCCGGCCACGTAGACGAGCACGATCAGCACCACGCCGGTGACCCACGAGAACCAGCGAAAGCCGCGCAGCCGGTCGAACGCGAAATGGCGCGCGAGGTGGACCCCCATCGTCAGCACCATCGCGTCGGAGGCATAGCGGTGAACGCTGCGCAACACGCCGCCGGCCCACCACTGGTCGTGCGTCAGCGCCTGCATCGAGTGGTACGCGCCTTCGACGCTGGTGTCGAAGAACACATACAGGTACAGCCCGGTGCCGCCGACCACCCAGAACAGGAAGAAGGTGATCGCGCCGAGGTGGTACAGCGGATTGGCCCGGTCGCCGAAGGCGGCGTTGAACAACGCTTCGGCGCGCATGAAGCCGTAGCGCAATGCGCGTTGCGTGAGCGCGATCATCGGTGCCGCATCGCCTTGAACACAACGACGACGAAGAGCAGGCCGCCGGCGATCGCCAGCAGCCCGCCGGCGCCCATCAGGCCCATGCCGGCGATCTCGCCGGTCGAGCGCAGCACCTGCTCGGCGCCGGCCACCTTGCGCTGCACGCCGTAGCCGCCCGACCAGACCAGGCCGCCGATGTGCATCAGCTGGCCCAT
>Ga0209797_10000334_pt1 | contig 23311 bp, 18 predicted proteins | sample DOMMetBare3Fresh_2_FD_187472 | JGI IMG/M metagenome (GOLD analysis project Ga0209797, IMG submission 187472) | Wetland sediment microbial communities from St. Louis River estuary, USA, under dissolved organic matter induced mercury methylation -... | ecosystem: Environmental > Aquatic >... | reverse complement strand
CAGAAGGACCACTACCTGCCGCGCCTCGCCAGGGGCCTGGAGATTCCCTGTTTCGCGCTGACGAGCCACCAGCAAATCTGTTTGCGATAGCCGGCGGGTTGTGACGCAAAGAACTTCCACGCGGGTTTGTGCCTCTGGATCCGGCTGCGATAAGGCTCAGGTAGCTCGGCAGTTCGCTGTTCGTAGGCATAGATGCCTGACTTGTTCTCTCGTCGGGCAGCAAATGCCGCCAGACCGGCAGGCTGCATCCGGCCCAGCGCGATCAGTTCCTGCGCGAGCTTGATGTTCACAGAACTCCAGGTGCTGGTCCGTTTTCGCGGTGTAAACCTAATGGTGTAACTCTCCTCGTCCACGCGCTTGCGTATGCCGTCAATCCAGCCAAAGCAGAGGGCCTCGGCTACGGACTCCGGCCAGGTAATGCTTGGCCTGCCGGAGTCTTTCTTGTAGAAACCAGCCTGCAGCTCGGTTTCGGTTTTGTGGTGCTTTGCAAACCACTGGCGCAGGTCCGCGGGTGTGCGAAAGTAGGTGATCTTCATAACCTCTTACTCCTGATCAAACGCTGAAAATTGACTCAAACGAATTTAGCCAGCACCTGCGCACACAAGATCGATTGCTCCCATCCCTCACCATAGTCTTCCAGACACCAATACGCAGAGAGCACTGCCTGAGCGAAAGCCCAGGCCGCCATTCTCTCTCGATCAAGACCCAACACCTCAGCGAAGATTTTGAATCTTCGCTCGACCGTGGCCAAGGCTACCGCTGGCGAGTTGTAGAGTTCGATTGGATTGCGCATCAAGGCCCCCACCTCATAGCACGGCTCGCCTACGACTCCCTTGGGATCAATAACCAGCCAGCGGCCGCTCCGCTCGGAGTAAAGAATATTGTCGTGGTGCAGATCGCCATGCAGAACAACATTGGCTGATGAGGATGCGAGAAGCTGCGCGGATAAGTCTTCAGCCGTTGCCACGAGGCTTTCCGGCAGCGGCCCGGTACCGCCCGCAAATCTCTTCCTTAAGCGTTGCAAACCCGCGAACCATCTTGCGGTCGTCGGGAAGGAATGCTGATCGGGTGCCGGCAGGCCGATAGTCTTCATCGTTTCCGCCGCGATCACCGTCGCCAGTGAATCATCGCCTTCGCGGGTTAGCGGGAAGCCCGGAAGGATCCGCTCAATCAGCAGCACACCCTTCGCCGGTAAGGCGTCAATCAGCCGCGCCATCCCCTTTCCATCATAGAGGCGCAGCGCTTCGATCTCAGTCAGCAGTTCCTCATTTTCCGGAACGCCGATCTTCAGAACTACCTGAGTACCGTCAGCGAGTTTGCCGGGGACGACATAGTTCAAGGTGAGCTTGTCAAAGGGAGCAGACAGCTCAAGGCCCCAGCGAACGCTACATTCGGCCTTGATATCCGGCAGGTCGCGCAAGAGATTGCAGCCGGCGGCGCCGAAGGTGGAACGCACGTTGTCGACGAACTTTTGCGGTAGCCTGGTTGAAACTCGAGACATTGGAGTCCAACGTCGAAAAGCTTGTGGATAGATTAACGCCTTGGCGCTTTCCCGGGCCTCCAGGACGGACGGAAAGAAGTGTTGGCTAACCAACGAACCGGGGCAACCAGAGATTTAATCGATCTGGTCATGAAAAGGAAATCGATCTTCGCGGCCTCGTCGCTGGGCCGGTGATAATCGGCATGCAGGCCGAAGCTCGAGATGGTATGAGCAATGACGCCACGCAAAGCCAGGGTATAGTTATCTGAACGCTGAAAGAAATTCTGTTCCGGATGCGGATCCCTGACCAGTCTCGCACCGCGACGGGCGAGTGCCGCGCCCAAGTTCGAGCGGTCATAGCCCGTGAGCCAGAGTGTGTTGGCAGCAACCTTGGGGTCAGGGCGCCCCAACATTTCAAAGTTAAGATCCGCCACCACGTTTTCCAAGGGCACGGGGGAGTGAGCAGCGAAATACTGGGCGCCCCAACCGCCGCGCTCTTCACTGCCGAAACACACAAAATAGATCGTCCTTTTTGGCCTGGGCTGAGCGGCGAGCGCGCGCGCCAGCTCCAGCACGCTGACGCAGCCGGAGGCATCATCGTCCGCACCGTTGTAGATCAGATCGCCACCCAAACTCTCGTCGGCAACGCCGAGGTGATCCAGATGGGCACTAAGGAAAATTGCCTGTTGGGCCTGGGGATCAGATCCGCGAATCATTCCGACTGCGTTCCAGGTGGCGGCCGTGTCATCGGGTTGCACTGGCGCGCTGAATTCAATCTTGCTGCCTGCCGGCAGGGCCGCCAGTTCTTCAAAGGACGCCTGTCGCAAAGTGATGACTGCAAATCCAGCGTCAGCCGGCAGTGCTGCCCCGCCGGCCAGGCGCGGCGGCAGGTCCGGCAATCGTGCCTTACCCGATTCGCGCAACGCCTTATTTGTATCGGTCTCCAGGAGCGCGACAGCGACGGCCCGAGCACTGCGCGCCCGCCTGATTATTTCCTGCCGCTGCTGGCGGTCCGCGCCGGCCGGCAAGCGCACGACTAAGAATGCGCCACTCTTTGGCGTGTCATCCGGGTTGATGACCTGCAAGTCGCCGCTTACCTGCGCGCCGCGCAGCAGCGAGACCAGCAGATCGCGACCATACTCCCAGCGAAGCGTTTGACCTCCTGCCGTCGCCCGCAAGGCTGGCGCTTCTTTGAATCTGAGAGCCTGAAGAGGGACTCGCTGAACGAAACCCGGCGCGCCGGAAGCGTCCTTATCGCCCGCCGGTTCGAGTCCAAACTGGCGAAACTGCGAGCCGATGTATTCCGCCGCAATTCGTTCGAAACCGCTGGCGCTCCCGCGACCCTGCAGCGCATCGCTCGCGAGGAAATTCATTTCGGCGCGTATGTTTCGTTCAAGAGTCGGCAGAATGATCCGCGCACGCCTCTGCGCAAGCGTGGCACTTCCAGGAGTGAGACAGAAAACCAGCGCGAGGGTGAGCGACACGTGCGGGCGATAGTGATCCATTGATTCCCGGGATCGGATGTTGCTGCCCATAAATTCGCAGTTGAACTGGGTATTCTTTGGCCGGTCGATGTTATCCGGGCAGTGGTGGCGCTAACTCGTGCGTCACTTCGTGCCGGCCCCGTCCACAACCACAGCTGTTTCGCCGAAGTGTTGCGCGAGCGACTTCAGATAAGCATCGATCGTCGCCGTGTGTCCGAAGATATAGCGCGAGAGGAACCGAAACATCAAATTCGAGACTTCACCTCTCTCCGTAATTGTTAGCTGAGTGCCGTCGGGGGTTGGGGTGAAATCGTATTCCCAGGAGCCCGAGTAACCGAGATCCTGATCGACAATGTGCGTAATCATTCGTTGGCCCGGAAGGTCGTCAAGCACCTCATAAGTGACCGTGCCATTAGAGCCGTGTTCGCGAAACCGTTCATGTCCAGCCACAGTACCGAGGAGCTCCACACTTTTTACATCGGTCCTCCATTTTGGGTGCTGACCAAAGTTGCGCAACACAGCGTAGACTTCGCTGGGCGTTCGCTGTAAGTGGATCGCTCGTGAGGCAACGTGCTGTTTCGGCAGCCGTGAACCCATGGCCAGCATGATCACGACGAGGAGGACGAGCCCGGCAACAACGGCCGCCACAATCAGCAGGGCAGTTTTCACTCTGGGTCCTCCAATGTTCTTTACGCTTTTCTCCCTGCTTCTCTTATTTGTTCTCTCTCGCGCCGTTCATGCCCTTGAGCGGCATTTGCAAGCGGCCATCAGCCCCACTGGTGAGCGCGAGAAATTTGGGATCCTCACGCAGAGAATCGAACACCGCGTCGACACGTGCTTCCATCATCTCCTTGGCCCGCACGGCCTGGTAGCGTTCATAGCGGTAGAAGTGGCGTCTTAGGAGGGAAAGCGCCTTTTCTCGTTCTCCTGCCTGCGCGTAAATTCCGGCCAGGTTGTACGAGGCGGGCAATAAGTTGATATGTGCGCGCGCTATTTTCAATGCCCGATCCTTTTGCCCGCCGGCCGCCAAAAAGACAGCGGCAAAGACAAGGTTATAAGGATCTTTCGGGTCGAGAGCCAGCGCCTGCTGCGTGTAGTCGTTACCTTTCTTTGGGTCACCTTCGGAGTTCCAGTAGACGGCCAGATTTCGGTAGGCGAGCGCGAGGGGAAACTCTCCAATGGACTGCTCCATCAGCGCCAGCCCCTGCTTGAATTCGCCTTCATGAATCGTGATCTTTCCCAGACCGTGCAGAGCCACAGCTCGCGAAAGCGGATCGGCCGGCATCTCCAGAATGGTTTTGAAGATCACCCGAGCTTTGTCCCAATCGCCGAGGTGATGCCGATAGAGTTCTCCGAGGTAACGCAGCGGAGTCGGGTCGGCCGGATCCATCTTGCTCGCCACGAGGTAGAGCTGTTCAGCGGTCAGGTAGCGGGCGCCGATTTCTGCCTGCAGACCCCGAACCATGGTTTGCTGGATCAAGGCACTCTTCCGTCGCTCGAAAATGGGGGCAGTTTCGGGAATGCCGCCCACTTCACCCGCGCCCAACTTCTTCAATTCTTTCGCCGCTTCTTTGGCTTTCCTGGGGAACATGCACTTCTCGACGGCCACGGACTGCAGGAGTTTGATGGCCTCAGCGTTATCGCCGGTCTTTGCTTTTTCTTTGGCTTCTTTCAAGTTCGAGTCGAGCGCTGTTTCACGCTGCTTTAATTCACTTTCCAACAGCTTCTCAACCTGCTCGGCCTTGAGAAAATTGTTCTTACCTTCAGCCTTGCCGATGACCGAACCGTCCGGTTTCACCAGCACGGCCACCGGCGGTTTGGCGTCGCCGAGAACCTTCTGCACATCGGGTACGCGGTAATCGGCTACTTTCATTGCGATGCATTGAGCAGCGTATAAGGAGAGCGAGCGCGAGTTCAGCAGACTGGATTTTTTTAGTTCTTCCTGAGTGGCGGGGAACCAAAACAACACCAGCCCCTGCGGCGCCGTGTCGCCGGCGGTCCAGTTCTTCCAGGGAACGTAATACACCTCTGGCTTTGCGCCTGCACCTCCCGACATGCCGCCGACACCGCCGCCGCCGCCCCCGCCGCAGGTGGCCCAGGTGGACTGAAAGGAAAAGAGAACCAATAACAGAACGGCGCAGCAGCGAGTCAGTGATGTTTTCATGATGGAGTGTAGCGATGGTGATGCCGGCAAAGGCATATGATTAGTCCGCAGGCTCAAGCGCGGGATTCCCCGCTCCTGAAACCTCTCCAAGCAACCAGGTCACATCTTCGCGGCCTTCAGATCGGCAATTCGCTTTTCAAAAGCGGCGGTGTCCTTCTTATCGGCCTTGCCTCTGGCGATGGCCAAATCGGCTGCCCTGGCCCCTTCTTCCTTGCGGCCCGCGCGAAAAAGCAGAATCGCTCTGGACCGAAGATTGTCGAAGTTCTCCTGAACTTTGATAGACCTATCAATCCAGCTCAGGGCCTCGTCCCATTTGTTGGCGTCAGCGTAAGCTCCGGCAACACTCATGGGGATGTTCCAATCTGCAGGATTGGCAGCCACAGCGGCATCGGCTTTGGCGCGCCAGACGGCTTCGACATTTGGCACTTCGACAGTGAAAGGCACACGAACTTTTTCCCAACGCAGGACCACCTGCGCTGTGTTGGGACCGACCACGGGAATACTGTATTCCAGCCATTCCTGATTTTCGCCTACCCATTCCGGTTTCACCTTGATGCGCAGCGTGTCCTTGGCGGGATCGTAACTGAAGCTGCCCCATTGATTGGCATCGTTGTTAAAAACAATGGTCCATTCATCTTTGGTAGGAATCGTATGCAGGCTGTATTTGCCTGCCGCCAGCTTCTGCCCGTTCACCAGGACATCGTCGGTAACCTCAAACCTCGTGGCTTCGTTTGCTCCGGCGCGCCAGACATGGCCCCAGGGAACGATGGGGGCACCCTTTGGTCTGGTATTTTGGTTGTCCAGCGTAGCCTCGCCTTTGGTGTCGGCTTGCGACGGCAGTGGATCGCCCCAGATGACCCGACCCTTAACACCGGGCCGGTGATAAGTAATTGTAACGTCGGTAACCCCGACAGTTTGCATCACGCTTGCTTTCTGACTGGCGCGTGGAAAACGCACCGCCGGAGTCTGCGCCGAAGCATATGCGGCGGCCGCACCCACTAACAGCAGCAGTGCGAAACTCCAAGTTAAGAAATCTTTCCCGGAAATCATGATGTGCATCTCCTCTGTGTTGTAGGGGCCGCATTATCTACTAGTCGCAGTGGTACATCAACTATGCAGCCCTTTCCTGATGTGATTGGGGGGCCCAGGTTCGTGTAGTTCGCAAAAACGAAGATCGCTATGGATCCCGCTGAACTTTCGGAGCAGCGATTTTCCAAACGCTACCCGACTGAAAAAACATCACTCCAGAAAACGCTTACCAAATCTGGCAGCGGTCTTTCTCGGCGCGCACCATCGCGTCGCTTGCTTTGCATTGGAATGCCTCGGCAAATTGCGGCATGTTGGACAGCGGACCATTGACCCGGAATTTGTTCAGGGGATGCGGATCAGTGTTTGCAATCAGCCGCGCCAACTCCGGACGCATGTTGGTTGCCCAACCGCGCGCATAGCCCAGGAAGAACCGCTGCTCGGGCGTGTAACCGTCAATTATTAGGCGCGGCTTGCCTTCCTGGGACTTTTGAAACGCCGCGTAAGCGATTACCAGGCCGCCAAGATCCGCGATGGATTCGCCGACCACGAGTTGGCCGTTCATGTTCAGTCCCTTTTCAACTTCAAAGCTGCTGAACTGATCGATCACGCACTGCGCACGCTCTTTGAATGCTTTCAGATCTGCTTCACTCCACCAGTTGGCCAGATTACCCGTCGCATCAAATTGCCGACCCTGATCGTCAAAGCCGTGCGTCATCTCGTGGCCGATCACCGAACCGATACCCCCATAGTTGAAAGCATCGTCCGCGGCGGCGTCGAAGAAAGGCGGCTGCAGTATGCCTGCCGGAAAAACGATCTCGTTAATCTGTGGGTTGTAATAAGCGTTCAGCGTCGGAGGTGACATTCCCCATTCCATGCGATCGACCGGCTTGCCGATCTTGTCGAGGTCGCGTTTGTTCTCGTAGGCATTCGCGCGCATGCGGTTGCCGACATAGGAAGAGCGATCGACTTCCAGTGAGGAATAGTCACGCCACTTATCGGGGTATCCGATCTTGTTGAGGAAGGCATCGAGCTTGAGGGTGGCCTGTTTGCGAGTGGGCTCGCTCATCCAGCTCAAGGTCGAGATGTCGCTCTTCAGGGCGGCTTCGAGATTGCGGACCATCTCGACCGCGCGGGCTTTGGCTGCCGGTGGAAAAGCTTTCTTTACGTAGACTTCGCCAAGCGCCTCGCCCAGCACGCGATCCGTGCCGGAAACACATCGTTTCCAGCGGGGTAGATTCTCTTTTCTTCCCTGCAGCACCGTGCCATTAAAGTTGAAATCTTCGTTGACGAATTTAGAGGAGAGGGCAGCCGCATTAGCGTTGATGACATGCCAGCGCAGGTAAGTCTGCCAATCGGTCATTGGCACCTCATTCAACCATTGCGCCATGCCTTTGAAGAAGTTGGGCGTCGCCACATTGACGTCTGTCTTCTGCTTCAAGCTGATGTTCTGAAAATAGCTGGGCCAGTCAAAACCGGTAGCAACGTCCTTCATCTGGGCCATCGTCAGGCGATGATAGAGCTTTTCCGGATCGCGCAGTTCAACTCTCGTGAGCGAGGCCTCAGCCAGTTTGGTCTCAAGGGCCATCACCGTCCGGGCAGCCCCCGCCGCCTTTGCCGGATCGTCTCCCAGCAGCTCAAACATCTTCGCCACATGCTTTAGATATTCGTCGCGCACAGACTTTGATTTATCGTCGGTCTTTACATAGTAGTCTCGATCGGGAAGTCCGAGTCCTCCCTGGAAGAGCACGGCGATTACTTCGGCGCTGTTCTTGAAATCCTGGATCGATCCGGATGAAAACAGGGCATTGATGCCGATCGAGTGCAGGTGCGCCAGCTCATCCTGCAGCGTTTTCTGATTGCTTATTTTGGCAATCCTTGCGAACTCGGGCTCGAGCGGCTTGAGATCGTCGGCCTCGATCTTCGCTTCGTCCATGCAGGTGGCGTAGTAGTCGCCAACTTTCTGCTCGCTGCTGCCTTTCGGCGCCTTCGTGTTTTTGGCTGCAGCTTCGAGTATTTCGCGTAATTGATCGCGCGTCTTTTCATTAAGCACATTCGCCACGCCCCAACTCGAGTAGGCTGCAGGGATTGGATTGGCGGCCAGCCAGCCGCCGTTGGCATGCTGGTAGAAGTCAGTGCAGGCCGGAGTGTTCTTGTCCAAACTAGCGAGGTCAAAGCCGTGCCCGTTTTGGCCGAGTGTTGTGGCCACGCTCATCGCCAGCAGCAGCGCGAAAGCGACAAATGCTTTTTTACGATTCTTCATATACTTCTCCAATTAGTTGTTAGTACAACGCTGCCAGCCCGTTGTGAATGTGTTCTATGTAGTCTGTCGCAAAGGCTGCAGGCTGGCAGTCAGCACCACAGGCAAAACTTGTTGGGGGATAATGTTATTGGCCCGAAGAACGAGCCTGCCGGTCTGGAAAAGAGCCAGAATCAAACGAACATGCCCACATATTACGTTTGGTAACAGAATTAGTTTCGTGCGGATTTAATCAGCGGACGCCTTCGACTCTCATGATGAGTTTTCGTCGCTTCCTCATTGCCCGGCCCATTGCTTCATGCTAAAAGATGGGCGCAACTCGTCGCAGTTTCTCGGAGGACAATCTAATGCTTATCGTTTCTTTGCCGGTCGGGCCCCGAGCCCGAACGTTCGTTTCCCGTCTCCGTCTCATAATAGCGGCTGCGGTCCTGTTGGGCACAACGGCGATCTGGGGCAGCGCGCAGACACGCCTGCTGCGCACGCCCGCGGTAAGCGCGACGCAGATTGCCTTTGCCTATGCCAATAATATTTGGACTGTTCCCCGAAGCGGCGGCAGCGCCCGCCGCATTACGAGTTTTCAGGGACAGACACTGAATCCTGAATTTTCTCCAGACGGTCATTGGATCGCCTTTAGTGGTGAGTATGCGGGAAACCTCGACGTCTATGTTGTAGCCGCCGCTGGCGGTGAACCGCGCCGGCTCACCTGGCATCCGGGCGCTGATCAGGCTCAGGGCTGGACGCCTGATGGCAAGGCAATCGTATTTTCGTCGGCCCGGGCTACCTGGGCGCCGAGTGGTGCGCCGCGTTTCTGGACGGTGCCCGTGGAAGGTGGAGTCGAAGAGCCGATGCCCTTACCGCGCGCTTATCAGGGGAAGATTTCCGCCGACGGGTCACGCATCGCTTATCGCATGAACAACTCCTGGGACGAAGAGCGCCGGAATTATCGCGGCGGCCAAAATCGTCCCATCTGGATCGTCGATCTGAAGAGCTTTGATCTTGTCTCACCACCGTGGACGGATTCGAAGGACGTCGATCCGGTCTGGCTGGACGACGCAGTCTACTTCATCTCAGATCGCGATGGAGTCGCGAATGTCTGGAGTTGGCAGACAAAGACTAAAAAGCTCACGCAAGCAACCAAATTCACCGATTTTGATGTGAAGGCCATCAACTCCGGCGCCGGTGCGATTGTCTTTGAGCAGGCCGGCTATATTCATGAGCTTGATCCCAAGACCGGCAAGGAACATGTCGTGAGCATCAGTGCCGTGGGCGACTTCCCCTGGATGATGCCCAATTGGCAGGATGTGACCAATCGCATCGCCAGTCTCGCCATATCGCCGACCGGAAAACGCGTTGTCGTCGAAGCGCGCGGAGAGATTTTTACCATTCCGGCCGACAAAGGCGATGTGCGCAACCTTACCAACTCCAGCGGTTCGGCCGAACGCGACCCGGCCTGGTCACCTGACGGCAAATACGTTTCTTACTTCAGTGATAAGTCCGGCGAATACAAGCTGGTCATCGAAGCGCAGGACGGCCTGACGCCGCCACGCGAAATTACGCTCAAGAATCCAACTCACTACTACACGCCATCATGGTCTCCAGACTCGAAGAAACTGCTTTTCAGCGACACAAACCTGCGCGTCTGGGTGCTTGACGTTGCCAGTGGCGAAGCGAGGATAGTCGGCAACGATCCGTGGATGGTGCCGCAGCGCACGCTTAATCCGGTGTGGAGTCCAGACTCGAAATGGGTCGCGTATGCGAGTCGCCTGAAGTCCATGTATCACGCGATCTTTGTCAGCAACGTGGAGACAGGCGAAAACAAACAGCTCACCGATGGCCTCGCCGACGCGGTCTGGCCGGCCTGGGACGCGAGTGGTAAGTATCTTTGGTTTCTGGCTTCGACGGATTTTGGGCTGCGTTCACAATGGCTCGATATGACTTCGTATGATCATGATGAGAACTTTGGCCTCTATCTCGCGGTCCTCAAGAAAGGTGAGGCCAGCCCGCTGCTGCCCGAAAGCGATGAAGACAAAGGCGCCGGCAACGCGCCGCCCAGTACCGCTGGCGTTCGGCCCACTCGCAGCGGAGGCGGAAACGAGGAACCTGCCGCTGAAGGCCCGCAGGGTGAGCCCGCGCAGGCACCACGGCGCCCGCGAGCGCCCGTTTCAGTGCAAATCGATTTCGAAGGTATGTCGCAGCGAGTAGTTTCCGTGTCGGGTGTTCCCGAACGCCAATACTCGCAACTGCAGACAGGTGTGGACGGTACCGCCTATTACCTCGAAGCTACTCGTAGCGGACAAGCTGGACCAGGCGGAGGCGGCAGCGATCTCTGGCGTTACCGGTTAAGCGAGCGCAAAGCGACAACTTTTGCGACAGGAGTAGCCGCATATGAAGTCAGTGCCGACGGGCATAAGCTCGTCTACCGCGCTGCGCCGCCAACGGGCGCCGGCCAGGCTCCCGCTGGCCCCGGAGCAACGCCGCCAACTCCCTCTCTGTTTCTCGTCGATGCAGATCGGACCCCACCACAGGCCGGGGCTGGACGGCTCAATGTCAGGCTGCGGATGTACCTGGAGCCGAAAGAGGAATTCAAACAGATCTTCAATGAGGGCTGGCGCAACCAGCGCGATTATCTCTACGTGCCTAACATGCATGGCTCGGACTGGCCGAAGATGAAAGAAATGTATGGCCAGCTACTTCCTTACGTCATGCATCGTGCCGATTTGAATTACCTGATGGATATGATGGGCGCCGAGATTGCCATCGGGCATTCGTACGTGCGTGGCGGCGATATGCCTGGTGTGCCGCAATCGCAGGGGGGATTATTGGGTGCGGATTTCGCTATTCAGAATGGCCGCTACAAGGTGACGCGAATCTACGACAACGAGAGTTGGAACCCGGATCTGCGCGCGCCGCTGGCGGCACCGGGCGCCAACGTGGCGGTGGGCGACTACATCCTGGCCGTGAATGGCATCGAGTTGAAGGCACCGGATAATATTTATCGACTGCTTGATGGAACGGCTGGGCGGCAGACGGCCTTGACTGTCAACAGCAAACCTGTGTGGGAAGGCGCGCGCCAGGTGATCGTCGTGCCGGTGGCCAACGAACAGGGGTTGCGCACGCGCGCCTGGGTCGAAGCAAACCGCCGTCTCGTGGAAAAGCTTTCCGATGGCCAACTTGCTTACGTCTATCTACCCAACACCGGACAGCCCGGTTACACCAGCTTTAATCGCTATTACTTTTCGCAGCAGGATAAGAAGGGAGCGATTGTCGACGAGCGCTTTAATGGTGGGGGTTCGGCGGCTGATTACATCATCGACGTCCTGCAGCGAGATTACGATGGGTACTTCAACAATGTGGCCGGCGATCGTTACCCCTTTACCAGTCCGGCGGCCGGCATTTGGGGGCCAAAAGTGATGATCATCAATGAGATGGCCGGCTCTGGCGGAGACCTGATGCCCTACATGTTCAAACGCCGCAAGATTGGATTGCTGGTGGGCAAGCGCACCTGGGGCGGCCTGGTCCATACGGCTGACACCCCGACATTTGTCGATGGCGGATCGATGATCGCGCCGCGAGGCGGGTTCTTTACCCGCGATAACCGTTGGGCAGTGGAAAATGAAGGCGTTGGCCCCGACATTGATGTCGAGAACTGGCCCAAAGATGTGATCGCCGGTCACGATCCGCAACTGGAAAGGGCGGTTGCCGAAGCCATGCGCCAGTTGCGGGAGCATCCGGTTGATCGAGCGACCAAAGAACCGCCACTACCAACCTGGGGTAAACGACCTTAATCGAGGTTCCTGGGACCGCACGCATCCCTGCGTGCTGCAAGTGGCGACAGCTGCCACTCTGAGAGCTTTGCGCGAAAGTCCGCGTTCAGCGGACGGCTGAAAATAGCCCAGCGATTCATCGCTGGGAACCGATGCCCTTGATACGGAGAAGTCCGTGAAACGGACGGGTGAAGAACCTTCGGTTCGCCATTGTTTGACAGTCGTCCGTTTCACGGACTAAGACTCAGGTTGGACCTTCCCACCCAGCAGTGAACTGCTGGGCTACTTTCAATTGTCCGCTAACGCGGACAAAGGACCGCGCTTTTGGGGCAAGGCTGCAACTCTGCCGGAACTCGTATTAGTTTGCGTACGAGGCATTCGACGTTGCAGCACGCAGGATGCGTGCGGTCCCAAGGTCGTCCGGGGTCGACCCTGGCCTTTGCCAGGCGGTAAAGATCACCAGGGGATGTCATACTTCTACTAATTCCCCCTGCGACATACGCAGAAACTCCGCCGGCTCGACGATTTTCCCCTCGATTGCCGAAGCCGCGACGACGTAGGGGGAGGCGAGGTACAACTGGCCGGGGCCGCTGCGGCCGGGAAAATTTCTGTTCTGGGCACTGACCGTCACTGTCTCGGCAAATGGCGATGCGCCCGGGCCGGCATTGATGCAGGCGCCGCAGGAGGGATCGATCAACTCGGCGCCTACGCGTTCGAAGATCTCTATGTAACCCTTCTCACGCGCGTACTGCTTAATCTTCTGTGAGCCAAATTGCAGGTAAAGATGAACGCCTGGAGCCACGCGTTTTCCCTGGGCCAAGGCGTTTTGCAGGACTTCGGCATACATGTCCATGTCGGCCATCTTGCCGCCCGTGCAGGAACCACCATAAGCGGCGTCGATGCGCACCTCCTGCTCCAGCGATACAATGGGAATTCCGTTGCGCGGATCGCCCGGCAGCGCGACCATCGGTCGAATCTCGTCGAGATCGATTTCGAAGGTCGCCGCATACTCAGCGTCAGGATCGCTGTAGGTAAAACCTTTCCTTACTTCCTGGGGATCAAGGTTGCGCGTGCGCACAATGTATTCGAGCGTCACCTCGTCAGGTTCGATAATTCCCGTCGTGCCGCCGGCTTCCACCGCCATGTTAGTGAGCGTGGCCCGTTCATCCAGCGACCAGTTCTTCAGGTCTTCGCCCGCAAACTCCAGCACCTTGCCGATGCCTTTGCTGGTCTTCATATAGTCGCTGGCCAGAATCACAAGCATCACGTCTTTGGCAGCGACATCAGCTCGTTTCTTCCCTTTCAGAACATAACGGATCGTTTCGGGCACGCGGATGCGAATATCTTTAGTGTACCAGGCATTGGCCATATCGGTTGAGCCGACGCCAAAAGCAAAACAGCCAAGCACGCCCGCCATGCAGGTGTGCGAGTCGGTGCCGATCACAATTTGTCCGGGAAGGGCCAGGTCCTCGACCACGGCGTTGTGGCAGATTGCTTCCGAACCGCCATCCGCGCTCTCTCCATAGAGTCTTATGCCCTGGCTGGTCGTGAAATTCTCCTGCGTCGTCGCCAGCCCGTCCGCCTTTTCGAGCAGACCCATCTCGCGATGCTTCGGAGACATCACTTTGCTGAGAAAGGTCAGGTGGTCGCGAAACGCGAAAACCGATTCCGGTTCAGTGACGCGGGCCCCCATTCCGAGTGCCTGCTTAAACAGAGATTCGGCCATCGGCGTTACGTATTCATGTGAGAAGCGCACATCGGCGACCGCAAACAATGCGTCTCCGGGTTTGACCGCGGCGACTCCCATTTCGCCGGCGCGCACAAAAGCATGTCGCGCAATAATTTTTTCCACCATAGTCATCCGCCGCATCCCGGTTTCCAGCGCCGGCGGCGCAATTTCGCCGGCCAAACGGGCCTTGTTGTAATTGAACAGCCCGCCATAGGCGACGATGTCCTGAGAAATGGAATCGAGGCCTTTGGTGAATTCCGTCAAGGGAATCTTTTCACCGCCACGGATGCGTTCGACCAGTCCCAGGTCGGTTGAAGTCAGTAGCCCTATGTTTTGCGAGTTCTGACCGTAAATCTTTTCGATGCTGCCGGCAATGACGAGTCTCAGGCCGGCTGATTTCTCGGCGTACGGTGCGGTCTCGCGCGAGGAACCACAACCCTTTGATAACCCGGAGACGACGACAGCAAAGCCTCCATTCCTGACTTCGTCTTTCCTGACTGCGCCTTCGCGCATGCCGACATAGACATATTGGCCGAGAGTTTCGTCGTAGTAGAAGCAAACCCATCCCGGGGTAATCTCGTCGGTTGAGATATTGCTCATAAGCGGCAGATCGTCACGCTGCAAACGCTCTGCTAGTTCCGCTTCAAGCCGCTCGCGTTCGTCGCCCTCAGCCTCCAGTTGCCGGCGGACCAGAGAAGTATCTTCGGTCAGGAAAAGAATTCTGCCGGTAAAGGTGATTTGCGGCGGTCGTTTCAAATTGTTCAGTTCAGTCATGTTTCAATCTTTACAAGGAGTGTTAATTGCGATTTTCTTATCATTGAGTATAACCTCTGAGTGAAAAATTCTTTAGCCGGGATGATTAACTGATTCGGGCCCGCCCGCCTGGAATTAATTAGAAGGAGACATCATGATAGCCCCCTTGCCAAAAAATGAGCCCGCTCGGTTGGAGGCCCTGCGGCAATACGAAATTCTCGACACTGATCCCGAAGAAGTCTTTGACGACATTACACGGCTGGCGGCCTACATATGCCAGACGCCCATCGCTGTGATTTCGCTGGTCGATAAAGATCGTCAATGGTTCAAAGCGCGGGTTGGACTGGGCCCTACCGAAACCTCGCGTGACTGCGCTTTCTGCGCGCACGCCATACTCGAAGAGACCCCCCTGTGTGTACCCGACGCGCTGGCGGATCCGCGGTTTGCTGACAACCCCCTCGTTACCGCAGAACCCTATATTCGACTCTATGCCGGTGCGCCTTTGATAACGCCCGAAGGGTTTCGTCTGGGCACGCTCTGTGTGATTGATCGCGTTTCTCGCACACTCGATCCCGGGCAGATAGCGATCCTGAAAATGCTGGCTAACCAGGTTATGGCGCAACTCGATCTGCGGCGCGAGCTTGCGGCGGTAACAAAATTGTTGGGCCAGCAACGACGCGTGGGGCAGGAACTCCGGGAGCGCGTGGAGCAGTTGGAAGCAAAATAGATTGACTCCCGCTGGAATATTGACCGCAACGGTGAAATGAAACTGCCACAGGCAATATCCCGCTGAGCGAATCCCTTTGTACCAGGACAGAAATCTTGTTGGCGCAAAGGGGAGAGTGTAGGATTAAGGCGCTCTCGGTTGAACCTGCTGTGACCGGCTTTTCAGGAATTTCAAGGAAAGCGATGGGCAGGCTTTTGCGTAGATAAGGGTGCGAATTACCTGGATATGGCCATCGAACTGACCAAAGAGGATACGGAAACCGCAATCAATTCTCTGCGAAAATACTTTGAAGCGAATCTGGAGCAGCATTTGGGAAATCTCGGGGCAAAGGCGCTGCTCGGGTTCATAATCGAGGAGATCGGTCCCAGCATATATAACCAAGGAGTTAGCGACGCCCAGGAACGGATGCAGCTGCGCCTCGGCGAGCTTGAGTATGAAGTCCATGAAGATGAGTTTCAGTATTGGCGAAGGATTGAGCGAAAGCAAAAAGGCCGCAAGCGAGCCCCAGACGAATAAGAAGCGAACAACATTAGGCAACGGGAGGAGATCGCGAGTTATGTTAAATAGAAGACGAATACTGGAAGTCCTGGTCCTGCTCTGCACTTTGTCGGCGATAGCCCTGGCTGATCAACCTTTTATGAGAGCCGCGCGCACTGATCTGCAGCAGGCCAGAGCGCAACTTCAGGCGGCCCTCGGCAACAAAGGAGGCCACCGTGTCAAAGCAATTGAACACGTGAACAGTGCAATTGCGTTCGTCAATCAGGGAATCGCCTTTGACCGTCGCCACAATCATGCGCAGCGCGCGTTCGGCGAAGTCTTCACCACGCTGCCGGATCAGCCACACATGCAGGCAGCGCTGGCTCACCTGCAGCAGGCAAAAAGCAACCTCGAGCGGGCCACTTCGGATAAGGGTGGGTATCGCAGAAAAGCGATTGATGAAGTCAACGCGGCGATCGATGAAACCAAGAAGGGTATTGACGCCGGCGAATAACGGGCGCCATACCCTGAGTTTGGAACCCGGCTGAATCAGTTGACGACTCGACTAGCCTGCCAGGCGCGCCTTTGAGCACTCACTCGAAGATTACCCAAAGCAAGCTACGTTAGTACGGACGCCAGGGGAGCTAAACTGAGATCAGATAAGAAGGACACCGCTCCAAATCCGCCTCAGGCTGGACCACTGGCGAACCCTTGAGGCGTTTGCCGCTTCTTAGTCTGGGCCGGCAGCTCTCGAGATGGGCGGACCTGCATTGGAATTCTGAAAAATGGGGTTGGGAGGAAAGATGAGGACTCGAAGATTCGGTAAGTATTTGGCGCTCAGTGTGGGCATGTTGTCACTGTTTCTCGGTCTGCCCGTGTATGCGCAACAGCCGGCTAAGAATGCGCAACAGCCAACAAAGAATGCGCAACAACAAACAAAGAATACGAACCCCCATGAAACAGACGACAAGGTGAAGGTCGACCTTTATACGAGATTTGTTGACAACTACAAGAGTAACGAGGCGGTCGCCTACGCCACGGCGCGAGACTACCTGCAGCGCTACCTCAAGGAAAACGACGAATATTCCAAATACATTGAGATGTGGGTCGCGGATTACGAAAGGCGGCAGCGACTGGTCCAACTTAGAGATCTGGTCTACACCGATCGAAATTTCGCGGAAGCCTTCAAAATCGGCAAGCAGGTGATAGCTGAGGATCCGAACCACCTCGACAGCCTGATTGCGCTGGGCAACGCCGGCTACCTGGCCGCCAGCGCTCGCAATGAGTCTTTCAATGCCGAAGCCATCGGCTATGCGCAGAAGGCCATTCAGATGATTGAAGGTGGCAAGTCACCCGAAGCCTGGTCGCCGTTCAAGGGCAAGAGCGACACGCTTGCCTATCTTTACAGCACCGTAGGCTTGTTGAAACTAAAGAGCGCGCCGGATGAGTCGATTAATGCGCTGCTCCAGACTGCCTCATTCGACAGCGATCTGAAAAAATTGCCCACGCTCTATTATTACCTCGCGCGCGCCTACGAGACCGGCCCTTACGCCAGACTGTCGGCCGAATATCAGAAGAACTATGCCGGCAAACCGGAAACCCCCGAGAGTAAACAGGCGATTGAGAAGCTGAATCAAGTCATTGATCGCATTGTTGACGCCTATGCGCGCGCGATAGCTGCGGCGGGTTCGGATGCTCAGCAGGCAAGCAACAAGACGGCCTGGTTAGCGACCCTGACAAACTTCTACAAGTTTCGCCATCAGGACTCGGACGCCGGGCTGACCGAGTATGTCGCCAGCGCCTTAACGAGACCGTTGCCGGCCAAGCCCTAACTAATTCGGACTCGTCCACAGCCGGCGCTGAAAATTGCATCGCGCCGGCAACATCGCCTTCCGGCATTGCCCGGGTTGTTCGACCGAGTCTTGCCATTTCTTGCAGCGGACTCCGTTCAGACTCTCAAGCTGCCGCGGCTTTTTCCAGCCGTTCGACAATCGCCTGTTTTGGAAGCGCGCCAACCACCCGATCTATCAAAGAGCCGTTTTTGAAGATGAGCATCGTGGGAATGCTTTGAATTTGAAACTGGGCGGCTACGCGGGGATTGTCATCGACGTTGAGCTTGGCGATCAAATAACGGCCCGCGGATTCCGCGGCAAGTTGGTCCAGCAGGGGGGCGATCGCCCGGCAGGGCCCGCACCACGGAGCCCAGCAATCGAGCAGGACGGTGAGATTTCCAGCGCCCAGTACCTCGCGCGCAAAAGTTGCGTCGGTGATGAACAGCGGCTTGCTCGTATCTATTGAGCTTCCCCCAGCGAAAGGAAGTTCGTTGCCGCAACGGCCGCATTTCGCCTGCCGCTTCTCAGCTTTTTGCGTCTCAACTCGATTCTTTGCTCCGCATTTACCACAGGCAATAATTGGCATCCCCTGGTTCCACCTTTTTATTTTGGCTTACTGGCCGGAGGGCATAGTAACATGCTGGGGCCGGCATTTTATTGGTTACCAGGAGTCTCGGCGAGTGGGCTGCGCACTCGCCCGGTTCCCTCGCGAAATGCCGCTCCGTAGGGCCGCTGCCGGATTGGAACGTTGGTCACTGAGCACGCTGATTCAGACAAAGGGGGCTTTGGAGATGTGTCGAATGATTTACCGGGCCGCAGTCGCGGCACTCCTGCTGGTTTCTGCTGTCGTAATGGTGCATGCGCAGGGCGTCCGTGATATCAGCTTCACTGTCTCGATGACCAAGCCCCATACCCATCAGTTCGAAGTCGAAATAAATATTCAAAACGATGCGAATTATTCCCCTCGTGAGGAAACCCTGGTCATGCCCGTCTGGCAGCCGGGATCCTATTTAATTCGCGAGTTCGAACGCAACGTGCAGGACTTCGCAGCCTTCGACGAGGCGGGACGTCCCCTCTCGTGGGAAAAGATTAACAAAAACTCCTGGCGCATCGTCACTGCGGGCGCCCGCCAATGGCGCGCCGCTTACCGCGTTTATGCCAACGAACTTTCCGTTCGTACCAGCGAATTGAATGCGGACCATGCGTTCTGGAACAACACAAATCTGTTGATGTACCTGGAGAATCATCTAAAAGAGTCGGCCACTTTGAAAGTGATTGGGGCGCCAGGCTGGAAAGTGGCCACCGGGCTGCCCCCTGTTGCGGGACAGTTGCACACGTTTCGAGCCGAAGATTTTGATGTACTCTACGATTCACCAGTGGAAGCCGGCGATTTCAAAACACTCGCCTTCAGCGTAAATGGCGTGCCCCATCGCATCGTGATTGACGGCGCCGGGAATTACGATCCGGGACGAATGCGCGCTGACGTGCAAAAGATAGTAGAGACCGAAGTGGAGTTGATGGGCGGCGACATTCCCTACCGCGACTACACTTTCATCCTGCATCTCAGGTCCAATGCGGGCGGCGGCCTTGAACATTTGAATTCCACGGCGCTGGGCTATCCACGTTTCGGCTTTGCAGCGGCCGTGGGCCGCGCCGTTACGTCGTCGGCTCCATTTGCTGACACCAACGTGCGCGACTATGGCGGCTTCCTTTCACTGGTAGCACACGAGTTCTTCCATCTCTGGAACGTCAAACGCATTCGCCCTGATGCTCTTGGTCCTTTTGACTACACCAGGGAGAACTACACCAGACTGCTTTGGGTAGCCGAAGGGATCACGGATTATTACGCTGAAATCGCCCTGCGGCGCGCCGGTCTCATCACGGCTGAAGCTTTTCTTGAGGCCCGGGCCCGGGCGATACAGGTTTTGCAGGCGACGCCCGGGCGCTTCGAACAGACTGCTGAGGAGTCCAGTTTTGATTCCTGGATCAAATATTACCGGCAGGACGAGAATTCGGTGAATTCACAGATTTCTTACTATGACAAGGGCGCCATTCTCGGTCTGCTGCTTGATCTGGAAATTCGCAGACTGAGCGGAGGCGCAAAGTCGCTTGACGATGTGATGCGCTATCTCTACTCGGAATATTTCAAACGGAACCGCAACTACACACCGGCTGATTTTCAAAAGGTATGCGAGTTGATGGCGGGCGCCGGTTTGGAGCGGTTTTTTTCCCGCTTTGTGCGCGGGCGAGACGAGCTTGAATATGATACCGCCCTGCTGGCTGCCGGCTTGCATCTGGATAGGAATGGTGAAAGGGCGTCCGCGGACCAACTGGCACGACCTGATTACTTCGGGGCGGATCTTGCCGAGCAGGGTGAGCGCCTGCTGGTTAAGAGGGTCTACGCCGGTTCACCCGCCTATGAGCAGGGTTTGAATGCCGGGGACGAAATTGTGGCCCTCGATGGCATGCGCGTCTCAAAAGAGTTTTTCCTGGCGCGGCTGGCTGAAAAGAAAACAGGCGAGAAGGTGCGGCTGGCGATCTTTCGTTTTGACGATCTACGTTTCCTGGAAATAAAGCTGGGAGCGCGAAAGTCGGGTGACTACCGTATTATCCCGTTAACCCAGCCGACGGCGCAGCAGAGGAAGATTTACGAGGCATGGTTGGCAGCGCCTCTGGGGAGGTGAGGTCGGCCGGTGCGACCCGGCCCCGCGGCAATAGTGCTACTATCTTTGTGACAGATATGAATTCATACCACGACATCAGGTTCAGCATCGATGATCGCGTGGCCCGCATCACCTTCGCGCGGCCGCCACTAAATATTTTTAATATCGCCATGATGCGGGAAATCGGCGCCGCCCTGGCAGCCTGCGCCGGTCAGCGCGAGCTGGTGGCCATCGTTTTCGATGCTGCTTCTGAGACGCGTGCCTTTAGTGCCGGAGTCGCGGTTGAAGAGCACGCTCCGGCAACGATTTATCAGATGCTGGAGTCGTTCCACGCGATCTTTCGCAGTCTGGAACAGTTGGCCAGGCCGGCAGTTGCCGTCGTAGACGGCGCGGCGCTGGGAGGCGGCTGCGAACTAGTCGCCGGCTGCGACATTGTGATCGCCAGCGAGCGGGCGCGTTTTGGACAACCGGAAATCAAGCTGGGGGTCTTTCCGCCCGTCGCCTGCGTGCTCTTGCCGCTAATCATCGGTGAGAAACGCGCGCGCGAATTAATTCTCACTGGCGATTTGATTAGCGCGCACCAGGCGGCCGGGCTCGGGCTGGTTAATGCGGTCGTTCCAGTCGAGCAGGTACAGTCAAAGACAAACGAACTGCTGGCAAAACTGCGCGAGTTGTCAGGCGCCTCACTGGCGGCGACGAGGCGAGCGCTGGATCTCAGCCGCGGCCGTTCGCTGGATGCGGCGCTGGCTGAGGTTGAAGATATTTATCTGCACGAATTGATGAAGACAGAGGATGCCGGCGAAGGGATAACGGCGTTTATGGAAAAGCGCAAACCGGTTTGGCGGAGCCGGTAGATTTTCCATTTGCCGTTTGAGATTTTTCATTGATTATTTGATGCGCGGTGCGACGAGAACGAAATGAAGCAAATGGACAGCTGAGAAATATCCAATGACAAATGGAAAATAAAAACTCCTGTCCAATGAGAAATTGAAAACGATCCCGCACGCGGTAGATTTTCCATTTGTCATTTGAGCTTTTTCATTATTTTTCATTGAACATTAAGATTGAACGAGGCCACCACTCGTAGGGAGGTGGCCTGTGGAAAAGGTAGAAGCAGTCTCTCAGTCACGTGCAGATGAACTTGAAGACCGCCTGATCGAATTTGCGGTGCGGATTGTCAGACTTTCGTCGGCTCTACCAAAGACCCCGGCGGGAAAGCATATCGGGGGTCAGATACTGAGATCGGGGACGTCACCGGCCCCGAATTACGGAGAAGCGAGAGGCGCGGAGAGCTACGCAGATTTTGTCCATAAACTGCGAATCGTTCTCAAGGAGTTGAACGAAACATCTATTTGGTTGCGGGTTATTGAGCGAAGTCAGCTCCTCAAAACGGAGTTGCTTGTGGAGATTACGACTGAAAATAAAGACCTCTGCCGAATCTTTCAGCCTCGTTCAAGACGGCCAGAACAAGAAAACAGTGAAGCAAATGACGGGGTAGATTTTCCATTTGTCATTTGAGATTTTTCATTGATTATTTGATGCGCGGTGCAACGAGAACGAAATGAAGCAAATGACAGCTGAGAAATGTCCAATGACAAATGGAAAATGCTCCTGTCCACTGACAAATGGAAAATGCTCCCGGCATTTCCTCGTCTCACTTCTCATCCTCACGATCCTGCTGCCGGCTAGCGGCGTCCTCGGGCAGAAGGTAAAAAACGGATCGCATATCAGCCGCTCGCGCGTGACCCTTTCGGAACCGGAGCGCGCCGAGGTTGAAGATGCCATGCTGGCCATTTGTCGCGACCGGGAAAGCGACGATCGCGGTAGTGCGCCGATCGACGACATGCAAAAGCGTCCTTCGTTGCCTCTGCAGGCACCAGAAGTAATCAGTGGAGCAGAGCGCGCCCAAAGACTGCTGCCCGTTGCCAGAGAACTGGTTATTGCTGCACTGCGGCGGCTGTCGGCCACCTACGGGATCGATAAATCCAGTAACTACGACGCTCGGCTAAACCGGGCAATTGCTCGCATCAAGTCAGTGCGCCGCATCAAGCCTGATATCGAAGCTCGCGATAATGCTTCCGTTTATTTGAAAAGCCCGCACACCATTACCTTTGGCACGATCTTCCTTTCTGGCCTTCGCTCCGATGAAGGGATGGTCAGCGTGCTGTCGCATGAACTGGTGCACATCGGCGATGGCGATTCGGACACGTTACGACCGCTGTTTCGCGCTGTCGGCGAGCGGGCCTCGAACCTGACCAGCCTGCGCATCCGCGAACAGCGAGCCGAAGAATTAACCTGCGATCTGGTGGGAAGCCTGGCCGTCCAGTCGTTTATCACAACCTCACCTACCTATGACCCTCTGCGTCGTCGCCTGGCGCGTTCCGTTGAACATAACTGCGTCGAAGAAGATGACTCTGACGAGGAGCACCTGTCGCCGCGTAATACCTTGCGCGCTCTGTTAACTATCGATGGAGCGCTGCGACGGGGAATCGTCTTTGGCAGGTGAGGTCGCCTGCGGGGTAGCGCCTTGAAAAAGCGGCACGTTGACATCAACCAGCCACCTTTTTATGATCAACCGCCCGCATGAACCGTCTATCTTCCCAGCACACAGATTTGAAACGAAACCTCAATCACCGGCGCCCGCAGCATTCGCTTTGGCGCTCAGGCCTGGCCCTTCCTCTGTTGGCCGCATTGCTCCTGGGGCTTGGCACATCCGCCTGCGATAACGTAGTTGAACGTCGCGATGTGCGGCCCTTGGTGATGCGCGACGTGCCGGCGCAACGTCTGGCGTTTCGTCTGGAAGCCGACACCGGACTGCCCGCGGATATCAAGAGCGAGGACGCCAACGAGAAGACGGAAGCAATTCAGAATGACTTCAACACGAACCGCAAAGATGATGCGCTCTTGCGAACTGTGGTTTCTCCTGATGGCCGGCGTGTGCTGGCGCTCTAC